>SXGS01481967.1_pt1 | contig 13550 bp, 9 predicted proteins | sample 3174681 | NCBI WGS metagenome assembly SXGS01 (sample SAMN11356861, study PRJNA531348) | freshwater metagenome | isolation source: freshwater sample F1-80 | place: China: Fuxian Lake, Yuxi | collected 2017-12-25
GACGAGGTCGGCGTCGAGCGGGATCCCGTGCTTGAAGCCGAACGAGACGACGCGCACGAGCATCTTCGGCTTCTCGCCCTCGCGCGGCGAGAAGAGCTCGATGACGTGCCGCCTCAGCTCGTGCACGCTCATGCCGCCGGTGTCGACGACCAGCGTGGCTTCGGCCCGGATCGCCGCGAGCCGGCTTCGCTCGAGGCGGATGCCGTCGACGACCGCGAGCGGCTCGGCGTCGCCGCCCGGCTGCTTGAGCACCGGATGCGGGCGGCGCGTCTCGCTGAAGCGCCGCACGAGGGCGTCGTCGCTCGCGTCGAGGTAGAGCACCGTCACCTCGCTCGCGATCTGCAAGAGCTCGGCGAGCGCCGCGGGCGCGACATCGAGGAACGCGCCGACGCGAATGTCGACGCCGAGCGCCACCCGCTCGATGCCGCTCTCGCCGCAGGTCTTCACCGTGCTCGCCGCGAGCGAAGGCGGGAGGTTGTCGACGCAATAGAACCCGATGTCCGAGAGGGCGAAGAGCGCCGTGCTCTTACCGGCCCCCGAGAGGCCGGTCACGACGACGACGCGCGCGCGACGGTGGGTCATCGGTCGAGCTCGCAGATGAGCTCGTAGGCCGCCGAGCTCGAGGCCGAGCGACGCAGCCGCTTCCGGAAGCTCTCGTCGCGCAAGAGGCGTGCGATGCGCGCGAGCGCCTTGAGATGCTGCGCCGCGGCGCCCGGTGGACCCACGAGCGCGAACACGATCGCCACCGGCTCACCGTCGATGGAGTCGAACGGGAAGGGGCGCGACAGGACGACCAGCGCCGCGATCTGTCGATCCACCGCAGCGAGCATGGCGTGCGGCACCGCGACACCGCCGCCGACGCCGGTCGACGCCGTGGCCTCGCGCTCGAGGAGCGCCCGCAAGATCTCGCTAGCCGGGGCGCTGCGCCCGTTGAGCCCGCGCGCCAAGAGCTCGCTCGCGGCCCTGAGCGCCGCGGGCTTGTCAGCGATGGCGCCGGCGTCGGAGACGACGCTCACGCGATCGACGCTCAATGCCTCTTTCACCGACACGCCGAACTATCCCGAATCCTAAATGGCCCGCGCCGCCGGCTCAAGCTGCCTCGAAGCCGACGGCGCGAAGGGTCACAAAGTCTTTCCCGTGGCGCGACGTCGAGCACGCTGCGGAATCTGGCTCGCTGTCCGGCGAGCTTGTCCCGTGAGTCCGAAGTTCGCTGACAAATTCGCTCGCCCCCCGTTCGGGCGAGGGCGAGCGAATCGCCGCCTGGCGTCTCGTATCGACTCACCAACGCTGGTTTACTTTGGTGGCGAATCTCTGATTCGCCAAGCTAGCCGCGAGCGCGCCCGCCGAGCTGTTGCGCGAACTCGCCCGCGGTCATACCGCCGCGCTTCTTCGTGACGCGCGCGCCGTTCACGCTGCGGATCTGGCTCTCGAGCTTGTCGACCACTCGATCGATCGAGACGTACATGTCCTCGGACTTCTCCGAGCCGACGAGGTGCATCGCGCCCGACGCGATCCGCACCTCGGTCGTGTGCTCGTTGCCGTCGACCGAGAAGGTCACGTCGGCGCGCATGCCGGCGCGCAGAAATTTTTGCAGCTTGCCTACCTTGTCGAGCGCGTACGTTTTTACCGCTTCGCTACCGGCCATGTGACGGAACGTGGTGGTGATGCTCATGCTGAGATCCCTTCCTTTGCGCGAAACCGTGTCGCGGACTGACTTCACTGTCGGACACGTTCGCCGCGCGAGCTGTCGCGAGGCGAACGCAGCGATGGGTAGCGAGCGTCAGCGCTATCGACACCCCACGGCGAGGCACGCGTCGGTCACGAGACCGACCGAGCTGCCGTCGAGGACGCTGCCGTCGAGGACGCTGACTGCGACCCATCGACACTCAATCTATCCCCCTGCCCGAGAAGCGCGCCAGGTCAAATTCGCGCAAAAACGCGGCGGCCGCGCGCACCTTAGTTGCGCCCGCCGCCCGTCGTCAAGCACCTGCGCGCCGCGTCGCACCGCGCGCGGACAAGCCCCGCTCACTTGAAGGTCAGCGCGTACGTCTGGTGGAACCCGTTGTCCCAAGAGTAGAGCTTCTTTTCCTTATGGTTGTAGGCGATGTGCGAGTTGTACCCGCCCGGGTTCGTGAACGCGATCGCGGGGTTCGTGGCCGTGTTGGTGCCCGGGTCGTAGCGATAGTCGATGGTCGTGTTCTGGCTGCTGTAGGAGGCGGTCACGTAGAGCTTGCCGCAGAGCATGAACGCGTTGCCCGAGCTCGGCTTGTTGCGGGCCGTGTTGTAGGTCGCGAGGATGTTCAGGTCGGCGTCGAGCTTGCTCACGACGATGTTGCCGGCGTTGCCCGCGGTCGCGTAGATGACCCAGAGGCCCTGCTCGTCCACGGCGAAGTCGATGTCGCTGTAGCCGCCCCATTGGTAATGGTAACTGTTGTGAAAGCCCGCGTTCGGTAGGGTCTTTTGCGCGGCCACGACGCCGGTGGACAAGTTGAGCTTGACCATCGTGTTCGTGTTCTCTGCCGGGTAATAGAGAAAGCCCTTGGAGACGACGTGGCCGGTGCCCTCGCGCGTGGGCGCGGCGTTGAAGCTGTTCTCGGCGCTCTGCGCGATGAAGGCGCTCAGGCTCGCGTAGCGCCGCACGGTCGTCGTGCTATGGTAGAAGTCGATTGACCAGAGCTTGCCCGCGCCGAGCGTCTCGAACGGATCCGCCATCCATGCGCCGTGGGTCGAGCCGAACGAGACGTGGTTGACCGGCGCCGCAACGCTCGACAGGTCGGTGCACGCGCTGCACTTGCCGGCGACGCAGGACTCGTTCGCGGCGCAGGCGAGGTTGCAGCCGCCGCAGTGCGCCTTGTCGCTCATCGTGTCGACGCACAAGTTGCCGCACTTCGTGAGACCGCTGCCGCAGGGCGCGATACACACGCCGCTCGTGCACACCTCGCCCTGAAGGCACGTCTTGCCGCACAGCCCGCAGTTGGCCTCGTCGGTCGCGATGCTCACGCACGCGTTGCCGCATTTCGTCGCGCCGCCACCGCACACGAGCCCGCACACGCTGTTGCTGCACACCTCCCCTTGGAGGCACGCCTTGCCGCACACCCCGCAGTTCGCCGCGTCGCTCGCCGTGTTCACGCACGCGTTGCCGCATTTCGTCGCGCCGCCACCGCACACGAGCCCGCACACGCCGTTGCTGCACACCTCCCCTTGTAGGCACGCCTTGCCGCAGCCGCCGCAGTGGCCGGCGTCCGCATCGGTGCTAACGCATTGGGCGCCGCATTTCGTCGTGCCGCCCACGCAGTCGAGGCCGCAGGTCCCGACGGAGCAGACTTCATCCACGCCGCACGCGACCGCGCACGAGCCGCAGTTGGCCGGATCGAGCGCCGTATCGACGCAGAGGTTGCCGCAGTGCGCGGTGCCACCAAGGCAGGTGATGCCGCATTGCCCGCCCGAGCACACCTCGCCAATCCCGCAGGCGTCGTTGCAGCTGCCGCAGCTGCTCGGATCGAGCTGGGTGTCGACGCACTCGTTGCCACACTTCGTGGTGCCGCCGAGGCACGTGACGACGCACTGCCCGGCTGAGCACACGAGCCCGGGCCCGCACGCGCTGTCGCACGCACCACAGTTCAAGAGGTCGGAGTCGGTCGCGACGCACTTGGCCCCGCACTTCGTGGTGCCGCCGACGCAGTCGAGCCCGCACTCTCCCGCCGAGCAGACCTCGCCCTTGCTGCACTCGGCGTCGCACGCGCCGCAGTGCTCCCGATCGCTCGCGACGTCGATGCAGCTCGAACCGCACTTCGTGGTGCCGCCGCTGCACGCGAGCGCGCAGTCGCCGCTCTGGCAGACGAGGCCCTCGTCGCAGATCTTCCCGCAGGCCCCGCAATTTTCGGGATCGATGTCCGCGCGGACGCACGCCTCGCCGCAGCTAGCGAGGTCCGCAGGGCATCCGGCAGCGGCCGCGCCCGCCCCGCTGGCGGTCTCGGGACTTCCATTGCCGTCGCACGAGCCGAGCACCGTCGCCGCGAGGACCAGCACCGAAAGCAAACCCGCGATTCGCACCATTCACCAGCGCCTTCCCGTATCGAAGCCGTAGTCGACACGGCCAAAATACCAGCGACATCGCAGCCGCGTCACGCGCATTTGCGACCAGGAGAGACTCCGTCGCGACCTGGCCAGGCGCGACTAGCCAAGCTAAGACAACGCCGGAGCCGGGCCGGAGCGATCGGCGAGCGAGACGCGCAGGCGCCCGAAGATCTCTTCGGCGCGAACGTGCATCTGCTCGGCCTCGTCGCCAGCGGTCGGATCCTCCGAGTATTCCGGCTCGGTGCGGAGGAAGCGCGAGTAGACGCGGTAGGTGCGGGCAAGCTCGATCTCGTTGCCCGTCTGCTCGAAGATGGCGACGCTGCGCGCATAGTATTCCCGCGCGCTCTTCGTGTGCGCCGCGCCCCAGCCGCCGGCGGCCGTGATTTCTCCGAGCGTTCGCAGCGCCATCCCGAGGTGCACCTTGCTGCGCACCTGCGCGAACAAGTCGACGGCGCGGCCGATACATTCGCGCGCGCGAACGAGATCCCCCTGCAGCATGTACGCCTTGCCGAGGCCCCGCAGCGCATCGGCGAGCCCGAGCTTGTCGCCGAACTCGTCGCAGAGCTCTTCGGCGTGGCGCAAGACCTCGATCGCCTTGTTGGGCTGGCCGCTCGAGTAGTGCGCCTCGCCGATGTTGGTGAGGATGAGAGCGAGCCGCGTGCGGTCGCCGATCTCGCGCGCAATCTCCCGCGCCTCTTCCAGCAGCCGGAGCGCGTGGGCGTGATCGTGGAGATCTTGCGCCACCGTGCCGAGGTTGTTCAGCGTCACGACGACGCCGACCAGATCGCCGGTCTCGCGGCGCAGCGCGAGCGCCTGGTCGAACGACGCGACCGCGCTCTTGAAGTCGCCCGAGTCCTGAAGCACGAGGCCCAAGTTGTTGAGCGACAGCGCGATCGAGCGCTGGTCCCCGAGCTCTTGGCGGCGCCGCAGCCCCTCGCGCAGCTCACCGAGCGCCACGTCGTACTCGCCGCGCATCCAGTGCAATTTACCGATGTCGTCGATCGTCGAGGCGACGCCGCGCGCGTCGGCCGCCGCGTGAAACAGCGCGAGCGCCGTCTGAAAGTGCTGGCCGGCCTCGTCGAGCGAGCCGATGCCGCGGTAGAGCCGGCCGATGCGATTGTGCGCCGCCCCGCCCTTGCCGCGCAGATCGAGGCGATACGCGAGCGTGAGCATCTCCCCGAAGGCGGCGAGCGCGTCATCGACGCGGCCGATGCGCTGCAGCACGTCGCCGTAGTTGTGGAGCGCCGCGAGCCGCTGCACGAGCGCGCCCTCCCCGAGCAGCTCGAGCCCGGTCTCGAAGTACTCGGCCGCCTTGCCGTTGGCGTAGCGATCGCGCGCGATGTCGCCGGAGCGAAGGTAGGCGAGCCCGGCCGCGTGGCTGTCGCCGGCGAGCTCGCGATGCCGCGCGAACATGAAGGCATACTCCTCGTTCGCCTCGATGTTGCTCTGCTGCTCGAGCCACTCGGCGATCGTGCGGTGGTGGCGCTTCTTCTGCTGGGCGCTCAGCCGCGCGTCGAGGACGAGGCGCTCTTTGTTGTGCTTGAAGATGTACTCGTCGGTGCCCGAGAAGGTGCTGTCCGGGAGGCGCAGGATGTAGTCGCGCTCGACGAGGTCGCGCAGGATCTCGTCGATGCGCTGGCTGTCGTCGTCGTCGTCGATGCTCCAGAACTCGGGCGCGTCGTCGCCGGCGCGATAGAGCGGGATGAGCCCGCCGCGCCAGAACACGCTGCCCATCACCGACGCGTACTCGAGCAGCTGCTTCTCCTCCGGATCGAGCGCCGCGATGCGCGCCTGGACGGCGTCCTCGATCGTCATCGGCAGCTTGGCGCTGACGAGCTTGCCGAGATGGACCTCCCATTTCGGCTCGCCGAGCGGAGCGTTGACCTCGGTGAGCACGCCGCAGTCGTGGTAGATGCGCACCATCTGCTCGAGCATCATCGGGTTGCCACCGGCGAACGCGACGGCCGAGTCGACGAGCTTGTCGGCGGGCGTGAGGCACGGGGCGAGCAACGCGCGCATGACCCCGGCGGCGGACTCGTCGTCGAGCGCCACGAGCTCGAGCAGCGTGTGCCGCTCATCGCCGAGGCGCTCCCAGTCCTCGAAGCGGTGCATCAGCTCGGGCCGCCCGGCGCACACGACCAGCACGGGACCCGTGAGCGCCGTGAGCAGGTAGCGCAAGAGCGCGAGGGAGTCGTCGTGCGCGTCGTGCAAATCGTCGAGCACGAGGACGAGCGGCGCGGACTGCGCGTCGGCCTCGAGGAAGGCCTTGAACACGGCGCGGCGCAAGAGCTCGGCCTGCTGCGGGTCGTCCGCGACGGCCTTCGTGAGCGGGCTCTCGGGGAAGGCGAGCTCGAGGAACTGCCCGAGGAAGTAGATGACGTCGCCGACCTTTCGATCGTCGAGGACCTTCGCCACCTGGCTGCGCACCTGCGCCTTCGCGGCCTCCGGATCCATGCCGTCGACGAGGCCGAAGCGCGCCCGCAGGAGCCGCGCAAAGAGGCCGTAGGCGGTCGCGCGATCACGCGATGAGCCGCGATAAACCTTGAGCGGCGGGCCGCCACCGAGCTCGCGCTGGCGCAGGATGAACTCCTGCACGAGCCGGGTCTTGCCGATCCCGGCGGGCCCGAGCACGCTCACGATGCGCGTGTGCCCCTCGCGCACGCCCGCGATCGCGGCATCGAGCGCGGCGAGGTCCTCATCGCGCCCGAGCAGCGGCGCACGGGCAACGGGAGCGGTCCCGAGCGCGGCACCGAGTTGATGGCGTTCGGCTGGCATGGGTGCGGCCCTCGCGGGCGTTGGGTCGTCGCTACTCTGCCACCCTTTGGGCACCCGCGACAATACGTCGTGCGCGATTCGGAGACATCGGCGGCCCGACGCGGGTCAAGGCCAGGCGAGGCGGCAGCGCGGGCGCTCGGTCAAGGGCAGCCGAGCCGGCAGCGCGGGCGCTCGGTCAAGGACAGCCGAGCCGGCAGCGCGAGCGCTCGGTCAAGGGCAGCCGAGCCGGCAGCGCGAGCGCTCGGTCAAGGGCAGCCGAGCCGGCAGCGCGAGCTCTCGGTCAAGCAGCGCGTGGCGCACGCCTGCCAGGCGACGAACGCATCGCCGATGGGCTCCGGGCCACACGCCTTGCCGCAGGCGTCGTGGCCACCGGCGCAACGCTCGAGGCACGGGTCGGGGCGCTCGGGGGCGCTCCTGCGTGGGAGCTCGACGGCCTTGGCCGAGCGCGCGGGTCGCGGCGGAAGGAGCAGCGCGTCGGGCGGCGCTGAGCCGGGACGGAACGGGTCGGGGGCGCAGCGCTCGAAGGCCAAACGCAGCGTTTCGCGCGCATTGGCACCCTCTCCGGGCTCGACGCCGCAGGCCTCGGCGACGGAGGCAACCGACACGGCGAGCTCCTCGGCGGCCAGCTTGGCGACCGACGCCCGCGCGGGCGGCGAAGGCGCACGACGCATGACGACGACGAGCGTGACGCCCACGCCGAGCGCGACGCCGGCGGCGAGGAGCGCGGCGATGAGCAATCCCCCGCCGTCGGCAAGCGTGCCGTCGCGACGCGACGCCTCCGTGAGTGCGCCGGAGGGAGGCGAAACCCCGCGTGGCGATTCCTCGCGTGGCGATTCCTCGGACCGCGAAGCCTCGCGTGGCACTTCCTCGGACTGCGAAGCCTCGCGTGGCACTTCCTCGGACTGCGAAGCCTCGCGTGGCACCTGCTCGTGCGCGTCGGCGGCGGAGCCAGGCTCGACGGCGGCGGGGGCGAGCGGCTCGGTCACGGGCGGTGCTCCTCGAGCCCCGGTCCCGGCTCCGCGCCATCGGCGGCGGCGCCATCGGCATCGGCAGCGCCTGCGGCATCGGCAGCGCCTGCGGCATGGGCGCCACCGCGCGCGCGGTACTCGCGGATGAACTCGCGCACGCGCCCGAGGATGAGGTCGAGGGCCACGCGGTTCTCGCCGCCCTCGGGGATGATCACGTCCGCGTGCGCCTTGCTCGGCTCGACGAACGCGAGGTGCATCGGCCGCACGGTCTCGTAATACTGCCGGCGCACTTGCTCGAAGGTGCGCCCGCGGGCCTCGAGATCGCGGCGAATGCGGCGAATCACGCGCAGATCTGCCGCCGTATCGACGAAGAGCTTGAGGTCCATCCGCGCCCGCAGCCCGGCGTCGACGAGGACGAGGATCCCCTCGACGAGGATGACCGGACGCGGCTCGACGCGCTCGGCCTCGGGCGCGCGCACGTGGTGCTCGAAGTCGTAGCGCGGCTTCTCGATCGCATGGCCGGCAGAGAGCGCGTCGACGTGACGGCCGAGCAGCTCGAGCTCGAGCGAGTCGGGGTGATCGAAATTGACCTTCGTGCGCTCATCGAACGGCAGGCGCGAGAGATCGCGGTAATACGCGTCCTGCTCGATCAGCGCGCAGCCCTCGGCCCCGAGCGAAGCGGCGAGCGAGCGGGCGATCGTCGTCTTGCCGGAGCCGCTCCCTCCGGCGATCCCGATCACGAACGGTCGCGCGCGCACCTCGTAAAAAGAGTCAACTATCGAGCGCGCGTCAACCCGCCCCTGTCCTTCCGGGTGTCTCAGCAGTCTGTTAGCGTCACTCGCATGGTCGAGCCGCTCGCCGCAGCGCTGCGCGGCGTCTTCGCGACCCGCGAGGACGTCCTCCTCGCGGTCGTGTTCGGCTCGTGCGCGAAGGGCACCGTTCGTCCGACGAGCGATCTCGATCTCGCGCTCCTTCCGGCAGCGGAGCTGTCGCTCGCGGAGGAGGCCCGGCTCGTCGACGCTCTCGAGCGAGCGAGCGGCCGCGAGATCGATCTCGTTCGGCTCGACCACACCGAGGACATCGTGCTGCGGCGCGAGATCGGGCTTCACGGCGTCCTGGTGCATGAGGCGCGGCCTGGCTCGGTCGCGCGCTTCCGAGCCGATGCGCAGCTCGCCTGGCTCGACCTCGAGCCGCTCTACCGCGACGCCGAGGCGCGCTTCCTGCGGCGGCTCGCGGCGGGCCCCGTCGTGCCGAGGCCCGCGTGACCGATCCCTCGCTCATCGCCCGCAAGGTAGCGCTGCTCGTCGAGCACGTGGCGCGACTCCGAAGGCGCCGCCCGGAGGAGGTGGAGTCGCTGCGTGCCGACGTCGATCGGCTCGACGCGATCGCGCTCAGCGTGCTCGTGGTCGTGCAGGAAGCGGTGGACATCTCCTTCCACATCGCGAGCGACGAGGGCTGGGGGATCGCCGCGACGTACCGCGAGGGCTTCGAGACGCTCGCCCGGCACGGGGTGATTTCCGCGGAGCTCGCGGGTCGGCTCGCGGGGTCGGTGCGTCTTCGCAACCGGATCGCCCACGGTTATGGGTCGGTCGACGTGGACACCCTCTGGGCCGAGCTGCCGACCGGCATCGAGGCGTTCGAGTCCTTCGCAGTGGCGGTGAGCGCGTTCGTCCAGCAGAGCCGCTGACCCCGCACGTCGTCACTAGGACGCTCGACGGGAGGGGCGCGACCTCGACTCCCCCTGCTGCACGCGGCTCGTCACGCAGGTGGACCCGCGACGCGGTGGTCGCGACGATGGCAACAGCACCGGGGTCGAGGCCGAGCCGCTCAGAAGATCTCGAGCACGCGCGGCGGCAGGCCAACGCCGTCGCCGATGGAGAGCTCGCCAGTGAGCGCCATGCCTTCGCCGCTCGGCTCGAGCCGCAAGAGCGCGCCGCGCTCGCCATCGGCGACATAGCAGGCCTCGGTGCACGCGGAGCCGGCCCCGCTCGAGGGGTCGACGGCAAAGCGCCGATGGATGCAGCGCACGCCGCCGAGCTCGAAGGGTCGCGACGCGGTCGTCGCGACGATGGCGACGGCGCCGGTTTCGAGGTCGAGGCGAAAGAGCGCGTCGGTGCTCGGACCGGGACCGTCGAGCGAGCCGAAGCCCACGGCGACGAGGCCCCCTCGCTCATCGAAGTCGAGGTCGAAGCCGATCGGCCGGTCGACGAGATCTTCGGCCATGAAGCGCGCGAGCTCGGTCATGGCGTCGTTCGCTTGGAAGAGCGCGATCCCTGCGCGCGCGAGGCTCGGGCTCGCCCCGCCGGCAAACTCGCCCGAGCAGCCGACGGCGAGACGGCGCGCCGCGAGAGGCTGTGCGTCCGCGGCGTAAGGCGGCTCGAGCGCGAGCGCGCTGCAGCCGTGCAAGCCCTCGAGCACACGCACGCCGCGGAGGGCCCGCGTCTTGCCGTCGAAGGCGGCGAGGCGCGAGGGCGCGGAGCTCGCGAAGGTCACGTCGTAGGCGGAGAGCAGCACGAACACGAGATCGCCCAGCGCCACCATCCTTCCGGGTCGCGGCAGAAACCCGGGCGCGTCGCGCATGGCCGGCGCGAGATCGAGGCGGGCCTCGATGGCCGGTCGCGAGAGGTCGAGAAGGAGCAAATCGCCGCCCTCGTCGAACGGCTCGCCGCCCGGCGTCGGGTTCGAGCCGTAGCGCGACACCCAGCCCGCATTGCTCGAAATGCCCAGGAAATCCTGGGGATTTGACGCGAAGCCGGTGCGCACGTCGAGCTGCGCGCGCACTGAGCCGGTAGCCACGTCGACGACGCTGAGGACCGAGGCGGGATACCGATCGATCACGACGAGCTCGCTCCCGAGCGCGGCGGAGGTCGGCAGCACCACGTCGCCGGAGAGCGCCGACGAGAGGCCGACGTCGGCCGAGGCGGACGAGAGGAACCGCGGCGAGAGCGAGGCTCCGCGGGTGTCCACGAGCGCCACGCTGCTCGACTGGTAGTCGCTCGAGACGACGACGAGCCCGCGCCCGCACGCCCCGGGTTGCCGATCGGTGCCGCCGGTGCCTCGGGCGACGTCGGGGGCGCAGCCAATGAAGATGCATGCGAGCGCGACGCGAGCTGCCCGCTTTGCGGTGCGTGCGGCGTCGTTCACCATGCGACCTCGAGGTTGCCGTGCACGCTGCGCCCGGGGAGCGGAAAGCCGACGAGATCGAGCGCCGGCGCGTCGAGCACGTTGGCCATTCTCCCACGCACGACGGCGCGATCGTGCGCCACGCGCGCCACGAGCTCGAGCTCGAGCGATCCTTGCGACGGAATCACGATGAGACCGGCCGGATCGGCGACGCGCTCGCTGCGGTAGGCGTAGCGCGCCGAGAGCGAGGCGCGATCGAGCGCGAGCGTGCGCCACGGCGGGGAGTGAACCGCGAGCATGGGCCCGAGCGTCGCGCGCGAGTGAAACGGCACGAGGTCGTTCGCGAGCGAGCGGTAGACGGAGCGGTCGCGCGGCTCGAGCAAGGTCGCGGTGAACGCCGCATCGACGCGCTCGGCGAACGTGCCACCCATGGCGAGCTCGAGCCCGAGGATGCGCGCGGCGCCTACGTTGTAGGGGCGCACGACGCCGAACGAGGTGCGGCGAAACGCGACGAGCTCACTCGCATCGCGCGCGAAGCCGACGAGCTCGACGTAGCCGCGCAGCGAATCGACACGGCCCTTCGCTGCGAGCCCGACGTCGAAGGCGATCCCCCGCTCGGGCACGAGCGCGTCGTTGCCTTGTGCCGTCGCCGAGACGCCGTAGAACTCGCCGAGCGTCGGCACGCGCACGTAACGTCCGAGGTTGGCGCGCGCGTCGAGGAAGGGCAGGAGCCGCACGCGAGCGCCGAGCTTGCCTGTCCACGGTGCTGCGCCGCACGCCTCGCTCGGCCCGCGAGCCCACGTCGTGTGGCACTCGCCGGCGACCACGAGCGACGCGTCCGCGCGCGTGTCGAGCTGCGCGAGGAGCTGCGCCTCGCCGCGAACGAGGTGGCGGCGCGCGGAGAGCTCATCCGCGTCGCGCGTGACCGAGATCCGCTCGCTCTCTTGCGACGCGCCGAGCCCCACCGACAGGGACTCGGTCGGGTGCGCCCAGAGGATCGCGCGCTCGCGCAGCCGCCCGCCGTCCACGAACGTATCGCGGGCCGGGCCGAGCTCGCGCGAAGGGTCGTCGAGCCCGTAGCGCGTGGCGAGCCCATCGAGCTGCCACTCGACGCCGAACGGCGCGCCATTCATGGCGTGGCTCCCCGCGAGCCCACCCACGAGTCGGCGCAGCGAGCTCTGCGCGCGCTCGGCGGCGATGAGCTGGAGGCCCGGCGCACCGGCGTCCCGCGAGGTGGCGTTCGCGATCATCTTCAGCTCGCCGCCCGGGACGCGCACACGGCCGAGCGTCCACACGTCGAGCTCCTGGTGCCAGGCGTTCGCGCGCCGCCTCACGACGTCATCTTTCGCGTCGAAGCGCGTGCCTCCGTCATCGAGGAACGGAAAATCGCCGTCGCCCGCGCCGTGCCGCACGAAGAGCCCCGCGCTCGCCTTCTCGGCGCCGACCCCGACGAAGGCGCCGAGCTCCCGGGCCCCGAACGACCCCGCACCGAGGAGCACCCGCCCGCTCGTGCCCGACGGCAGACGCGGCTCGAAGAAGAGCGCCCCGCCAATCCCGAGCCGGTCGGCGCCCGCCGGGGCGTCGCAATACACTTCGACGCGATCGATCAAAAAGGCCGGCAAAGTCGAGAGATCCACGTTGCCGGTCACGTCGTCGTTGAGTCGGATCCCCGCGAGATAGACGGGGGTCTCGGCGCTCGACGCGCCGCGGAGCGAGGCCGTCGCGAGATCCGCGCCGCTGCCGCTGCGCGTCACCTCGACGCCGGGAACGTACCGCAACGCCTCGGCCACACTTCTGCCCGCGCCTTCGAGCGCCTCACGGCGGAGCGTGAACGCCGCGGCCGTTCGATCGCGAGGCGCGGCGATCGGGGGGTGCGCGTCGTCGAGCGCGAGGACCTCGATGGGCTCGGCCGGAGCGGCGAGCGCGTCGGGCGCAGCGCCAACGGAGGCTGGTTCGGCGGCGCCACCGGTGCCGGCACGAAGCACATGCAGGGCGAGGACCGCGCCGAAGGTCAGGTTGAGCGGCACCTTGGGCGGCAGGTGCAGCGGCCACCGGCTGCGCGACCGCCGGTAGCACCGCCGACGCTCGCCACGCTCTCGCTCACGGGCAGGCATCGTGAACGATCCCGACGGCGTCGAGATCGAACACGCCGTCGAGGCCCTCGAGATCAGGACGATCGGTGATCCGCACGAAGCGCGCTTCTTTGAGTCCCACGTGCGCCAAGTCGAACGCGTCGCCGCCCGCGGTGTTCACGTCGACCGCTCGGTCGTCGCCAGCGAGAAATACGGGGCGCCAACCGGCGCAGCCTCCGTAGGGCGGCTCGCTCGCGGTGCAGTCGAACTCGTGAAACGTCGCGCCATCGGCGCTCACGGCTACGGTCGCAAGCTCGGCGAACAACGCGCCGGCGGCCTCGAACGGGTTCTCGAACACGACGAAGTCCGCGCCCGCGCCGTCGACGATCGCGCGGTCGAACCCGAGGGTGATCGAGCCGCCGTTGCCGAGCGACGCGACGTCGAGCGAGCCAGCGCTTGCGCCGCCACCCGCGGGCGGGCCGAGCACGATCTCGGGCAAGTGCTCGCGACCGAACGCCTGCCCGGGACCGAAGGC
>SXGS01134080.1_pt1 | contig 13547 bp, 10 predicted proteins | sample 3174681 | NCBI WGS metagenome assembly SXGS01 (sample SAMN11356861, study PRJNA531348) | freshwater metagenome | isolation source: freshwater sample F1-80 | place: China: Fuxian Lake, Yuxi | collected 2017-12-25
CGGGCTCCTCACGCCATGTCCTCCGCATTCAGGGAAATTCGTGTCAGATTATAGCCCTGCACCATCTACGTTGCCAACGGCGTTGGCGAGACCGGAGGCGCTCCGCTACTGGACACCATTGTACATTGCGAACCAGGGAGGTTTGGTGGGACCAGTCCCCGTATCCAGCGAAATTCTATCTTAACGAAGTCTATGGGTATGAATGGGGATCCCGGGCACGATGTGTCACTCGGAACGTTAAAGCGCCCCGCGGCCGGAAGACCGTGCAATAATCAAAGTAAAGTTTGATAGAAATACCGTAGGGATCCAGATGGGAAGGGAAGTGTATGCGTGGCCGAGGATCAACTCCAGAGGGGACGGATCGAGAACGCGGGGTGTCGGACAGGCAGGAAAACGGGGGTGTCCGCACAGATCCGGGCCGGCCGGTCGGCGCGACGCCACTGCTTGTTCTGGATGGCGGCCCCGCGGTCTGCCGCGCGGGTCTCGCCCGGGCCGCGGCCTCAGCACCGGAACTCGACGCACGAAACGAGGTGACCTATCAAGAACTCCCCTGTCGTACGCTCGTGACGCCCTGTACGAGTGAGCGCGTGCCGTTCGAGCTGTCGCTGAATCCGTACCGCGGCTGCGAGTTTGGCTGCGCCTATTGCTATGCTCGCTATACTCACGAGTTTCTGAACCTGGACCACTGGCTGGAGTTCGAGCGCCGGGTCTTCGTGAAGCGCGGCGCGGCCGCTGCACTGCTCGAAGATCTCCGGAAGCGGGATCTTCGCGGCCACTCCATTGCGATCGGCACGGCAACGGATCCCTATCAACCTGCCGAGCGCCGGTTCAAGGTGACCCGTGACGTTCTCGAAGTGTTCGCGGGGCGGCGGGGATATCGGCTCTCCATCACCACGAAGAGTGATCTTGTGCTGCGGGATCTGGATCTTCTTACACGCATTTGCGAGCACAGCCGGGTGCGGGTGAACGTGACGCTGACCACCCTGGACGGAGCGCTGTCCCGGCGCCTGGAACCGCGCGCGCCGCGCCCCGACCGGCGCCTGCGGGCGGTACGCGGCCTCGCCGCGGCAGGAATCGCTGTCGGAGTCTTCGCGATGCCGCTGCTTCCGCGCATCACCGACGGCCTGCCCGAGCTGGACTGCCTGTTCGCCGCCGCCCGGGAGGCCGGGGCTGACTCCGTCTCTACCCAGGTGCTGTTTCTGACCGAGTCATCGAAGAAGCGCTATCTCCCGTTTCTGGCCGCCGAGTTTCCGGAGTTGCTCCCCTACTACGAACGCCTGTACGGTCGGCGCGGAACAGAAGCGCTCGCCGACTACACCCGACGCAAGGCGGATGAACTGCGCCCCCTCAAGGATCGCTACGGTCTGTCGCGTCGTTGGGACGACAGCGATGAACCGGTCCAGGCTCCGGACCAACTCGCGTTGGACTTTGACGGGTGACGCTCCCTCGCCAGGGGCGGTCCGAGAGGCGTCACGGGGCAGCCGTGAAGGTTACGCGTTCGCCCGCGCGGCCTACCCACGCCCGCGCGCTCGGGAATTTCGCGTCCAGGTAATCCACAAATGCGTGCGGGTCGCCGGGGTTCATCGCAAACATGTCGTAATGCGTAGGCACGGCCAGGCGCACGCCCAATTCTCCTGCCAGATCCACCGCTTCCTGGAAGGTCATGTTCCCCAGGCAGCCGACACGATAACGCGGCGCATCGCGTCCGTTGATGGGCAGGAATGCGACGTCAAGCGTCCACCGCGAGAGGCGTGAGAATAGGCCCTCCCAGATCAGCGTGTCACCGCTGTGGTAGCAGGCCATGCGGTCCGTCTCGAGGACGAAGCCCAGATAGGGAAATCCTTCCGGGGTCTCATCAAAGAACTCGTGCTTCGCCTTCACGCCGGTGACGCACAGGCCCTCGCAGGTGAGAGTTTCGCCATCCTGCAGCGGGAGTAGCCGCCCGGGCGGCACGCCGAGCCCCGCCATGCGGCTCAGGAGTGGACGGGGGAATACGAACTTTGCCTCCGGCGCGGCCGCTGCGATCCCGCGGACGGCGAAGTCGTCGAGATGATCCAGATGATCGTGGGAGCAGAAGACGAGATCCGCATTCCGGGCTTCGGCCGGCGTGAAGAGCGGCGGCGTTTGACGCGCTGGACTGGGTTGCAGATACGGGTCGAGGTAGCACGTGAGACCCCCCAGCTTGAGGATGAAGCTGTGCTGGCCCAGCCACCAAAAAGCCGCAGACTCCCGGTCTCCCTGAAATGCGTCCACGTCGGCCATCAGCGCGATGCCCGTCTGAGCTACCTCCGCCATCTTCAGTTTCCTTTCGAAAAACAGCACCGTGTCGTGCCGAGGTCCGGCTTCGCGGAATCGTCATCCGGTTCCGCGCTCAGACTGCGTCGAGCACGAGGAGTTCTCCTGCCCCGGTTCCGACTACCAATTCGGAGCGCCCGTCGGCGTCCACGTCGGCCGGGGCCACCCAGGAGATTCCCGCATCGAGCTGCTGCCGCCAGATGACGCGGCCCCGGGTCCCAGCATCCCGAATCGCGAATAACTCGCCGTGGCTGGTGCCGAACACGAACTCCTGATTGCCGTCGCCGTCTATGTCACACGTGGTGATCCCGCACGCCGATGCCCCGAGATCGAACTCCCAGCGTAGCTGTCCGGTTTCCACCTCGATGCACGCGAAGCGTCCATCTTCTCGTCCGTAGCCCATCAGCCACGTGCCGTCCCGCAGTTGCAAGAATCCTTCGGCGCCGGATCGGGCTTCGCCGACGACCGGCAGCTTATGCCACAGTGGTTGAGCCCGCGGGGTCATCACCCCCTGGAAGTAGTGGCCGTCCACGAGACAGACGAGCGGCTCCCCGGTCTTGCGCTCCAGGACCGCCGGCAGGGTGTAGAGTCCCTGGCTCGGTTGCCGGAAGATGTTTGGGGGAAAGGCAGGCGCCACCACGTCACGGCCGGTGGGTCCGGACGCCACGCAGTAATAGTCAGGTGCGGTGAACACCAGGTCGTCGCAGCCGTCTCGGTCCACGTCATACACTGCCGCGAGGTTCTTGGTGGGAGCATAGTGCCGGCCGATCGCGGCTACCTCGCCGCGTTCCCAGACCAGAGCGCCGGTCCCGCCGTGGAGCACCAGGCTGCGCACCACAGGCGTGCCGGCGTACACGTACACATCGGATGCGCTGCGGCCGAGGAACCGCCCGGGTACGAAGTAGAGCGGTGCTCCAAACGGCACCCCTGTCTGTTTCGGGGGGGGAAGCGTGGTGGTCCAGAGTGTGGCGCCGTCCGCCGGCCGCACCACGCGGATCTCCGGCACACGGGAGACCGAGGCCTGTCCCAAGACCAGTTCGAGGCGTCCGTCGCCGTCCAGGTCTGCTGCTGTCGGCGCCCCGTCCGTTGCGTACTCCTGTCCGGGAGTCAGCCCGCGGCGGCGATCGAACCGGTACACGGTTGCCCGGCCGCCCGAGAAGTGGAGAATTTCGTTCCGCCCGTCGCCATCCAGATCCGCCACGAGCGGCACGGTCACAGCCGGGTATCCGCGAGCCGGTACGCGGGAGAGATCGGGACCTCGTGGTGTGGCCGGGGGTTTCCAGTCCCGCAGGATGACCCCGGTCCCGGTCTCCCACCCGAGCTCCCGAACACCCGCTGCCACTCGAACCAGGAGCGGCGCATTCCCATCCGGCACCGCCTGCGGAACGTCTCGCAACTTCGGCCCGGTGAGCTGGCGGGCTGTCACGGGCGCGGTGACGCGCGCTGCGGGATCGCGCCAGAGTTCGTCCCACGGAGATGCCCCGCGGTCGCGATGACGCAGCAAAGATAGCCCCTCGGTCACGGCACGGTTGGGATCCCGAGTGTGCTCGACGAGAACCTCGGCTTTGCCGTCGCCGTCCAGATCCGCCACCTGAAGTGCGATCCGGTCCAGCGCACGTGCCTTCAACTCGCCCGTGACCGCGTCGTACACGCGCACCATCCAGCGTGGCTCACTCTCCGCGTTGAACATGGACAGCACCATCTCCAGCCGGCCGTCGCCATCTACATCCGCGATCGGAGGTTCCGCCCACAGGGTAGAGATCTTTCGAGTGGTCACGTTGTCGGCCCACCCGTGGGCCCACGCCCGGGTGAGCTTCCCACTCCGGTTCAGCAGCACCTCGTGGTGCTGGGCGAAGTTGCCGATACAGAAGAAATCCTCGCGCCCATCGCCGTTCAGGTCCTGGAAGCGCACCAGGCCATAGCTCCGTACGTTCGCGGGGGAGACGTCCCACTTCGCGAAGTCCACCAGCGCCCCCGAGCGGGGGTCCAGCGCCCACAGGCGGCTATGAGTCTGAACACAGATCTCCGGCACGCCATCCCCATTGACATCGCCGGTGAGGAGGCTCGGAAGCGATGTGTACTCCGAGAAGACGTAACGCCACCGCTCGCGCGGCGTTGCGCCGGGGCGTTCCCAATCCAGCAGGGCGACGAACCCGTTCTTCGCGTCGGGGGGATAGCCATGTTCGCAGACAACAACCTGTTTCCCGGCGACCCCGGGCAAAAACGCGCCGGTTTGCACGGTCCACCAGTAGGACATTGCCTCCAGGTCGTAGCGGAACAGCAGTTCCCCCGTCTCGGCCCGCAGCACCGCGACCGCACCCAACGGATCCTTCGGCCGCCCGGCGCCGAGCACAATTTCCACCCGGCCGTCGCCGTCCATATCTTCGGACGCCACCACCCGGTCGAAATTCAGTCCGCGCGGGTGAGACTCCCAGAGGAGGGCTCCGTCGAGTGCGTAGCAGCGTGCCCGGCCATCCCGTACGTGCAGCACACGATCCGCCGCCTTTCCGGCAGTGGACGAAAACGGGTGGAGCGCGGGCGGCAGCGACGCGAAGCGGTGGCGTGCCACGACCTGCGGCGCCCCGCGGAGGCGTCCGGAAAGCGCTTGCCCGCCGGTGAGTCGGCTGTTGCCACGCGGAGTCAGCCACCCTCCGCGCCGCGGATCGGCGACGACACGCTGCGGGGTTGTATCGCTCGAGGCGACCTCTGCCGCGCCCGTGGCGAACGACGCGACGAGCAGTGTTCTCCGAGACAGGAAAGTGGACATCGTGCACGATCTCCTGATCGTAGTGGACAGGGGCCCCGCGCCGGACGAGTTACCACGGAGAGGGCGCCTGGCCCGAAATCCCTTAAGGGTATTCGCAGTGTTTCGGGAAAGTCCTGCGTGCATCGTTGCGGGTATACTTATGCGGCGCGCCGGGGCGGGGCGCCTGGAGAGGAACCTACATGCGCCGACATCGCGGCTTCACGCTCATCGAACTGCTCGTGGCCATAGCGATCATCGCCATTCTCGCTGCGATTCTCTTCCCGGTCTTTGCTCAGGCCCGCGAGGCAGCCCGCAAGGCCTCCTGCTTGAGCAATCTGAAACAGCTCGGTCTCGCGTTGGCTGCTTATTCACAGGACTACGATGAGACGATGCCGCCTTCGCAATTGCCGTCCTTCGGGGCGAATGTGTCGTGGCCGACGATGCTCTTCCCGTATGTGAAGAACGAGGGTGTTTTCGTCTGCCCGTCCGGAGAGACCGGACTGGTGATGCGCAATCTCGGGGGCGGCGTCACGCAGACTTACTGCGGGGTGACCAACACCGCCGCGAATCCAAATCGCTTCAATCAGCACGGAGATGGGAGCACGCAGCCTTTGGGGTTGGTGAACCGGCTGTCCTATGGGCGAAACTTGATCCCCAACATCGTAGGCGCCTGGAGCACACCCGGGTTCTACAACGGGAACAAGAGCGGGTTTGTGCAGACCGGCACCACGCTGTCCGTTCCGGATGCGATGGTGGAGGATCCGGCCGGCACCATCCACGTCGTAGACTCCTGGACCACCCTGTGCGATCAGGGCAACTCGATCCGCGGTATCCAGGAGGAGCGTCGCACCGACCATTTCAATGCGAATACCGCTTCTAAGGTCGCGTACCGTCATCAGGAAGGGTTCGTAGCGCTCTATGGAGACCAGCACTCGAAGTGGATCCGATGGGGCTCCACCCGCGCTCGCGACTGGAGCATTCAGCAGGATTGACGATGGGGCGAAGAGGGTAGATTCATGACGCATCGATTCTGGTTGGCGGCGCTCGGGCTCACGCTGGCGCTGGCGGTGGCGCCGGTGTGGTCGTGGTGGCCCAAAGGGCACGCCATCATCACGAGGGGCGCTCTGTTGGCTCTCCCAAGCGAAGTGCCCGCATTCTTCCGAAATGGGGGGGATTTGGCGGCTCACCTGTCGTACGATCCGGATGTAGCCAAGAACCGGGATACTCCCAATCTCCGCAACGCAGAGGATCCCGAGCACTACGTGGATCTGGAACTGCTGGCGGGCACTCCTCTACCGCCGACCCGCTATCAGTTCCTCAGACTCTGCGGCGAGAAAGGACTGGACCCGGCCAAAGTGGGCCTCGTTCCCTATTCGACGACAGAGTGGACCGAACGGCTGGCGGTCGCGTTCGCCGAGCACCGCAAGTGGCCCAACAACCGCCAGATCCGGACGAAGTGTCTTGTGTACGCAGGAATTTTGGCTCACTACGCGGGTGACCTGTGCATGCCGCTGCATGTCACCATCCACTTCAATGGGCGCGCAAAGCCGGATCACAGTTCTCCGCGCACAGGGATCCATGAGCGCATGGACTCGTTGATCGAGCGCCTGGATCTGAAGCCCGCCGATCTGGCCCGCGAGCAGCGAGTGGATGCGGTTCCGGCGATCTTTCCTGCGGTCACCGGCCAGATCCAGAACAGTTTCGGCAAAATCGATCGGGTCTATGAAATCGAGGAGCAGCTACCCCCGCGGGATGAGAAGGCGGCGTGGACCGCCGGGCCGGAGGCACGACAACTTGGCCAGGAGCGCGGCCGGGAGGCAGTGCGGTTCCTGGCCAGTCTGTACCTGACGGCATGGAAGCGCTCCGCCAGCCTCACCCTGCCCCCCTGGCTTGAACGGGAAGCCGGGCCGGCTCCCAGTCCCGCGGCGACCCGATAGCCACGATGCGTATTCGCAAGGCAATTCTGCCGGCGGGCGGGCTGGGCACCCGCCTCCGGCCCCTCACCCACCTGATGCCGAAGGAGATGCTCCCGCTGGGCAATCGAGTGGTTCTGCAACACGTCATCGAGGAGTGTGACACCGCCGGGCTGGACACCTTGCTCGTGGTGCTGAACCGGCGCAAGACCGCGCTGTTCGCCGTGGGGGAGGAGACGCCGTGCGGCGCAGACCCGCTGACCGGTGTTCCATCACGCAGCGTCTACTTCGCCAATCAGGCGGAACAGGGCGGGTTGGCGCATGCCATGCTGCACGGGGAGGCATTTGTCGGGGACGATCCATTCGCGCTCGTGCTCGGTGACACGGTCATCCACGGGGGTGAATCCTCACTCCTGGGCCGAATGATCGCCGCGCATCTGGAGCACGGCGCCGCTGCAACCGTTGCCGCGCAGATGATTCCAGGTCCGGATATCTCGCGATACGGCGTCTTCGATCCGATCGAGCCTGACCCTGGGGATGTGTTTCGAGTCCGGCGGATTGTTGAGAAGCCGAAGCGGGCCGAAGCTCCCAGTAACCTCGCAGTGACGGCCCGGTACGTCTTTTCGTCGGAGATATTCCGAGCGTGCCGGGAGTGTGGAACCAACGCGCACGGCGAAATCGAACTCACCCAGGCCATGACGTGGCTGGCGGAGAACGGACGGATGGTGCTCGGCGTCCGGCTGGATCCGGCACAGCACCGCCTGGACATCGGCAATCCACAGAGTTATGCCGAAGCCTTCCAGTTAGTGGCAGGGCACTCGGACGGCAAGCAGTAGGCGACCCGCCAGACGGCGACCCCCATCCGCGCCGGCCGCGGTCCCGCCGCGCGTCAGGACGCCGGATGTCCGTTCCGGAGAATGCCGGTTCCGCTCAGGTCATCCGCCACCACCGCCCGTGCCATCCACTCCCGCAGCTCGGTCACGGTCGCCTGGCGAATAGCGTCTTCCGTTTCCGCAGGTACATCCGAGAACCGCGTACGCAGTACCATCAGGAGCAAGTCTTCCGTGGCCTCTTTCCGCCCGCGCTGCTCCCCGCGCTGCTCCCCGCGCTGCTCCCACACGTCTGCCATCGTTTGCATCGTGATTCCCTCCCATTGCTGGGCTTCCGGGGTCCAGCACCTTGATCGGCGAGCGGAGGCCCGGATTGCGGCAATGCTCTCCTCATATTCTGACCTGGGACGGCGGCGGGTGACCAGTGCTCCCATCAGTTCCATCACACGCTCCCACCGGCCACTTTCGGTGGGTGCCAACTGTTCCAGCCCGTGCAGGATCTGTTGACGTATTGGTCGAAACTCCGCGAGGGGAGCGCCTTCGGCTCGCAGCGCCAACAGAGCGAGCGTCCCGGGCGTATGCGCAGCAAGCAAGTCGGCGGGCAGCATCCTTTGTAGGGACCGGTACCGGAACCCCCAGTTCGGAAAACTCCGCCGCATCCCCTCCGGGAGGATGGGCAATTCGCGATGTGTCAGCGGGTCCGGCCCGTGCCAGATGGTCGGCCCCGTGTGCCAGAGAAGACTGATGTACGGCGGGAGGCGGCGGCGGCGCCTCGGGACATGCCGGCTGGCCCACACGCGCAGCTTCCGGTCCCAGAACTGAAAGCGATAGTCGCCCTCCCGCACGCGGAAGTGCGGTTCCTCGTCGGAGTTCTGTTCAAGGTGCAGGGTGACGAAATAGTCGCGACCGGGCTCGTCTGCGAGAGGGTGACAGGCAACATAGTATAGGATATCCGTCTCGCGCAGGTCGAGTGCGCGGGTGACGAGATGCCGGGGGAGTTGGTACGCCCGGGTGAAGTCGAGACGTTCGACGAGCTCTGATGGCAGCAGCGGGGTGGACAGATCGCGAAAAAGGAGCGGATCGTCGCCCAGCCATTGGATGGTGCGATCGGGAAAGTGCAGAAGGTAGTCGCGATACCGCTCTGCAGGGGTGCGACGGATGCGCATCGGAAGCCTCCCGTGACCCGTACGGTAGCAGAGGATGTCGGTTACGGCGCGGCTGCACTGTGGCGGCCCCGCGCGATGTCCCTACCGGAGCTTTCCTCGCGCGGCGATCTTCCAGCAGTCCACCACCTCGTCGCCGCGATGCACCCAGATCTCATCCTGCATGTTCATGGCGACGCACACATGGTTGGGAATGACATGGAGGCGCTCGCCGATCCTCCGTGGCGGCGACCCTGCGCCAAGACGGGTGTACCCGTGCTCTTCGTTCATCTTCCAGAGCGTTAACTCCGGATCTTCGACAAATCGGCCGAAGCCGTCAAACCCGGGGGTGGCATCGCTGGTGAAGGTCTTCGAACCGCCATCTACCACGATCTGACCCGACACTGCGTTACTGATGACCGTCACCGCGATCCGCATCGCGCAGTCATCCCACGTGGCGGCGCCGCTGCTCACCATATTGCGGTCGTTGAACACGTATGTGCCGCTCCGGTTTTCGGTGATGGCGGGTGCGAGATGGGCGAAGAACAATCCGGGGGAAGTACCCCCGCTCACTGCTTCACAGGTCAGTCCCGCGTCGCTGAGTTCGTTCAGCACCGCGGCGACGCGATCGCCCTCTGCCCGCATCTGGGCCTCGCGGGCGTCGGTCGGGCCGTTTTGCCAGCCCTGGTAGGTCATCAACCCCCGGAACGTGAGGCCGGGAAGCTCCGCCACCCGGCGGCAGAGATCCACCAGTGCGGGGCCGGGCGCCACACCGCACCTCCGCATCCCGGTGTCCACCTCCACGAGCGCACCGATCGGTGTGCCGGCGGCACGGGCTGCCTCCGCAATGGCGTCGGCAACTTCGGCCGAATCGAACACCACCGTCAGGCAGCACCGCTCGGCGACGGCGGTGAGACGCCGCAGTTTCCCGGCGCCCCACACCGGATAGGCCAGCATCAAGTCCGACAGGCCCGCCGCCGCCATGATCTCTACTTCGCCCAGTTTCGCGCAAGTGAGCCCCACGGCCCCCTGCGCGATCTGCATCCGGCCGATCTCCGGCGTCTTGTGCGTCTTCATGTGCGGGCGGAACCGAATCCCATGTGCATCACAGTAGGCTTGGGCTCGGCGCACGTTCCGTTCCAGGCGATCCAGGTCCACCAGAATCGCGGGTGTTTCGACCTCCCAGGTCTTCATCCGGCATCTCCCTCTGCGACGAGCGCGCGCAGTGCGGCGCGCAGCTCAGGAATCCGGGGCAGGTTCGTCTCGACCGCGCCCAGTACCTTCTCCATACGTGCCAGCCGCATGGCCTCGGTCTCGGCTGCAATGCGCTGCTGGAGTTCGTCCCACCCACCAGGCTGCGCTGCCGCGAGCACCTCGCCGGCAGCGTTCAGAACCGTCAGCAGTGCGTCGCCCCGGTCCGGACCGGTTCCGGACACAAGGAAACACCCGTCGGTAAACAGGACCAGACGGGCCTCGCCCTCCGACGCGATGGCGGCGACTGTCCGTCCGGTAGCCGCGCCCCAATCGGGGAGCATCCCGGGGAATGCTGCCACGTGGGCGAACTTCTCTCGACGGCGGGCGAGGGCCGCCTCACTGTACTCTGTGGTCAACGCTCCTCCCGGGTGCCCCTGCGGTTTCGCCCCTTTGTTCTCCGCACGTCGCAGCGGGACCTCTCGCGCGGGCGGGGTATGAACGCTGCCGGGCAGGAGTTCCCTGGGTCCACAGGGAAAATCCCTGTTGGTGAATTGTGCCTGGACCTGGTCGAGTGGGATGGATTGCCGTCTCACCCCCAGGCGGGACGTTCGGGGAGCACTGACGGTGACGATCAACTCTTTCTGGCTGATGCTCGGGGCACTGGGCGTCTACGCGATCTTCTATCGCTACTACAGTGCCTTTCTCGCGACGCGAGTGGCCGTGCTGGACGACAGCCGCACCACTCCCGCGCACCGGTTGGACGACGGTCAGAATTACCATTCAACGAACCGTCTCGTGCTCTGGGGGCACCACTTCGCGGCGATCGCCGGCGCCGGACCGCTGATCGGCCCGGTGCTCGCTGCACAGTTCGGGTATATGCCGGGGCTTCTGTGGCTCGTCTTCGGCGTGTGCCTCGGCGGCGCGGTGCAGGACTTCATCATCCTTACCGCATCCATGCGCCGCAACGGTCGCTCGCTGGCGGAGATTGCCCGGTCGGAAATCAGCCCGGTGAGTGGAACTGTGGCCATGATCGCGATTCTGTTCATCGTTGTCGTGGCGCTGGCAGTGCTCGGTTTCGTCGTGGTGAACGCGCTGAATGAGAGCGCATGGGGCACGTTCACGATTGCGGCTTCCATCCCAATCGCAGTCTTCATGGGCTTCTACATGTACCGGTTCCGCAGAGGCAAAGTGGGCGAAGCGTCCGTCATCGGTGTCGCTGCGCTGCTTTTCTGTGTGATCGCCGGCGCATGGTTTCAGAAGGGAGGGCCGTGGGAAAGCTACGCCACGTACTTCACTCTGAGCAAGCACAACATCACCACTGCAATGGCCATCTATGGGTTTGTGGCCTCAGTGCTGCCGGTCTGGATGCTGCTTTGCCCCCGGGACTACCTGTCGAGCTACATGAAGGTGGGCACGGTGTTTCTCATCGTCGGCGCGGTACTCGTGGTGCATCCGGACATCAAGGCGCCGGCATTCAGCCCGTACGTGGCCGGCGGCGGCCCCATCGTGAAGGGAGCGCTCTTCCCCTTCGTGTTCATCACCATCGCGTGTGGAGCGATCTCCGGGTTTCACGCGCTGGTTTCTTCAGGCACCACGCCGAAGATGATCGACCGTGAAAGTCATGCGCGCTCCATCGGGTATGGTGCGATGGTCATGGAGAGCCTCGTCGGGGTCGTGGCGCTGATCGCCGCGTGCTCGCTCATCACGACCGATTACTTCCAGATCAACCTGACCCCGCAGCAGTTCGCAAAACTGGCCGCCTCCGCCAACCTCGAACAGGGCCATCTTTCGGAGCTGGCCGCGCTCGTCGGCGAACCGCACCTGGAAGGGCGCACCGGGGGCGGGGTTTCACTGGCGGTGGGGATTGCGCAGATCTTCGGGAAGTTTCCCGGGCTCGAGCAGATGATGAGCTACTTCTACCACTTCGTCATCATGTTCGAGGCGCTCTTTGTGCTCACCACGATTGATACGGGCACCCGCATCGCGCGCTTCCTGGTGCAGGAGGTCCTCGGGCGTGTCTATGCGCCGATGGGCCGCACCGATTGGCTGCCGGGCACCATCATCGCCAGCTTGCTGGTCGTGGCGGGATGGAGCTACTTCATCTACACCGGAACAATTCAGACCCTCTGGCCGATGTTCGGGGTCGCCAACCAGTTGCTCGCCGTCGTCGCGCTGGCAATCGGCACCACAGTGCTGATCAACGAGGGGCGCAGCCGGTATGCCTGGGTGACCATCGGCCCGATGATCTTTGTCGGGATCACCACGGTAACGGGAGGCATTCTCAGCATCAAGGACATTTTCGTGCCGATGGCGCAGGCGAATGCGGCGCCCGGAGACGCATTCAAGGGGTATCTGAACAGCGGGCTGACGGCTATCATGCTCATCTGCGTGGTGGTAATTCTCTGCGACGCGGTGCCACGCTGGATGCGCCACTGGAATACGGGGCGCGCGGAAACCCGGGAACTGTTGGAAGCCGGCCGGGCGGCGACGGCGTCGGCTTGATGAGTGCACCGGAGCCGGGAGCCCGGTGCGAGGTGTTGGGAGTGGATTGCACCGAAGAGCAGTGTGGGACCGGGAAGTCCCACGCCCGTCTTCCTGGCTCCGGCGTCACGCTCCCGGATTTGCACAAACCGCACCCGGCGGGAAGCGCGTTGCTTATCGCCGAAACTCTCGCCCAGGCCCGGGAGCTCTATGGCACGCTTGCCGACACGCTCCCCTTGTTCGTGTTTCGCAAAGACAACGACGGACGTTTCACGTTTGGGAACCGGCGCTTTCTCGAACTGCTCGGCGTGTCTCTGGACGAACTGGTGGGTCGCACGGACTGGGACTTCGCGGCGCCGGACCGGGCGGAGCACTTCCGTCTGGATGACTTGCTCGTCATCGAGACGCGGGCGCCGATCGAACGGATCGAGACTCGCTTCCGGCCCGATGGTCAGCAAAGCGATGTGCAGCTCCTGAAGACACCGCTCTTTGATGCCGCCGGCGCCGTCGTCGGCGTCCAGGGCATGTTCTGGGACCTCACAGTGGGCAGGCGCGCCGAAGAGGCCCTCGATCGTTTCTTTGCGCTGTCTGCCGACCTGATCTGCATTGCTGATTGCCAGGGTGTGTTTCGCCGCCTGAATCCCGCTTGGGAGCGTGCCCTGGGTTGGTCGCTCCAGGAAGTGCTGTCCCGGCCGTTCGTGGACTGGGTGCATCCGCAAGAGCGCGAACGCGTCCGGCAGGCGCTTCAGCAACTGGTTGCCGGCGGGCGCGCCCTCCGCGACCTGGAGTGCCGGCTCGTGCAGAAGGACGGCTCCGACTGCTGGTTGCTCTGGGATGTGACGTTGTACGCCGACCAGGGCCTGCTCTACGCCATCGGGCACGACATCACGGAGCGAAAGCACGCCGAGAGGGAACTGCAACTTGCAAAGGAAGCCGCGGAGGCTGC
>SXGS01298625.1_pt1 | contig 13547 bp, 9 predicted proteins | sample 3174681 | NCBI WGS metagenome assembly SXGS01 (sample SAMN11356861, study PRJNA531348) | freshwater metagenome | isolation source: freshwater sample F1-80 | place: China: Fuxian Lake, Yuxi | collected 2017-12-25
AGATTGCGTCCTTTGAGAAAGTAATTTGTGCGTCAGTCCTTAAAAGCACATTCGGGTTATAGCATGCGACAACGTCGGCGGAGCAACCACTCGAAAGCGATTAGCGTAAAGAAAGCGGTTGCAACCAATGGATGGTTCCACAGCGGTTCTGGTGGCAACGATCCCATGCGCACCGTAGTGCCGGGTGGAAGTTCTTCAAACAAGTTGCGAGTATCCTCGGGCAAATAGAATTTTCCTCGCGACTTGTCTGCCACGGCGCGCAGCCCAGCCCAATCAGAACGCAAGTTGGCTTGTTCGCCCGGCGGCGCTGTAACGTTGAACGAGGTGCTGGGAGGATCGTCAAGCACCGGATGGCTTAACAGCACGCGATGACTACCGGCCAGAAAATCACTCTGGGTCAATTGAAACACGTTCGCCGCGCCAGCGACGCGCGGCAATGTCAGTTCAGTACGCACACCGTCGGCTCGCTCAATAGTTACTCGACACTCACCGCCAGCGGCCAATGCATCCGATGTTTTCAGGCGAGCAACCAAGCGCAGCGGCTCACCCAGGTTTACTCTTCGCGGCTCAGTTGCCAATGTCGATTCGCCACTTTGTGAGAGACGACCGCGACTGAGCCAGCGCAGCATTTGAATCCAATATCTTTGATGAAAGAGATCGTTGCCCGCAAAACTGCTCCAGCGATATGTCTCGTCGCTGGCCTGGACAATCACCCGCCCCGCACCGGCAAAGTGGCTTACCAACAGCGGCTCGCCGGTTGACGAGCTGGTGGAATTCGCGGGTTGAGCCACTGCCAGTACTTGGGCGGCAGGCTTGATGGACGAAAACGCTTGTACCCACTCTGGACCGGGTAACGCTTGCCAGAGCTTGGCATTCTGTTCAGATTCAGGTGTTAATTGCAACGGCAGAGCCGACTGTCCAATCACGGTTGGTTGCCAGCGCAGTTGCCTCAGTTCAGCATATTGCGTTTGGTTCTGTCTCGCAAATTCAACTGGCAGAATCGCTGCCAACGGCGAACCTTGGAGCAGTACGGGCGAGTAGTCGCGTGCACAAACCAGAATCAGTCCCCCGCCTCTCATCGAGACATGTTCAGATATCGCCGACTGAGTACCACGGCTGATCAACGACGGATCAAAGTCGCCCAGCACAACAACATCATACGTTGATAATCTATCTCGATCACTAGGTACCAACCGGATGGCTGATTCGTCTTGATCGACGAACGCAGCATCGGCATCCTGCAACACGTAGTCCAATTCGAAGGCGCGAGCGCCTTTGTCACCAGGTTGCCTGACCCGTTCCAGTAAATTCTTCAGAAATCGCAATTCGAAATTGGGGGTTTGGTGAACCATCAAGACGCGGATCGATTGATCGCGCACCGTGATGGAGCGTTCGATGACGTTATTCTCGATATTGGTCTCGCCTGCAACTTGCGAAGCGCTAATCGATAGAGCGATTTCACCGGTCCGGTGTGGCACAAACCGCAATCTTGCTTGATGCTGGTTGCCTTGGCGAGAAAGATCCATTTTCGAACTATCCAAGACCTCGCCCGATGCGACATCGTTGAGGCGAACTTCGATCGTAGCCCGATCGATGTCGGTGCCCGACAGGGTAAACTGCAAATTCACTTCGTCGCCCAAGAAAACCGCTTCGTCAACCAATAAGTCGGCTAGTCGAATATCCGGTTGCGCCAATTCTTGGCCCATCGCAACGGTATACACCGGAACCGCCATTGATCGGGCTTTGGCTGCGGCGTCAGGCAAGGAAAGACCGCCCGTCGTTATGCCGTCGGTCAGCAGAATAATTGCCGTAGTCGGTCGTCCGACCTGCTGTTGCAGTAGCGCGGCCAGCGACTCTCCTAATCGACTCTGCGTCGCGTCAGCACGAATTGTGTCGAACGTTTGCGACATGTCCGCCGACGAATCCAGGTTCTGCACTTGATCAGCCACTGTTACCCAGCGAATTTGGTAGCGATCATCGAGCGATTTCCACGTAGCCGCGGGAAAACTCTTCAGCAACGAGACTGTGGATTCAAATCGGGATGGTTGTTCACTGGATGATGGTTGCGAACTATTCAGCAATCCATCTTGGGAAGTGCCGCTTACGGCGAAATCGCGAGTTTGCATGCTGGCCGATCTATCGATCGCAATAATCAATTCGGGTTTGTCGCTTTTGAATCGCAACCAATTCCAACCTGCCAGCATCCACAGCACCAACGCCAACAGGATGAACCGCGTTAGCGCCAGAATTACTCGCGTGAATTTGCGCGCATCACCGCGTTCACTGCCATACAGACCAGCCAGTGCCGCGGCAACAATCAGTGCCAGCAGAATGGTCAGCCAAATCGGCAGCGGCCAAGGTCGATTGAGCACGCGCTCGATCGCCAAGGCTGACTCCACTTCAGCCAAGATCATTGGCTCGAACACACAGCAACGAAACAAGAAACTCTCGGTTATCGTCACGCTAGCCTCCTGCCCATCGACCAGGCAAGGCACGACTCGGCCACCAGCACCGCCAGCAGCGCGACAAGCAACATCTGCGCTATTCGATCTTGCTTTTCTGCGCTAAGATCGATCGCGGTGTGATCGATGCCACCTTCGGTCAGCGTTGAATCGGACTTGGGCAATCGTCCTGCGCCAATCGATTCGAGACTGCTTTCAATAGGATCGATATTCGCGACCGCTTGTGTCGCCACGGCGTTGTCTCGCAAAAACTTGTAGACACCGCGCTGCGAAGTACGTCCATGCGTCCAGGTTACGCTGCCGTCGTCGGCTGTTTCCAATGAGTCAACTGGTCCTTCTTCGCCATCGGGGCCTACCACGCGCATTTTAGCATCCGACGCGACTACTCCCAGCGTTCCACTGATCGGTTGGCCTACGAGCACATTGCAAGATTCCGTCTCTGAGCTGGTAATGGCCTCCATCAACTGTTGCATCAAAGGCACAAAACTCGGCCATGTCGCGATCGCATTCCACGCAGGACGACTGGTGTCGAGCGAACTTTGACCAGTCTCGGGCGCGCTTAACCAACTCGCGCTCCAGCCGCGTCCCAACTTTCGCCGTACGACCAAAGGCCCAGAGTTTTGAATTGCCAAATCAATCGTCAGCTCTTGGCCACGATGCGGTTGGATGCGCCAATAACGGAAGATGGGTGTCGTCAGCAATCCAGCGTCGAGAAAATCGGCAAATGGAGCCACGACGGGACTGGCATATTTGAGTGGGTCAATGCGCCAATCTTGCTCAGCAGACGGCTCGGTTAACTGGAATCCTAGCAAATCATGCGTATTACTCTTCGACATTCGATTCCAAGACTCGCTGACCGTCTCGGAGCCAAAGAGGTGCAATAGCCCACCCCCTTGCATCACAAACTGGCGCAATCGCGAGGCTTCTGATTTCGAAATTTCTTTTACGCCGCTTAACAACACTGCGTGCCAATTCGACAGCTCTTGTGAACTCAACTCAATGCTGGAAATCGTTTGAATTTCCACTTCGGTGCTTGCTTTACCCGTCGGCGACAATGCCAGAGATACAAGTCGAGCACCGCCAGCGCGACCTTCGACGCAGAGGACGCGAGTCTGTTTCTGTTTAGAAACGATAACATCGCGGCGATTGTCTACGTCCAATCTGTCGTTGGGAATTGTGACCGCAACTACCGTTTGTGCGGAATTAGCGTGTGGTATATCTGCTTGCACTGCCCTAGTTTGGCCGATACCCAAATCGATAATTTCGCTGTGGGTAGTTTGACCATCGACGAGAAACTGAACCGGCATGCGATTCACGATCGCCGAACCAAAATTGGATATCGAGGCATCAATCCGCAGACGTCCTTGGAACTCTCCCCGCGTTCGCGAGGCGGACGTTTCCGTGACAGCCACGTTGGCTGGTGTACCAGTCGCTACCGATTCGAAGCTCAGTTGATGATTTGCGGCCAAACGGCTAAGTCGCTGAAACAAGCTCCCAACAGTGGCGGGCTCCCACGTATCTTTTCCCAAGTCGGTGAGCACGACAATGTGAATGCGACGCGGATCCATGGCGACGCGGCGAGCATTCTGCACGATCTCGTCGATCGAGTGGAGACAACTCGCTAAATCGGCGCCGGTGTCCTGCAACTGCAATTCGTCGAGTTGCTTTGAAACCGCTGCGCGGTCGAACGTAACTCTCGAGATCATCGATTGAGAAGGTTTGCCCAAACGCACCAGTGCGAACGAGTCACCCAAGTTGCTAGCCGAAACGATCTCAGCGGCGCGCGCTTTCGCAGTGTCAAATCGCGTCGTCGATTCATGTCGATAGCCCATCGAATAAGAACTGTCGATTACGATGATCCACAACCGCGGCTCCGCGACCAAATCGACTTGCATGGTGTTAGAGCTGGTCGAGAGGAACGGACGAGCCAAAGCTACAGCCAGCAAGGTACAGATCAGCATGCGCATTATGAGCAACAACAACTGCTCGATTCTTACTCGCCGCGTTTGATGTTCTACGACTTTGCGCAACAATTCGATGACCGCCCAATCGATCACCTGTGGACGATGCCGTTTGAGCAGATGCAGCACCAGCGGGATCAGCGCACAAGCTCCCCAGAACAGCATGCCGCTGCTGGCGAGCCCAATCGCGCCGATTATTCCAAGTGTTATCATCGTCAAGCTCTCCGCCTGCGGCGCCGCGCGAGGATCGGAGGCAGAACTTTGGCCAGCGACTGGTTCGTGCGCAACTGAACATAATCGATATCCAATTCGCGGCAGGTCGCTTGGAGGCCGCTGCAGTGCTGCGCCATCGCTGTGCGATAAGCGGCCGCGACCAGTCGAGCATCGGCAACCACCTCAGGTAGTCCTTCTAAACCCACAAATCGCGTGGTTCGATCAAAAGGAAAATCCAACTCGGCAGCGTCCAGAACCTGCATGACGATGACATCGTGTCTTTGAAATCGCAATAATTTCCAAGCACTGGTCAGCCGCTGTACATCGTCCAGCAGATCGCTGACGATGATGACAATCCCAGGGCGAGCGACGCGCGCGGTAAATTGATGAATAACCTCACCCAAGTGCGTGCGTGGATTGCTCGGCGAATTCTCCAGCACGTGCACCATGTCATCAAACTGGCTCGGGCTGCTGCTGGGCGGCAACCAAGCATCCAGTTGAGCCGAGAACGCTCCTACCGCGACCGAGTCTTGTTGCGTAATCACCAAATAGGTCAAGCAAGCAACGATCAACTGAGCGTACTCCAATTTGCTCAGTGGTGAAACGGGACCACGAAAGGTCATGCTCTGGCTGGTGTCGAGCAAGAGATAGCACAGCAAATTCGTTTCGTCTTCGTATTGCTTAACATAGACTTTGTCGCTGCGCGCAAATACTTTCCAATCGATTTGTCGTACGTCATCGCCTGGAGTGTACTCGCGATGCTGAGCGAATTCTATGGAATGACCTCTCAGCGGACTGCGATGCAAACCGGCCACCAGCCCTTCGACCAGCGCTCGAGCTCGCAAGCCCAGCGGTCCGATCCGCGCAAGTGTTTCAGGATCGAAGTACTTTTGCGACTCGTTCACGCGATTGACTCGAAGGGAGCGATAGATCGACTTTGCGGACCACATCTTGGATGATATTCTCCAAGGATATTCCATCCGCTTCCGCTTGAAAATTCAATTTGATGCGGTGTCTCAGCACGGGGAACGCGACCGCTTCGATATCCTCGCGCCGCACGATCGGACTGCCATGGAGAGCCGCTCGCGATTTAGCACCCAACACAATGTACTGACTCGCGCGCGGCCCAGCTCCCCAGCGCACACAGCGTTTGACTACTTCCAATGCTTGTGGATCTGCGGGACGTGTCAAACGTGCGATTTGCGTCGCCAACAAAGCCAGACTGGGTGTGATTGCGATGCGACGGACGACGTGAGCTAATTCGATTAACTCTGCACCACTAATCTGTTCACTCAGTTCGTGAGCATGGTCGCTGGTACCGCGCAGAACTATTTCAACTTCGTCTTCCTGGCTCGGATAATCGACCATGACGTTAAACATAAAGCGATCCAATTGTGCCTCGGGCAACGGATACGTGCCTTCTTGTTCAATTGGATTCTGGGTGGCTAGAACGAAGAACGGATCGGGAATCGGATGTCGCTTGCCTCCGGCGGTAACTTGATGTTCTTGCATCGCCTCCAACAGCGCGGCTTGAGTCTTAGGAGGAGTTCGATTGATCTCGTCTGCCAAAACGATGTTCGCGAACACGGGCCCGGCAATAAAGCGGAACTGGCGAGTTCCAGTCGCGCGATCCTCTTCGATCACTTCGGTACCGGTAATGTCAGCCGGCATTAGGTCGGGCGTAAACTGAATGCGGCTAAATTTCAGCGACAGCATGCGCGCCAAGCTGGAGATCATCAACGTTTTTGCTAGTCCGGGGACACCGATCAAAATGCAGTGCCCACCTGCGAATAGCGCGACCAACAGTTGTTCGATCACCATTTGTTGACCGACGATCGCGTGCGCCAGTTCGCGTTTGATGTTGGCGTAGGCCGTGCTTAACCGCTGGAGAGATTGCTGTCCTTCCTCTAACGATTCGAAATCACCCTGCTGAGACACTTTGGGAGTTGCTCCTTGGTTTACTGCACATTGCCCAAAAGTGCAGTGGTCAAATCACTTGGCGGAAAAATCGGCAGCAAAGTCTTGCGCGCTTAACGGTCGCCCGGTTGCTTTTTCTGTCATCGCGTTCCAGGGATACAACCGTCCGTGAGAGAACACGCGATTAATCATGAACTCACCTACGTCAGGGCGCTCGAAATAGATTGCGTCTGCGCCGCGCGGTTGCTTGAGCACTTCGCGCGCGATCGTCGCATGCACTTGACATGCGAACAATTCGCCCATCATGTAGTTGTGATAGTAGGCTGGCGCGGACACAACATGGATCTTGCTGGCATAGTCCGGCGCATCGCGACCTTCCGGCTTAGTCAGCAACTGATACTTCGACACCAGATCCCACCACAACTTGTTCAAGTCCTGTTCTGGATTCGCATACATTTGTTTCTCAAAGCGGAACATGACTTGGCACCACCGTGAGAAAATCAATAGCTTGTTCCGTCGCATGCGCTGGGCAGTCGCATCATAGGCGGCTGGATCGGGTACCGATAGGCCCATCCCCTTTAGCCACTGCGCGCTGCTAGCCAATCGCTCGAACATCATGGCAACTCCTTCGGTTGCCAAAATATGCGCCTCGGATCTGAGCAAATAAGGCATAGTGCGAGGGATGTTCTTGCTGCTGTAAACCGCATGTCCTAGTTCGTGCAGCATTGTGGTCATCCAATATTCATTGGGGACGATGTTCGCCAAAACTCGCACGTCTCCTTCGCGATCGATGTCGGTGCAGAATGCATGAGGGCTCTTACCGGGTTTCTCGTACAAGTCGCTGCGCTGCAAAACATCATCGATCGGCAAGCCAATCCCAGCGTAGAACTTACTGCACACCGCCAAAATGTTCGTCTTGGCGAAAATTGCGTCTACATTGGTATCGTATACCGCCGGCGGTTGCTGGAAGAATGGATCGTGATAGTGCCATGGCCGAAGGTCCGCTACCGCCAAGCCATATTTCGCTGCCAGTCGCGCATCGATATCCGCTTTGATTTCAGCGAATGGTTGGCGAGTGAGCTCGTCCAGCTCGTCGAACAATTTCAGTACATCCGCTTGTGTTTGCTCGTTCAATCGCAAGGACATATCGTGAAAGTCCGCGAATCCCAAACTCTTGGCGGCTTGGTTGCGTAAGCTCACCAACCGTTTCAGATCGCGCTGCACCGTAGCACCGACGCCCTTACTAGCTTCCCACGCTTTGCGTCGCTGCTGCTGATCGGTGCCAGTCGACAGGATGTCGCGAACTTGGCTATCGGACAGCGATTGTCCGTCGACAACCGCGCGAAAAACGTTGAAAGCCTTTTCGATTGCATTGGCCGTCGACGTCATTTCTTCCAGCAACTTGGCGTCTACTTGCTTTTCCAAATAGATCAAATACAGCAGTTGAATTTGACGCTTTAACAGCGGGTCACTGATAGCAGCATCTCGCAGTTGCTTGAGTTTGTCGAAGCGGTCCCGATTGCCGAGCGCTTTGTCCAACGTGTTCTGTGCCTGGACTTTCGCGGCAAAGGCGGCGTCACTGCCTGTCGTGTTCGCTTCCCACCATGCTCGATTTACGGCAATTTCCAGAGGCCGAATTTCGCCAACATGCTGCTCGACAATCTGCTGGGCCAATACTGATGCAGTTACTTCTTGGGCGTGTCCCATCGTCGAATTCAATCCCGTAGACATGAGTGCCCAAACGACTAGGCAACAACCTCCAAGAACGACCCAATTCATTGCACTTCTCCGCATGTTTACCGTCTAACCTGAACCACAGTCTGAATTTTCGCGTCAACAACTGCGGCCTCGCTTACACTCGCTCTCGAAATCGCGCAAGGATTATGCAGCAGCATTGCTGATTGTGAGTTGGATCGGAGCCCATGACAAGCTGGGTGGCTGGCCGGCTGGCTGATCTTATTTAAGTGTCCGTGAAGCTGGCACGCTGAGTTTTGTAGTTATATTCAAGAGGTTATGGACTGGTTGCTGGTTTCGGACTAGGGGCGAAGTTAGAATGCCTGTGACAAATCCATTACAAAACAACGGAATGCTTCGATTGGCTAACCGATGATGTCGATCGGGAACAATCGCGAATCCTTTGGGTTTCGTCAAGAGCCGCAGATTTTTGGTTGTCATTCGAAATATTGGGAGGGCAGTCATGTCGGAAGCCTCCGCGCTGGAATGCAGCGTGCTGGTGCTTAACCGTTTCTTCATGGCCGTTCGAGTAGTGAATGTTCGCCGCGCAATGACGCTCTTGTACCGCGGTTGTGCGGAAGTGATCACTATCGAGAACGACCAGTATTTCAACTACGATTTCGAAGCCTGGTGTGAGATCAGCCAATTGCACGCGCTCGAAAAACAACCTGACGAGGACTACATTCGCGCGGTTCAATTCGAATTGCAAGTGCCCAGGATTGTGCGATTGACGCGCTATGATCGTCTTCCCAAGACGACGGTCCGCTTCAATAGGAAGAACTTGTTTGCGCGCGACAGCCACCGCTGCCAATATTGTGGGCAATCGCGTCCGACCAGCCAGCTCAGCCTTGACCATGTCGTCCCGCGTTCATTGGGCGGCAAGACCACTTGGGATAACATCGTTTGCTGCTGCCTAGCCTGCAATTCGCGCAAGGGCGGCCGTACTCCGATTCAGGCTGGGATGAAATTGCTAGCAAAACCCTGCAAACCACATAGCAATCCGGCGATGGTTACTCCAATGAAAGACCCGCGTTACGCGAGTTGGAAGAGCTTTGTTACGACGGGTAGCGCTGCTGGCTGAATGCCCGATCGAATTTGATTCGGCTCGATTTTGCCCAGCCGTTCTAATTTCACTTGCCACGCAATGGGAGAAATGACTACGATCGCAGCCGATAATCTCGGCTCTCACGAAATTCTGGATTTCCTCGGCGATTCAATGCTGCAAGGGAAGGCACTGCCCATGATGGAACATCGGCGAAGTTGGTTGAAAAGCAAGTATGGTGATTTATCGCTCGCTCGAATATTACCAATCGTTGGACTCGTTTTTACCGGCTGTCAAGCGCCGTGGATGGGCGCAGCTCGTTCGCCCGACGAACAGAGTGCGATCAATCTTCTGCAATCTCCGGCGCCTGCAACCAGTAATCGCCAATCCGAGCGCACCGCCAATGATCGTTATGGTGTGAACGCGACAACTCAGGACTCGCTTTCACAACCAAGTGCCACCAGCCGCAAACCACGAGCTGAATCACCCGCGGAGAGGGAACTGGACGAGTCGAGCGAGCAGGAATTTACGCTTGATGATCTCGAGCCCGACGCAAGACGGCAACTGGAAACTCAATGGAAAGCGGCTACCGGCAGGGAATTGGATTCCCAATTCAACGCAACGAGTCGCAAGAATTTAGGTGTTCCTGCGGTCTCCTCGCGTAAGACAACGCATACGACCGAGGTCGACTCGCCCATGGATGGTTCAGCGAGTTTTTCCCTTTCTGACCAAGAAGACGAGAGTCAAAATGCACCTGCCACGTCTGTCAAACAAAAAGCAGGCCGTCGAGACAATGGCGTCGATAGGTCGGGTTATCGCGGTACTCCCGATGACCGATTTCAACTACCAGTTAATGCGGACTCAAATCCAAGCAGTCGTGCCGAAGCATCCTCACCGCAAAAGCGACAATCTGCCAAAAATTCGGCGCACATTTCCGACACTGTCTATCGCGAGCCTGTCGTAAAGAACGCGTCCGCAGAGCGAACCAGCAAAGATGCTAGTCGCGAACCCGACCGGGACGCCGAACTCGGCCCCACCGCAGGCTCGCTCGCGGGCGATCGGGACAGTAGCGACGTTAGCCATCCATTGCCGACGTCCGACTTGGATACGCCGGGTCTAATGCGTCAGGCGATACAATCAATCTCTGCTGAATTGAAAGAAAATCAATCGCTCGATCCCGATGGGAGATTACAGATGGAGGCGAATCAACGACTGCTCCACTTAATGCTTGGAGACGTCGATGCAGCCATGCTCGCCATTGAGTCACTTCAACCGCACGAACAAGATTTTTACCGGCACCTGGTTCAGGCCCTACACGACGTCTGTGATCCGTCCGGCAACCCAGATCGCCGCCGCAGGAATACTCTAGCGCTGGCCAGCCTAAGAAAATCGCTATCGCATTTAGCTGCCGCGAGCAATCTGGAAGTACACAACGCGACCTTTTGCAGTAAGGTCGATGGATTTGGCGTGATCGAAAAATTCCCCCAGTACCATTTTCGTCATGAACAGGAAGTTTTGTTGTATTGCGAATTGGACAACTTTGTAGCCGAAAAAGTAACCGATGGTTTTGAGACCAAGCTGCAAGGCAGTTACGAAATAGTCAACGCCGACGGTCGCCGCGTAGCTGACCAAACCTTGCCCACAGATTCGCACGTTTGCCGAAACCAGCGCCGCGACTACTTTATCGCTTACCGCCTCTACATGCCCAGCGAAATTTCTCCAGGCAAACACACTCTCAAATTGACCATCGAAGATCTCAAGGGTAAGAAATTCGGTCAAACATCACTAGAGTTTCATATCGTTAAATAGAGCAGTTCAAGATTGGTCGACAGCTCGTCTGGAACGATCATGGGTCAGTAAAACGATTGAGTCGGCGCGAAGAGATTGCCTCAGTGCTGCCAGTCCAGATATCTAAATGTAAAACATGGTCCCTGGTGCGGAATAGACTCGATCCAGTAGATCGCCTACCGTAATCGACTGCAAGAATTCCCTTTCACGTCGTTCCATGTCCGCCCAGAGCTGGCACGCGGTCTGCTGAATCGCCGAAACGTTGTCGCTGGAAATTATTCCCGAATTGGCTGGACAGACCGCTTCGACGATTTCACTGAGGGTCGTTTGACTGGGAGACTTGCTCAATCGAAAACCCCCGCTGGAACCGCGGATACTCTGTACCAACCCAGCGGCCCGAAGCTGCTGTAGGATTTGAACTAGAAACTGACTTGGCACAGAATGCTGGGCAGCGATCTCGCGAGCCGCTACCAACTTTCCTGCGTCGTACTCGGCCGCCATCGCCAGCATAGCAACTGTCGCATAATGGGCTTTTATTGGTAGTTGCATAAGGTGCGCGACGATTAATTGCTGGTGTGCAACCCGCATTCTTTCTTGGCAAATCCGCTCCAGCGACCTGCTCGTTCGTCTTCTTCGGGCGCAACGCTGCGCGTGCAGGGCCAGCAACCAATGCTCTTATAACCTTGATCGTGCAGCGGATTGTAAGGAATGCTCTCACTGGCGATCAGTGCCCAGACTTCTTTCTTTGTCCAATTTGCTAACGGACTAACTTTTACCAAGCCGAATTTGTTGTCCCAACCAACGATCGGGACCACCGCACGATCGGGACTCTGGTCTCGACGAATCGCGCTCGCCCAAGCATGAAAACCACGTGCGGCTTGCACTAAGACTTTGTTTTTCCGATCGAGGCAGCATCGATCGGGATCAGTCTTATATACCGGCCCGCCATTAGCTGCCTCGTACTGGGCAACTGTCAATTCGGGCTGTTTGAGCTCGACATCGATGCCATATCGCTGCTTAACTCGATCGCGCATCTCGAGCGTTTCCTTGAATTGGTAGCCAGTATCGAGATTGAATACCGGCACATGCGGAGCGATTTGGCTGAGCATGTGAATAACTACCATCCCCTCGGGACCGAACGCGGTCGCCATCGTAAACTTGCCGGGAAATCGATCCACTGTCCATCGCAGAATCTGCATTGGAGTAGCCGATTCCAAGCGCTGGCTGGTGCGATCCAATTCAGCTAGCAATTCCGGTGTCGGCACCAACGCGTCGTCCGCAGCGTCCTCGGTACCGATCATATCGTCCGGATGAAGAACTCGAAGCGCCACAGGGCGACGGCCATCGGAACCGGAAGTTGTTTTTTCAACCTGCATAAACTCCCTCAACTACTTAAGTTTCAAGAACTTCGGTTGTGAGAAAGCTCCCACGCACTCGAATGATTACAATTGTGACCAATATAGTCAACATTGGCAATATGTCTGATTGAATCGGAGGTTTTAGTGGGTGAAGTTTAAAAAAAAGGAATTTCTGGCCGGTTAGTAGCAGCACATTTGAATGTAACGCAGGCTTTATAGGAAAATCAAGCTCCTAGGTTTGTTCGCCCGGCGACCAGTCGCGTTGCTGGCAAGCGGTCTGGCCTTAATTTGGCAATCGCGCGATAATCGTCTACTTGATCAGCGGCTTAGTCCGCGAAATTAAGGGACATCATCGACGGTGTAAAGGATTCGAGCCAATGGGGACTAGGGACAACGACTCTGCTTTAGCGACTAACCACGATCAGGCTCCGCGGCAGCTCAATTTTATCGAGCAGGAGATCGAAAAGGATCTCACTTTACCACGGATGGCAAGTCGAACGATCGCGACCCGTTTTCCTCCGGAACCGAACGGATATCTCCATATTGGCCATGCCAAGAGTATTTGCTTGAATTTTGGGCTGGCTCAGGCATACGGCGGAATTTGCAATCTGCGTTTCGATGATACCAATCCCAGCAAAGAGGAGCAGGAATACGTCGATTCCATTCAAGAGGATGTTCGCTGGCTGGGCTTCAAGTGGGACAACCTATTCTACGCTTCGGATTACTTCGACCAAATATTCGCATGGTCGATCAAGCTGATTAAGCTCGGCAAAGCCTACGTGTGCGATTTGACGGCCGAACAAATTCGAGAATATCGCGGCAGCTTGACTCATCCCGGCAAGAACAGTCCCTATCGAGAGCGACCAGTCGAAGAGAACTTGAAACTGTTCACTGCGATGCGCGACGGCGAGTTCGCCGACGGAGCGCGTACTTTGCGAGCTAAGATCGACATGGCGTCGCCCAATATGAATATGCGCGACCCAGTGTTATATCGAATTTTGCGAGCGCACCATCATCGAACCGGTGACAAGTGGTGCATCTACCCAATGTACGATTGGGCGCACGGGCAGAG
>SXGS01447292.1_pt1 | contig 13547 bp, 10 predicted proteins | sample 3174681 | NCBI WGS metagenome assembly SXGS01 (sample SAMN11356861, study PRJNA531348) | freshwater metagenome | isolation source: freshwater sample F1-80 | place: China: Fuxian Lake, Yuxi | collected 2017-12-25
CTGAGCCCTTTTGACAGGCCCACGGGTCGATGAAGGATGGCGGCCAACACGGGATCGAGTTTTTGAGCAAGGCCAATGCACTGACCCCAGACCCATCAACTGAGTCTCCCATCGACCCCCGCCACGACGGGCTCCGATGAGATGTGACTAAGAGACAGCCTTCCGGAGGGAGGAGGGGGACAGGGGGTGGAGTGTGCGGGTCAGGCGGGCAGGGGGATGCCGGCGGCGTCGGCGTAGTAGCGCAGCGCGGCCAGCAAGGGCTGGGCGTCGCGGGGGCCGAGGCGATCGAGGCGCTGATCCTGGATGGGGAGGCGCTCCAGGGCGGCGCTGTAGCGCACGGGGACGGCGAAGGCGATCCGGGCGATGTCGTCGGGGCCGTCGCCGCGCCGCTGGGTGAGGGTGATGTTGAGAGTGACGCCGTCGGCACGATCGACGCCGTCTCCGACGGCGTCGGCACGATCAACGTCGAGACGCCGTCGGCTTGGATTGACGACGCTGGCGTTGTCGCCGAGGGGCTGGAGGGCGGCGGCGACGGTGAAGGGCCGCGTCATGTCGATCAGGGTTCGGGGGGCGTCGTGGCCGTCGGCGGAGCCGGTCCAGGCCAGCAGCTCGGCCTCGCGCAGCATCAGCCAGGACTCGAGGCTGGCCTTGCGGCTCGCGCGGGCGCCGAGCAGCCACCCGTCCAGGCCCTCGGAGGGGGCCAGCAGCGAGGGTCGGAGCTGGCACTGGCGCTCGCCCTCGGCGATGCGCGGTCGGGGCCACTGGAAGGAGGCAGTGGGGGCCTCATCGGCCCGCTCGCACTTCTGGATCCTGGCCTCAAGGTAGCGATCGAACTCGTGGGTCATGTTGGTGCGCCACAGCGCCAGGACGAAGGGGGCCAGCACGCAGGCGACCATCAGGGTCATGCTGAGCACCAGCGAGAGGAGGTCGCGGCCGAAGGCGAAGTCGCGCAGGCTCAGGGCGTCCTCGTCGATGATGATCACGCTGTAGACGGAGCCGGCGATGGCGGCGGCGGCGATGGCGGCGATGGCCAGGCCGGTCTGCCAGTGGCGCTGGCCGGTCAGGCGCCAGATCCGGATGATCTCAAGGACGGCGCCCAGGGCCAGGAGCATGGGGATCAGGATCGCGAGGCGGTTGCTGAAGTTGGCGGTCATGGGCGACATCGGCAGGTCGGTGGTGACCAGGGGCATCAGGGCGGCGCCGATGAAGGGCAGCGCGGCCAGCGCGACGAAGAGCTTGACGACCGACACGCCTCGGCCGCGCAGGCCCAGGTCGGCGGGGCGAGTGGCGGACCACAGGCGCGCGCGCTCCAGGAAGGCGGCCGAGGGCACGGCGCCGAGGCACAGCGTCAGCAGCCAGGGGAAGGCCAGGACGTTGAGGACGAAGCCGGCGATGAGGAGCTGGCGGCCGAACATCCCGGTGGAGTCCTCGGAGTCGTCCAGGCCCCACCAGTCCGACGCGGGCAGCTCCTGGGAGACGAGCATGGCCAGGGTGAGGACGACGAAGGCCATGGCGCCGACCGAGACGCGGGCGTCCAGGGGGGGGGCCAGGGCGTCGGAGAGCTTGCGGGCGCTGACGTGGGTGGAGATCAGGCCGAAGAAGAGCAGGATGGGCAGGCAGAAGAGGGTGGTCTGGATGGGCAGGCCCAGGAGGCGGCCGTCGTAGAAGAGCTCGGGGCCGTGTTCGATGCGCGAGAGCAGGAAGTTGGCGTCGGTCGCGAGGCTGTGGGCCAGGGCGCTGGCGGGGCTGATCAGCGCGATGTGCTCGGCGCCGCCCTCGTCGAGGGCGGCGATCGGCAGGCCGAAGGCGAGGCCGAAGAGGCAGAAGATCATCAGGCCGGCCAGGGGGCCGTTGGCCCATTGGCGCAGCAGGACGCCGAACATGGTCCCGAGGCTGGTCAGCGCCCAGCCGCCGACGAGCAGCAGGGTCGTGGTCGACAGCAGCGTGGTGGCCTCGATCCCGCCGGTGACCCCGATCAGGACGTGGAGGCCGAGGACGGGGGCCAGCCAGGGGGCCAGGCGGGCCAGCGCGCCGAGTGTGACGCCGTTGTGCAGGCCCAGGGCGCTCATCGGCGAGGTCAGCAGCATGTCGAGGGTGCGGGCCTGGGCTTCGCGGGCGACGGTCATCGAGGCCAGCGTCGGGGCGACGAGGAAGAGGGCCACGCCGAGCAGCCCGACGAGCTGGAGATCGAGGCCGCCGATGAGGGACTCGTAGCCCCCCTCCAGGTAGCGCGTCTCCTCGTAGGTGAGGTAGCCCCAGGGCGAGTCCATCCGGCCCTCAAGCCAGAAGTAATAGGCGGCGTTGAGCGCGGCCAGCGCCGCGGTCAGCCCCGCAGAGATCCCCAGCCAGCGCTGGGGGTGCTCCCCCAGCTCTCGCTCGACGAAGGGCCTGCCGAGGTGCCTCCGCCACTGCCCCATCCTGCCCGCCGCGCTCGTGCTCATTCTTGTACTCCCTGGCTCAGCGCCCCTCGGCTCACCTGCGTCGCCGTTGTCGCTCAATTGACCTCGTCGGTGGACACCGACGCGTAGACCCACTCCATGTCCCCCTCACCCCGATCCACGCCGATGACGGCCACGCCGGCCCGGATCAGATCCTCCAGCAGCGCGGCGGCGTCCTCGGGGCGGGCGCTGAACCGAAAGCGCAGCGTGTCGCCGTTGCGCTCGATGTCCTTGACCTGATGCACGACCTCCAGGCGCTCAAGGGCGATCGCCACGCCGGCGTGGATCTTGAGCGTCATCGGGATCTCGCCGCCGCCGAGCTTCGCCTGGAGCTCGTCGATGGGCCCCATCTCCAGCATCCGGCCGCGCTGCATGATCGCCATCGAGTCGCAGAAGGTGTTGAGCTCGGACAGGATGTGGGACGAGACGAGGATCGTCATGCCCTGCTCCTTGAGCCGGATCAGGACCTTGCGCAGCCGCACCCGCGCGGCCGGGTCGAGGCCGCTGGACGGCTCGTCGAGCAGGAGCACGGGCGGCGAGTGCATCAAGGCCCGCGCGATCCCGACGCGCTGCTTCATCCCCCTGGACAGGTCCTTGATCTGGGCCTTGCGCTTGACCCCCAGGTCCAGCACGTCGAGCAGCTCCCCGATCCGGCGCTGGCGATCATTGCGCCTCATGTCGAAGGCCGAGCCGTAGAAGTCCAGGCAGCGCTCGACGGTCATGTCTTCATAGAGGTTGAAGTGATCGGGCAGGTAGCCCATGCGCTGGCGCACGGCGTGGGGTTCGAGCTGCGCGTCGAAGCCGTCGATCAGGATGCGGCCCGCCGTGGGCTCGATCAGCGTCGCCAGCATCTTGATCGTCGAGCTCGTGCCGGCGCCGTTGGGGCCGACCAGCGCGAAGATGGACCCCTCCGGGACGTGGAAGTCCAGGTTGCGCACCGCCCAGTGGTCGCCGTAGGCCTTCGAAACGTTGTAGCAGGAGATGACAGACATGCGCCGCTCTGGTGGTGATCCGCTGAACCACTGTCAGACAAGGCCCCCTCTCGGGCCTTTCATTCCAAAAAAATAGCCCCCCCTCCACGATCAAGACCCTGGCCCACCATGAAGGGCGAGATCCGACGCCTTGACAGCCAGCCCAGCGCCGCCGCCCTCGCCCGCGCCTCGGCCGGCAGCCTCAGCCGGCCCTCCCGATCCAGATCGACGAAGCCCCCCCCGGAGGGCTCCAGGTAGGTGCGCCGGGCCACGCGCGCCGAGGCCGGCCGCCCCGCGCCGCCGATCACCTCCAGCGTCGTCAGCACCCCGCGCTCCTCCATGATCCACATCGCCCCGCCCGCGATCCAGGCCCCCGCCGCGACCACCCCCTCAAAGCGCCAATGTCCAATAACGACGGGATCTTGCGACGAAAAATCGACCGCCACCCACCACTCCGCCGAGGCCAGATCGCGCCGGATCAGGCGGACGGCGAAGCTGCGCCTCCCCAGCGGCTCGACGCCCCGAATCCAGGCCCAGCTCGGCGCCTGCCAGTCGACCAGGGCGCGCCCCTCCCCCCACAGCGGGATCGCCGTGACGCTGTGTCGGGTGAAGGTCGCCAGCGCCTCGGCGCCCGAGGCGTGGACGATCCCCGCGGGGGGGGCCGGCAGGCTCAGGCGCTCGGTCGCGGTGAGGCCCAGGGTGTCCAGGTCGACGCGGTGGACGGTCAGGGCGGCGCCCTCCCCGGCGACGCGGACGGCGGCGACGGCGGCCGACGAGGGCTCGGGGCCGATCATCAGGCGCCACATGGCGCCGTCGGCGGGCATGGGCAGCTCGCGCGGGGCAGGGCCGCCTGAACCCCGCGCGGGGGCGAAGGCGGCCCCCCGGCCCGCGCCGTCGAGGCGGTGGAGGCGCGCTCGCGCGGCGCCAGGGCGCGTCAGGGCGACGATGGCGCCGCCGTCGAGGGGCTCGGCGGCCATGATCGCGCCCTCCTCGGGCTCCCAGCGGCCCAGCTCCTGGCCCGCGAAGGTGGCCTGGCCCTCGGGGCTGTCGGGCTCCTCGACGGCCAGCAGGGCGACGCGGCCGCTGGTGACCGAGACGATGGACGGGCGGCCGGAGAGCGAGCGAGGCAGGCCGTCGAAGGTCGCCCGGGCGCGCTTGAGGTTGAGCGGCGGCAGCGGCCGCGGATCGCCGCCGCGTCGCCAGAGCCACTCGCCGCTCGCGGAGACGAGCGCGAGGGTGCCGGAGCGGGGATCGACGTCGATCCTGGAGCGGCCGCCCTTCCAGACGGGCAGGGCCTCCAGGCCCTCGTTGAAGCCGAAGAGGGTCAAGAAGGGGGCGGCGGCCTTGTTGGCGAACCAGCCCGAGGGGAAGCGCATCAGGGCGGGGGCGGGCAGGCTCAGGGGCGCGGCGCGCTGGCCGGGCGCGGCGGTGTCGGGGTCGATGGTGAAGAAGCCCCAGGCGGCCTCCTCGGCGTCCTGGACGAGCAGCGCAGGGTCGCCGCCGCCCGTCGGCAGCCAGCTCAAGGGGATGACCTCGCCGAGGGGGCTGGAGGCCAGCGGCTCGGGCTCGCCGACGCGGAAGATCTCGACGAGGGCGTCGCCGTCGTGGCGGCCGGTGGCGACGAAGAGGCGCTGGCGGTCGGGGTCGAGGTGGAGGGCGCGGGCGCACTGGATCATGGCCTCATCGCAGTCCAGGCGTGAGGCGGCGGTGGAGAGCGACCACGCGTGGGTCTGGACGCCGCTGCGCAGGTCAAAGACGCGGGCGACCTCCCGGTGGGGGTTCATGGTGGTGAGCAGGAGCTGGGCGCCCTGGTCGAAGAAGCGGGCCTCGCGGCCGGGGCGAAGCGGGGCGTCGGAGACCTTGAGGGCGGCTTCGAAGCGGCCGTCGGTGGCCCAGGACATCACCCAGGCGCCGCCGAGCTCTTCGGCGCTCAAGAGGACGCGCAGGCGCAGCCCGTCGGCGTCGATGGCGTAGTCGACGAGGCAGCCGCAGGGCAGGCGAAGGCGCGCGGTGGTCCGGCCTCGGGTCAGGTCGATGACGCGCAGGCGGTCGAGGCCGGGGTCGATGCGGCTCTCGACCTCCTCGACGACGAGGAGGTCGCCCTGGGGGGAGAAGGCGGCGCTCTGGATGGGGAGGCCGTCGCCGGGCAGGGGTCGCTCGACGCGGCGGCCGAGGGCGTCCCAGATGAGGGCGCGGCGGCCGTCGGAGAGGGCGACGCGGGTGCCGGTGGGGTCGGTGGCCAGGAGCCTCGGCGGCCCGGCGCCGTAGCCGAGCCACAGCTCGGGGCCCTCCAAGGAGGGTTCGGCGCCCAGGCCGCCGGTGGCTTCGCCGTCGGCGACGACCATGTCGCGGGCGAGGCGCTCGCGCAGGCTGACGCAGCCGGAGGGCGCCGCGAGCAGGGTCAGGCAGGCCAGCAGGGTCAGGGGGGTGTGGCGCCGGTGGAGGGTCAAGGCGCGGCTCCGGGTCAGGGATCGAGGCGGGATCGCGGCTCGCCGAGGGGATCAACAGCCGGGGCGGGGTCCTCCATGCCCGGGGATCAGGGGGAGGCGGAGGTGGCCTCTGCGAAGTGGAGGGCGCCGGGGTTGCAGGCGACGGCCATGCCGCCGTCCTCGGAGCGGACGACGGTGCCGGGGGGACCGAGGTGGTGGTCGGGGAAGGGGGTGGCGCGGGCGAGGTTGAGGCGGCAGAGGCCGTGCGCGGCGCTCTGGCTGGCGGCCGAGGAGGCGCCTGCGGGGCGGATCCACCAGTCGGTGGGCACATAGAGATTAAGAGGAATCCAGGGCGAGGCGGCGCGAGCGCGGGCGTAGGCGAGCGAGGCGGGGAGGTTGAAGGGGACCATGATGTCGGCCAGGTCGACCTTCGGGAAGTAGGAGCTGGGGCCTTGCTGGGGCCAGCGGGGGGCTCGGGCGAGGTCGAGGTCGTCGAGGGTGGCGGCCAGGAGGTCGGCGCCGATGGTCATGGCGCGCTGCTGGAGGGCTCCGCCGGTGAGCCAGGGTTCGACGGCGAAGCGGCGCTGGGCCAGGATCGGGCCTGTGTCGATGCCCTTGTCGACGAGGTGGAGGGTGACGCCGGACTCCTGGGCGCCCTCGGCGATGATCCAGAACTCGGGGTGTGGGCCGCGGAACTGGGGCAGGAGCGAGGGGTGGATGTTGATCACGGGGGGCAGGCCGTTGATGATCTCGGGCTTGAGGATCTCGTTGAAGCCGGCCATGACGACGACGTCGGCCTCCAGGTTGAAGAGCTCGTCGACGAGGGCGCCGTCGTTGATGGTGTCGGGCCACATCAGCCGGGCGCCGGCGCGGTGGGCGATCTGGACGGCGCGCGAGGGGAAGAGGGCCTCATCGCCGCCGGGCAGCTTCCTGCGGACGACGGAGGGGAGGCGGGCGGCCAGGGAGGAGGCGATGCGGCGCCACTCGCTGCGGCGCTCGCCGCTCACGGGCGAGACGATGGCGACCAGCTCGACGCCCTTCATGCCGGCCAGGGCGGCCATGAAGTGGAGGGAGTATTCGAAGCCATTGCCGAGGAAGATGACCTTCAAGCGCGCTCCTTGCCGCCTCGGGGCGTCACTTCAAGGGGGGGAGGCCGCTGGCGCAGAAGAGGCACTCGGGCCACTTGGCGTCCATGATGCGGCGACACTTGGGGCACTCCCGGCCGCCGGAGGCCAGCTGGGCCTGGCGCTCGGCGACGGAGGCGGCCGCGGCCGCGGCGGCGGCCTGCTGGGCGCCGGCCTGGGCCTCGGCGGCCTGCCGGGCCTCCTCGGCCATCTTCTCCGGGTCGATGTTGCCCGTCAGCATGGCCTCCTCCCGCTTGAGCTTGACCCACTCATCGAGGGGCTCCATACCCTGGGCGTCGAAGGCGCAAGCGGTCCACTCGGGGGCGCATACTCGCCCGCACTTGTTACAGATCTTGCGATCCTCGTCGTCGTAGACGAAGAGGGGCTCCTTGGTCGAGGGGGGCAGCGGGGCCATGCCCTCGGCGCAGAAGGGGCAGGCCTCCCACTCGGGCTTCTGGGCGCGGGAGCAGACCTCGCAGGTCGGGGGCCTGTCCTCAAGCAGCTCCTTGAGCAGCTCTTCGGCCTCCTTGCGGGCCTGCCGCCGCCGCAGGGTGACCGTGGTGATGAGGGTGACGAGGGTCAGGACGGCCAGGGTGATGCAGGACAGGCCGCAGACGATCCCCCAGAAGATCCAGTCGAAGCGGACCTTCTCGACGGGGGCCTTGAAGGGCAGCGACTCGGTCTCCTCGCTGCTCTCGGACTGGAGCTTGACCTGAAACTCGTAGGTCTCAAAGGCGTTGAAGTCGTACTCGATGGTGATGACGAGCTGCCCGACGATCTCGCCGAAGGTCGCGTCGATGCTCTCTCCGAGGCCGCGCTTGGTGTTGGCGACGCGCCAGGTCGCGCCGGTCTTGCGGGACATCAGGCTCAGGGTGCGGCGGCTGGTCTCGCTCATGCCCGCCGGGTCAAAGCCCAGGGTCCAGATCTGGATCTTGGCGCGGCGCGCGCGGGCGACGGTCTCCTCGAGCTTGGCGTTGATCTCGATGACGCCGGTGGTGCCGGCGTCGGTGCCGTCGCCGAGGTAGAGGATGGCCCGCTTGCGGCCCTCGGGGGAGGTCTCGAGGAGCTCGATGGCCTTGTCGAGGGCGCTGAACATGAAGGGCCTGACGCCCTTGCGCTCGGCCTTGTCAAACTCCTGCTTGGGCTTGGTCTTGTCGACGGCCAGGGGGGCGGGGACGGTCACGGCGCGGCTGTAGGTGACCAGGGCGACGCGGTCCTTCTCCTTGAGGGCTTTCTCCAGGACCTTGAGGGACTCGGAGATGGCGCCGATGGACGACTCGCTCAGGCCGGCGGTGGCGGGCAGGACGACGACCAGGTCGGTCCCGGCCTCCTCGTCGCGCCAGATGCCCATCTCGACGTCGCCGTCGTCGACCTTCTGGCCGTTGACCCGCACCTGGAAGAGGTCGATGAGCTTGGGGTTGACCGGCATGTCGCGGTCGTCGAGGAAGGTGACGAAGAGGCGCGCGGTGGGCGCGTCGGAGGTGTCGACGCGGTCGATCTTGACGCGGAAGTCCCGCGGGCCGGCCTGCGCGGCCTGCGCGCCGAGAAGCACCCCGGCCCACAGCGCCAGCAGCGCCGCGGCGCGCTTGAGGCGATCAGAAGCTGGCATGGATCGGCGCACAGACAACCTCGACGGGCGCCGAGCGCGCCAGCCCGCCGTGGTCGTCCACGAAGGCGGCGGCCAGCAGATAGGACTCTCGCCGGGGGCCGGTCAGCGCGGGGGCCGCGGCGCTGCCCTCCCACCGCCCGGGCCGCCGCGAGGTGAGGCGCGCCGAGGCCAGCACCCGCTGGCCGACCCCCTGAGGGTCGACCTCCACGAGGACCACGTCGAGTCGAGCCCGGGTCAGGACGGGGCCTCCGGGGGTGTTGTCCTCAAGGACGATGGGCAATGGGGTCCCGGGGCGCGCGCGCCAGGCGTCCATCGAGAGGGAGAGGTGGCCGGCCTCCGACCTGCCCTCGCCCAGCAAGGCCCCGACGCTCAGCGCCGAGCCCGCCGCCGCGGCCAGCTTCAAGAAGGTGCGCCGGCCCAACCCCTCCGGCGCGCTGGCCTCGCCGTCGGGTGCGTGGGAGTTCTTGGACGAGGGGCTGTCTGCGCGCATGGCTTGGACCGTCCGGGTGCAACAACCGACGCAGGATAACACGACCGGGGGCGTTGGGGTAGATCGCGCGGCGGCTCAGGGCACGTAGAGGACGTGGCAGGGGGCGTTGGCGCCGACGACGTGGGCCACCCGGCCCAGGCGCCGCGAGAGGGTGGCGCGCCGCTCCCCGTGGGTGCCAATGACCAGGACCTGGGCGCCGCCCTCCGCAGCGCGGCCGACGATCTGCTCGACGGGATCGCCCAGCAGCACCGAGCGCTCGACCGCCAGAGCGTCGAAGCGCTCCTTGAAGGGGAAGGGGATCTTCAGGTCACCGGCGAAGCGCTCCAGGAGCTTGCCGACCTCGCGCCGGGCGTGCTTGTCCAGCGCCTTGACGTCGGATCGGACGACGCCCTGGAGGATGCCGCGCACGTCGATGGCCAGCGGCTCGGGGATGGCGACGATGACCTCCAGCGCCGCGCCGGTCAACAGCGCCAGCTCGACGGCCTCCTGGAGCACGCGCGCGCTGTGCGGCGACAGATCCAGCGCCACGGCGACCTTGTCGATCGGGTCGGGGGGGATGTCTCGGGCCACCAGCACCGGCCGGGTGCTCTCGCACAGCAGCCGCAGCGCCGTCGAGCCCAGCGCGCCGGCCATCACCTCGCCGCTGACCCCGATGACGACGAGCTGCGCGTTGGACTCACCCAGGCGGCGCGCCAGAGTCCGCTCGACCGCCTCGTCCTCCTCGGCCGGGACGACGTCGAGCCAGTTGCCCTTCGAAGCGCCCGCCTTGCGCTCGGCCTCCGACGCCAGCTCCCCAAGCTCGTGGTAGCGCGCCAGCGCCTTATAAGCGTTGTCCTTGAGCTCCGCCAGCAGCTGCATCCGGTCCTCGCCCATCGCCGCGAAGGGGAAGAGGGTCTGCTCGGCGTAGCGAGGGACCTGGGGCATCGCGTGGACGAAGCCCAGGCGCGCCTCGACCCGCTCGGCCAGCGCCCTGGCGACGCGCACGCTGGCGCGGCTGGACCGGGAGAAGTCGACGGGAACGAAGAGTTCTTGCAGTTCGAGCATGGATCCTCGGCGAAGGCCCCGCAGCGCGGCGGCCATCTATTTTGCGGTCTCGGCCTCTTCGAAGACGTCTGGAGTCCCGTCACCGCTGATGTCCCGCCCCGTGCGGATCTTCACGTCGTCCTGATAGTATTCCCAGGTGTCGATGCGGCTGTTGTTGTCCAGGTCGCGCTCGATCCGGGTCAGCTTTCCGTTCGTGTCGTAGTACTTGACGATGCTGATCGTGCCCGTGAAGTCCACGGACATCTCCTTTCGGGTCAGGACGCCGCTGTTGTAGTAGTTGACCACGTCGATGATCCCATCGACGTCCAGATCCATCTCCTCTTCGAGCACCACGTCCGCGTCGTTGACGTAGAGGTAGGCGTCGGGGACCCCGTCGAAGTTCAGATCGCGCTCCACGCGCACGACCCTGCCCCCCGCCGTGACCTTCCACTGATCAGGCTTCTCGTCCCCGTTGAGATCCAGCGGAGAGACCTCCAGGCCGCTCGTCTTGAGGTTCTTGAAGCGCGCGCGCTCGAGGTTGGGCACGAAGCCCAGCCCGCCCTCCTCCTGCTCCTGGCCGCTCGGCGTGCTGCAGCCCGCCGCCAGCAACACCAGCGCGGCGGCCGCACACAAAGACCAGCTTGTCGAGTAACGTGTTGTCATGGCTCTCTGCATCGTGTAAGGCTGACGGTGAGGGCCCCGCTCTACCGCCCGCGTTATAGCAAGTGCCCCACTCCCCCGCAACACCGACGCGGGGTGTCTCGTGAGACGACCCTCAAAGTCACCCAACCGACCCCGCCCCTCCTACCGAGGGCAGCCTGCCAACCCAGAGTCATGCTCCTTCAAGTCTTACTGCTCATCCTCGGCCTCGCCGTGCTCTACTTCGGCGCGGAGGCCATGGTCAAGGGAGCCAGCCAGCTCGCCCTGGCCCTGGGCATCAGCCCGCTCATCGTCGGCCTGACCGTCGTGGGCTTCGGCACCTCCGCGCCCGAGTTCCTCGTCTCCCTCTTCGCGGCCATCGAGGGCACAGAGGGCATCTCGGTCGGTAACATCATCGGCTCAAACATCTGCAACCTGAGCCTCATTCTCGGCGTCTCGGCGATGCTCTCGCCCCTGGCCATCTCCGCCAGCGCGCTCAAGCGCGAATACCCCATCATGCTGGCCTCCTCGGCCCTCTTCGTCCTCATGGCCTGGACCGACAGCCGCATCGACCGCTGGGAGGGCGCCCTGCTCTTCCTCGGCATCGTCGGCTTCGTGGCCTACAACATCCGCGCCTCGATGAACCTGCGCCGCAACGCCCGCGAGCGCGTCGAGGTCGAATCGGACGACGACGCCCCCGAGCTTGAGGAGGGCGGCAAGTCCCGGCGCGCGATGATCCGCAACCTCGCGCTGGTCTTCTTCGGCCTGCTGGGGCTGGCCGGCGGCGCCCATCTGCTGGTCGACTCCTCCACCTTCATCGCCCGCCACTTCGGCGTCCCCGACTTCGTCATCGGCACGACCATCGTCGCCTTCGGCACCTCGCTGCCTGAGCTGGCCACCAGCGCCGTGGCCGCGTATCGCAAGCAGTCCGACATCTCGGTCGGCAACATCTTCGGCTCGAACATCTTCAACATCCTCTTCATCATGGGCTCCATCCCCCTGGTCTTCGGCATGTCCGTCGAGAGCCGCGCCATCTCCTTTGACAACCCCGTCATGATCGCCGTCACTCTGCTGACCTTCCCGATGATGCGCGCCGGCTACAAGCTCTCTCGCCCCGAAGGCGGCCTCCTGGTGGCCATGTACGCCGCCTACGTCTTCGTGCTCTTCGCCTGGCCGCAGGGCTTTGGCGCCGCCACGCCTTAGAGGGCAGATGGGCCTGACTCCCGTCGGTCCCTCAAGCTCATCAGCCCTCCAGGCGCGACGCAGCACCCCAGGTGCGCCGCGCCGGCTCAGCGCAACTTCCTCCATGAAAACAAGCGGATGGCGATGGAAGGTCAGAGGCGGCGGAGGGTCGTGCCCTTGACCTGGATGACGAGCTTGCCGACGCTGACCTTGACCATGCCCTTCTTGTCGACGTCCTCGACGACGCCGGTCTGCCCGTTGAAGAGGCCCGCGTTGATGAAGACCTGATCGCCGGGCTCCAGGGTGACGCCGTCGCGCTTGGAGAGCGCCTTGTTCTCGGCGATCTCGGCCTTGAGGGCGAGGTGATCGTTGTCGGAGGTCCACAACAGGAAGCGGTAGAGGGGCAGCAGGGCGACGAAGGTCTCGGCGATGACCTGGCCGAAGCGCTCCTGCTGGACCTCGGGATCATCGGCCGGGAAGTTGCGGCCCCAGATCAGCCACTCGCCCTGGCCCGACGAGAGGGCGCCGAGCTGCCCGCGCAGCGCGGCCGCGTCGACCTCGGGGGCAGGCACGACGGCGGAGGGGCCGACGAGGTGGAGCTGCCCTGCGGGCGTGTCGACGAGGGCCTTGAGCAGGGCCGACAGCCGCTCGCGCTCCCAGGGATCGTCGAGCTTCTGGAGGCCATTGCGGACGTCCACCCAGGCGTGGGCGTGCAGGCCGAGCATGACGTCGACGCCGCCGGCGTGGACCTTGACCCCGAGCATGAGGCCGCGCTTGTGGTGGGCGGCGTTGTGGATGTTGTCGGCGACGGAGTGGCCGCGGTCGATGATCGCGGCGAGCTTCTTCTTGTCCTCGTCGGTGCGGGTGAAGAAGATCCACTGGGCGTCGACGGAGTTGTTGTTGAAGACGCTGGGGCGGGGGTCGTTGGCCTCGTGAGAGAGGTTGGCGCCCCCGGCCTTGAGCTGATCGGCGACGAGCCGGCCGATGGCCGTGAGCTTGTCGCGGACCCCCATCCGCGCCCTCGTGTGGAGGTGGCTGGACCACTTCTCCTCGGTGTAGGCCTCGAAGTCGGCCGGATCGAAGCCCTTGAAGGGTGTATTGAAGACGTCCCACATCGCGCTCACCGCCCTCTCGTCGCTGGACTTGCGCCGGGAGGGCGGGTCCAAGGAGGCGACAGCCTAGCCCATTACCGCGCCCGGAGGAAGGGCCAAGGCCAACTTGCGGGCGCGCCTCAGGGGTCCTGGGGCTTGGGCCGGGGGCGACGGCGGCGGCTCCTCCTGCGCTCGTCCTCGGGATCGAGGGGCGCGGCCCTGTCATCCGGGGGGTCGCCTGGGGCCTGTGCGCCCTCTCTGGGGCGCCTGGCCTCGCCGGCCTGGGAGGGCTCGCGGCGTGGGCGCTCGCGGCGCTGGCTGCCCTCGGAGGGGTTTGACCCGCCCTCACCTGGGGCGCGCGGGCTGCCCTCGGAGGCGTTTGGCCCGCCCTCGCCTGGGGCGCGCGGGCTGCCCTCGGCCTCGCGCGCTGGGCGCGAGCGCCTGTTCCCACACCGCGGTGAACTCGGGCGACCGCCCAACGAACGAGCCGCCCGCGGCGGCCAAGGTGCGATTCGTCTTCGACGAAATCCCCGCCGCGGTCCTCGACGAGC
>SXGS01706195.1_pt1 | contig 13544 bp, 5 predicted proteins | sample 3174681 | NCBI WGS metagenome assembly SXGS01 (sample SAMN11356861, study PRJNA531348) | freshwater metagenome | isolation source: freshwater sample F1-80 | place: China: Fuxian Lake, Yuxi | collected 2017-12-25
CCGCCGGCCTTCAGGCTGATGACGAAGACGCTCACGCTCGGATCGGTCTGGAAGCGCTCGATGCGCTCGGTGCGGTCCTTCGTCGATCCGTCGAGGTACTCGTAGGTGATCTTGTCCTCCTTGAGCACGCGCTCGATGACCTTCAGCATCGACACGAACTGGCTGAACAGCAGCACCTTGTGCCCGCCGTCGACCGCGTTCTGCAAGAGCTCCCGGAGGGCCACGAGCTTGCCCGAGTCCTCGTTCGTGAACTCGCGCGGGAGGCCGAGCAGCCGTGGGTCACACGCCGCCTGGCGCATCTTCGTGAGGCCCGCGAGGATCTGCAGCTGGCTCTTGGCGACGCCGACGCGCTCGACCTCGCCCATCACCTGCGCCCTCACCTCGCGCGCCACCTGCGCGTAGACGCTCGCTTGCTCGCCGGTCAGCTCGCACAGCTGATCCATCTCGATTTTCTCGGGGAGGTCTTTCGCGACCTCGGACTTCGTGCGCCGCAGGATGAACGGGTGAATCGTCGCGCGAAGGCGCTGCGCCGTCTTGTAATCACCGGACTCGATGGGCCTGCTGAAGCGCTGCTCGAACCGCTCGAGCGCACCGAGCAGCCCGGGCGACACGAAGTCGAAGATGGACCAGATTTCGCTGAGTCGGTTCTCGATGGGCGTGCCGGTGAGCGCGAGGCGCCGCTCGGCGTCGAGCTTCTTCGCAGCCTGGGCCGTCGCGCTGATCGCGTTCTTGATCTGCTGCGCCTCGTCGAGGATGGCGTAGTCGAGGCGCATGGTCCGCAAGAAGTCGATGTCGCGCCGCAGCAGCGCGTAGCTCGTGATGATCACGTTGGCCCCCTCGAGCTCTTCGCGCTGCTCGTGACGATCGGCCCCGTGCCACATCGCCACCTTCAAGGTCGGCGCGAACCGCGCGAGCTCGCGAGCCCAGTTACCGACGACGCTGGTGGGCGCGACGATCAGGGTCGGTAGCGGCTCTTCTTTGGTCTTCACGGTGAGCAAGAGCGCGATCGCCTGCACCGTCTTGCCGAGACCCATGTCGTCGGCGAGCACGCCACCCGAGCGCATGTCGTGAATGAACTTGAGCCAGGAGAGCCCGGCCTCTTGGTAGGGGCGGAGCTTCGCCTTGAGCAGCCGCGGCTTCTTGGCCTTCTCGATCTCGTCGATGTTGCCGAGCTTCTCGAACAGCTTCTTCGCCTTCGCGGCGATGTGCGAGTCGTCCACCTGCGAGAGCAGCTCCTGGACGCGGCCCGCGTGACTGAGGGGAATGCGGCCGCTCTTGTCCGCGCCGGCAGCGATTTCCCACTCGCGGTCCATCATCGCCTGCACCTTCTGCGCGTCGAAGGGCGCAAACGATCCGTCCGCCAGCCGTACGTACTTCTTCCCTTCGGCGAGGCACTTTCGCAGCTCGTCGCGATCGACCGCGACGCCGTCCGCGGAGAAGCTGATGCGCACGTCGAGCCAATCCATGCCGCTCGAGACCTTCGCGAAGGCTCCGACGGCGCTCGACCGCACCTGCGTGTCGACGAGGTCGTCGGGCACGAACAGGTCCCACGTCTCCGGCAGCTCCGCGAGGCCCTCTGTCCAGAACCTCAGCGCGGCGTCGCCGCGGCCGACGAACTGCTGGCCGAGCTCGTCGCGCACGAATCCAAGCTCGAGCAGCTTCGAGACCGCCGCCTGCTGTGCGGCGATGTCGACGCGAATGCAGCGTGCGCGCTTTTGCCCCTCGCCCGGGGGCTTCACGATGACCGGAGGCGTGATGCCGTCGGCGCGCACCTCGAGCTCGTCCTCGCCGTAACCCGCGTAGAGGGACAGCGCCGCCTCCGTGATCGTGCCCCCGGCGCGCAAGCGGAACGTCGGCTCCATGTCGACGACGTCGGCGATCTGCGCCAGATCCGGAAGCTCGGCGCCGACCTCGAGCGCCACGCGCGGTAGGCCCTGCATCACGATCGCGCCGAGCGCACGCATCGGCTCGGCGATCGTCGGCGACTTCAACAGGCGCCGGAGCGCAGCCGGCGAGACCCGTCGGTCGATCTCCCGCGCGATCCCCTCGTGGGTGTCGATGTGATAGCAGGGCCACCCCTCGAACCACCCGCCCTGCATGAACGTGAAGCGCCGCTCGTCCCCGGGCTTCACGAAGCACGCCTTCACGATGAGGGTATCGCCGCCGACGGTCTCGAGATCGAAGCGCGGTCGAAGCACGTCGTCGCTGAACCGAAGCTGCTTCAGCGCGGGCTCGAGCAGCACGCGGCGCCCCCGGAGGAGCGGGATGAGCTCGGCCACATCTTCGCCGCGAACGTCGACGGCCGGGTGCCGAGGATTGCCGCTCTCGAACCGGGCGAGGAGGCGAAGGGCCGCGCGATCTTCCGTTGGAGCGATCGACTGCCAGTTGAGCGCGACGCTCGGCAGGACCGCGACTCGAGCCTGCGCGTCGAGCACCGTGACCGTGAACGCGCCCGCACGGACGTGTACGCGCATCTCGACGCCGCGACCCGTGTACGCGCCGTCGGGGGAGAGCCACGTCGCGATCCCGGTGTGGCCCGCGGAGGCGTCGTAGTCCGCCACCATGTGCGGTGCGACTCCGGCCGCGACCGATGCGTTGAGCCGCGCGCGGCGGCGTGCTCGCTTGGACTCGCCGCCGGCATGGGCGGTCTGCGCGCCAAGCGACGCCGCCGCGAGCATGGGAGAAGAACTCGCGGCAGTCGGGGACGACGGCGCGGCCGCGTGCGGCGGCTGCGACGCTTGTTTTGCCATCGGCGAGGCGCCCTCCGCGCGAGGCCGCGGCGACTGCGGTGACGTGAGCGGCGCGTGCGACGCTGCGTTCGCGGGCGTCACCTTGCCGTGCTCGGCCCGCGCCTTGTCGCGCACCGTGATGAGCAGCGCCGCGACGTGCTTGCAGTGCTGGCCACTCTTGGCGAACACGGGGCAGTTGCACTCAGAGACCAGGCCCTCGGCCGCCAGCTCGAGCTTGACGCGGAACGGGTCGGGCTCGCTGCCGCGCACGTTGCCGGTCACCACGGAGCCACCGAGCGAGATGTCCTCGACGGAGCGGCGGCGAAAGTACTCGAGCCCGCGGAGGAAGGTCCGCGCGCCGAGCAAGCGGCGAAGGCCGCGGTCACTGAGATTCGTGAGTGCGTCGGAAATCGGGTCGGCCATCTTCAGCTCGATGCGACGCCCGAAGCATTTTCGAGCGCATCACAGAAATAACGGGAGAAATGCGAGCACCAGCGAAACGAGTGTCGCCAAAAGAACCTGCAAGGATGGAGCGACGACTCCTGCGAGGGGATCTCCAATCGTGTCGCCGATGACGGCCGCCACGTAGGTCGGGTTGTCGCGCTCCTCCGTTCCGCGCCCCGTGGTGCACGCTGCACCCGAACCGCGAACGACCCCAGGCGGGAGCTGCCCCGGGAACTGCTCGGCGTTACGAACCGGGACATAGCGCCCGCCGTGGGCGCCGGTCTCGATGTACCGCTTCGCGTTGTCCCAGCCGCTCTTCGCGCTGAAGGATAGAAGCGAGCCGAGAGCCCCGACGATCGTGGCCAAGAGCACGAACGCCGCGAGCGCCTCAGCTGAGGTGAGCACCCTATCGCGGCCCGCCCACCAACGCAAGCCGACTCCCATCGCGAGCGGCAAGCCGACGCCGATCACGAGCGGGGGCAAGGTGCCGCGAAGCGCCGCACGCGTGACGAGCTCCACGAAGCCGTCGCCGCGCGAAGGAGCGGCGCCTTCGCCAAGCGGCTTCGTTGCCTGACGCGCGGCGGTCGGCTCGAGCGCGCCCGCCTCCTCGGTGCCACCGAGCTGGTGACGCAGCTCGAGCACCAGCTCGCGAATCGCGGTCACCACCCGGCCGAGCACGAGCCGCACGAATCCGAGGGCGAGCGCCAAGCCGAGCACCCCGCCGAGCTGCGCGACGGCGGAAGAGGCAGGAAGGAGGCTTGCCGGCGCGTTGGCTCTCGCCGCGCTCGCCGCCAGTGCGACGAACGCGGCCACGGACACCAAGACGGCGACGCTCGATCGCGCGCAGGCGGACGTGCGGGAATACGCCTTGAGGGTCGCGCCAAGCGCGCCGAAATCTCGGGCGCGCGCATGCACATCGGCGCGCTCGCTCGGCATCGTCAAGCCGAGCAGCCCCGAAGCGCCGTCGGCGAGGCCGCTCATCGTGTGCATCGCGACGGCGAACGGGGCGGCGCCGGCGAGGCCGGTCATCGTGAGCGCGACGCCGAACAATCCTCCGTGGGCGAGCTCGGTGGCCGCGCCGAGCGTGTGGCCGAGCACGATGGCCACGAAGACGAGGAACGCGGCGACGAGCGCGGCCTCCGCTGCGAGGACGAACCCGCGCAGCGTGGCGACAGCCGCCCCCGCGCGCGCGGCCTCGGCGATGGTCCGCACGGGTCGGTGGCGCTCGCTGCCGTAGTACTGCGCGACGTGCCAGGAGGCGACGCTCGCCGCGCCGCCGATGGCGGCCGCGAGCCCGAAGCGCCACCAGTGCGTGCCCAAGAGCCATTTCGCGGAGCCCATCGCCGCGGCAGCCTGGAGCAGCGTCGCCACGTAGAGGCCGCGTGCGAGCGCGCTCGCAGGGACCTCCGTGTCGTCGGTGCGCACGACGAGCGCGCCGAAGTAGGACGTGGCGAGCCCGCACGCCCGCACGACGAGCGGCATGAGAATGACCGCCGCTGCGCTGTCGATCGACGCATTGTCCCGCGCGAGCATCGCCGCGACGAGCATCGCGCCGAGGACCTCGAGCATCGTGAGCGCGAGCGCGTACGTGCCCTGCGCGAGGACGTCCCCGAGCACGTCGCCCGCGAGGTCCGCGACCGTGGCGGGGCTCTTGTCGGTGTCCTCGGGAAGCGACGCGTCGAGCTTGCCCGCGACGTCGGCCGCGACGTCGGCGACCTTGGCGAACATGCCGCAGCCGAGGACGGCGAGCAGGGCGACGAAGAGGCCGCCCAAGGGAAGCCCGGTGAGCAGCATCGGCACGTGAAGCACCCCGCCGAGGGCGCGCGCGCCGTCGCCGAACGAGCCGCCGAAGCACGCGAGCGTGGCCAAGAGGGGAACCGCGACGCCGAGGACGGCGAGCGCCTGCGACGCGAGGCCCGCTGCCGCTCCTGCACGTATGCCCACGATCAGGGCGTCTTGCCGCGTTCGCGTCAGCGCCGTTGCAAATTTCGGCATCGCGTCCCGCGCCACGAGCAGGCCAACGGAGGTCCCCGCGAGCGCCACGATCGCGCCCACCGCGTACCCGACGGTCGCGACGACGCCGTGCTCGCGGTGCGCCGACTCCGAGAGCGCCTGAAGCTGGTAGGCCACGCCGTAGCTCAGGAACACGAGCGCGCCGAGAACGGCGGCGACGGCCGCCCCCACGGAGACGGTGCGGCGCAAGAAGCTCAGCGCCGCGGCGTGCACCACCGCCCCGGCCTGGACGAGCTCGGCGTGCGCCGCGGGGCCGTGCCGAAAGGTCGCGCCCATCGCCCGGGCCGCTGCAAACCCGAGCGCTGCCAACGCGCAAATGACGAGGAGCTCGGTCACGTCGCCATTTCCAGGTACTTATGAGGCGGGCGCATTTCAAAAGCACCCAGGCCGCGGAGTCAAGCTTCGCCGAGAGTGCGAGAGAGTCCGCCGCCGTGGGGCATCGCGCGCTTCGCTCCCCTGGCCGCTGCGTGAGGCACTATCCTCTCGCGCCATGGACTTGCAGTTCGTGGGTGCGGCCCAGACCGTAACGGGATCGATGCATCTCTTGCGCACGCGTCGCGGGAACATCCTGCTCGATTGCGGCCTCTATCAAGGGCGGCGGCGCGAGGCGTACGAGCGGAACAAAGAGCTCCCCCTCTCCGTGAAGGACATCGTGGCCGTCGTGCTCTCGCACGCGCACATCGATCACTCAGGTGCCCTGCCGATGCTCGTGAGAAACGGGTACAAGGGCCCCATCTACGCGACGCCGGCCACGCGTGATCTCGCGACGGTCATGCTCCAGGACGCCGGCATGATTCAAGAGCAGGACGCGCGCTTCTTGAATCGCCACGCGGCAGAGGACGGGCGCGACGAGCTCGTGGAGCCGCTCTACGACGTGCGCGACGTGCTGCGCACGATCGGCATGTTTCACTCGGTGCCTTATGGATTTCGGGCGTACCTGACGCCGGAGGTCGCGCTCACGTTTCTCGACGCGGGGCACGTGCTCGGCAGCGCGGTCAGCGTGCTCGAGGTCGAAGAAGACGGCAAAAAGCGGACGATCGCGTTCACGGGCGATCTCGGGCGCGTCGGCCGCCCGATCCTCGCCGACCCCCAGGTCCCGGACGGCATCGACGTCCTCATCACCGAGAGCACCTACGGCGATCGGCTGCACGACTCGACGCACAAGATGGACGACGACCTCGCCGCGGTCATCAAGCGCACCTACGAGCGCGGCGGCAAGATCGTCATCCCGTCGTTCGCGCTCGAGCGCGCGCAGGAGGTGATCCTCGCGCTCAAGGGCCTCAAGAAAGACGGGCGGCTGCCGCCGATGCCCATCTACGTCGACTCGCCGCTCACGGTGAAGATCACCGACGTCTTCAAGCTTCATCCCGAGTGCTACGACGACGAGACGCGCGCGATGTTGCTCGGTCGCGACTCGCCGTTCGACCTGCCGGAGCTCTCCTACGTCGAGACCGTCGAGGACAGCAAGGCGGCGACGATGGAAAGTCGCCCGAGCATCGTCATCGCCGCGAGCGGCATGTGCGAGGCGGGCCGCGTCTTGCACCACCTGAAGGCGACCATCGAGGACTCCAAGAACACGGTGCTGATCGTCGGCTATCAGGCGCAGCACACGCTCGGGCGACGGCTCGTCGAGAAGCGGCCACGCGTGAAGATCTTCGGCGTCGAGCGGGACCGGCGCGCGGAGGTCGTCGTGCTCAACGGCTTCTCGGCGCACGCCGACCAGCGCGACCTCGTCGAGTACGCGGTGCGCTGCAAAGAGCGCGGGCCGCTCGCGCAGATCGCGCTCGTCCACGGCGACCCGCAACCGCAGCGCGTGCTCACGCGCAAGCTCGCCGAGCGGGGCCTGCCCGAAGCCGTGTCGCCGGCTCCGATGGACGTCCTCGAGCTATGAGCCCTTCGGCTGGGCGCTGAAAAACCGACCGAGTCGGCGCGCCGAGGCTTCAAAAGCCTGCTACGTCCGAAGTGCGCGCACCGCGGCGATGATGGCGCGGACGAGGTCGTCGTCCTCGTGGGGCAGCACCGTGCGACCGTCGAAGAGGACGCGCTCCTCGTGCACGCGCGCGAACACCGGAGGCTCTCCGGCCCGAAGGGAGCGCACGAGCTCCGCGGCCGACGGCACCTCGAGGCAGAGAGCGACGGTGGGCAGCGGCTCCTCGGCGAGCGTGCCGCCGCCCACGCGCCCTTCGGTGTGGACCGGCACGGCATCGACGTCCGCGCCGCGAAGTAACTCGCACCACCTCATGACGCGCGCCTCGACCTCGGCGAGCGGCATCGCGAGCATCGCGAGCACCGGGATCGCGCCGAAGTCGCCGGCGAGGTAGGACGCGAGCGTCGCCTCGAGCGCGGCGAGCGGGAGCGGTCCAAGCCGAAGCGCCCGCGCCAACGGGTCTTTTCGTAGCTTGTCGACGAGCGAGCTACGACCGACGATCGCGCCCGCCTGCGGACCGCCGAGCACTTTGTCGCAGCTGAAGCAGACGAGCATGGCGCCCTGTCGAATGCACTCCCGCGCGAGCGGCTCGCCAGAGAGGCCCGCGTGCGCCTCGAGATCGACGAGCGCGCCGCCCCCGAGATCTTCGACGAAGAGCTTGCCGCGATCGACGGCGAGGCGGGCGAGCTCGCGCCGGTCGGCGGCCTCGACGAACCCGATTTGCTTGAAATTCCCTGGGTGGACGCGCAAGAGGACGTCGGCGTCGGCGTGCTCGTCGAGCGCGCGCGCGAAATCTCCGATGCGGGTGCGGTTCGTCGTCCCGACCTCGATGAGCCGCGCGCCCGAGCTCTGCATCACCTCGGGCACGCGAAAGCCGCCGCCGATCTCGACGAGCTCGCCGCGGGAGACGACGACGCCGCGCCCGCGAGCGAGCCCCGCGAGCACGAGCAGCACGGCAGCCGCGTTGTTGTTGACGACGAGCGCCGCCTCGGCGCCGGTGAGCGAACTGAGCGCGCGCTCCGCGAAGCCGCCGCGTCCTCCGCGCTTGCCCGACTCGACGTCGACCTCGAGCACCTCATAACCGCGCGCCGCGAGCGTCACGGCCTCGACGGCTTCTTGCGACAACGGCGCTCTGCCGAGGTTCGTGTGGAGCACGACCCCGGTCGCGTTGATCACGCGCCGCATGCGGCTCGTCGCGAGCGCGAGGTAGTGTTGGCGCACACGCTCGGCGCACGCATCGAGCGAGGACGCGGGAGCACCGGCCAGGATCTCGCGCCGCACGTCCGCGGCGATGAGACGCGCCAGCTCGACGACGCCTGGCTCGCCGAGAGCCGCGCGTGCCTCTTTGAGCTCGGGGTGCCGCACGAGCGCGTCGATCTTAGGGATCAGCCGTAGCTCCGGCTTCGCGTCCGCTCCCGTGTCCATCGGAGCGGCACCGTATCGCGTGAGGGCTGGCGCGCAAACGGGCGGCAGAGACCAGGCGAACTTTCCGGTGCCGGGCCGCGCGGCCCCGCGTGGTACTCTGTCGCGCTACTTTTTTTCCAGCACGCACTCGGAGGCACCGTGACCTTGCCCTTCTCACGCATTGCACAGCGCTCGCTCGCCGCGCGCACGTCCCTCGCCGCTCTGCTCGCCACGAGCGGCGCCCTCGTCGCCGGCGACGCGCCCGCGGTCTGGCCGCCGAGCGAGTCGTTCACGGCGGCAGACATGGCCGACCCGAAGAACTGGCCGAACGATCCGGGCTACGGCTACGACACGGACCACAACGGGCAGTGGAACTACTACTCGTTTCTTCCGACGCAGTCGGGGGATCTGACGCTCCGCCCCGAAGAGACGGCCTCGGGCATGAGCATCGATCTCGCGTGGCGCTTCACGCAGGGCGACGATCGCGTGCTCATCGCGGTCACCGACTCGGGCATCAAGTGGCACGAGGCCGACCTGCTCGATCGCGCCTGGCTCAATCCGGGCGAGCTCGCGGGCCACAAGCCGGCGACCGCGACGGGCGAGGCCTGCGGAGGAGACGGCGCGCTCGCCGGGATGGACTGCAACGGCGACGGGATCCTCAGCGTCTCGGACTACAAGAACACGCAGACGCTCGAGCCGCCCCCGACCGACGGGCGGCCGCGCGGCGACAAGAACCGGAACGGCCTGCTCGATGCGGGCGATCTGATCCAGAACTTCTCGGACGGGGTCGACGACGACAACAACGGGTACGTCGACGACATCTCCGGCTGGGATTTCATGAAGGACGACAACGACCCGTACGACGACACGCACTACGGGCACGGCACCGGCGAGGCGAACGACTCGACCGCCGAGGGCAACAACGGCATGGGCGGCATCGGCGGCTGCCACAAGTGCCGCTTCATCGCGATGCGCGTCGGCGACAGCTTCATCGCGGACGCCAACGCCTTCGGGCAGGCCGTCGTCTACGCCACGGACAACGGCGCCCGCGTCGTGCAGTGCGCGCTCGGAACGATCAACATGAACCGCTTCACGCAGCAGGCGCTCGACTACGCCTACGCGAACGGCACGCTCTCGATCACGAGCATGGCCGACGAGAACGCGCGCCATCACAACATGCCCGTCACCGCGAATCACACGCTCCCGGTGCACGCGATCACCTACTCACCCGGCGGCAACATCACGAACGTCGAGACGTTCCTCGAGTTCAACACCTGTACGAACTACGGTGGCCAGAATTTCTTGAGCGCCTCGGGCACGGGCTGCTCGAGCGAGGCGACGGGGCAGCTCAGCGGGATCTCGGGGCTCGTGATGAGCACGGCGCTCGAGTACGGGCTGACGCCGCCGCTCACGGCCGCCGAGGCGCAGCAGCTCTTCTTGATGACGGCGGACGACATCGACGTGCCCGAGTCGCGGCAAGAAGATCCCCGCTACTACTGGTCGCAGCCGGGCTTCGATCAGCGCTTCGGCTACGGGCGCGTCAACGCGAACACGGCGGTCGAGTGGGTCAAGGACGGCAAGATCCCGCCCGAGGTCGACGTCGTGCGCCCCTACTGGTTCGAGGTCCTCTACAAAGATCAGGTGAGCGGCCCGGTGGAGCTCCACGGCCACGTCAGCGCCACGCGCGCGACGAGCTACGACTACACGGTCGAGTGGGCGCCGGGCGTGCAGCCGCTCGACGCCGACTTCAAGGAGCTCGGGAGCGAGAAGAACGTTCCGAGCACCGTCATCACCGGGCAAGACGGGCCGATCGCCACCTTCGACGTCCGCACCATGGACCCGACGCACGAGCCGGATCCCGAGAGCCCGCACGGCGAGAACAAGTACACAATCACCGTACGCGTGCGCTCGGTCGCCCATTACGGCGGCGCGATCGGCGACGTCCCGGGGGAGATGCGCCGCACCTATTACATCTACAGCGATCCGGATCTCGTGAAGGGATTTCCGATCTACGTCGGCGACAGCGGCGAGGGCAGCCCGAAGCTCGCCGATCTCGACGGCGACGGCGTGCGCGACCTCCTCTACCCGACGACGAGCGGCCGCCTCCTCGCATACAAGCTCACGAGCAACGGCCCTGAGCCGATCGCTGGGTTTCCCTTCGTCGGCTCGCGCGTCGACGGCCTCGCGGAGAAGCCCATCGCGGGCAAGCCCAACTACCTCGCCTCGAAGGCCTACGCATCGAAGGCCGTGGATCCGAGCCTCGCCGGCGACTCGTTCTCCAACGCCCCGGCCGTCGCGGATCTCGACGGCGACGGCAAGCTCGAGATCGTCCTGAGCTCGTTCAACGGCAACCTCTACGTGCTCGACAACGGCGGCGCGCTGCGTGCGGGCTGGCCCGTGCGCCTGCCCGACGTGCCGTCATGCCCGACCGACGGGAGCGAGCCCGCGGGCCCGTGCATGGACACCGAGAACATCATCGACACCGGAGCCTTCGCGGCGCCGGTGCTCGAGGACATGGATAAGGACGGCGATCTCGACATCATTCAAGCCGCCTTCGACGGCAAGATTTACGTGTTCGATCGCGACGGCGCGATGCTCCCGGGCTGGCCCGTCACGCTCCACTATACGGGCAAGCTGAGCGACGAGCCGAAGAGGGGCCGCGTCCTGACGACACCCGCGGTCGCGGACTTCAACGGCGACGGCTATCCCGAGCTGCTCGTCGGCTCGAACGAACGCCTCGGCAAGGGCGAGCAGTCGGGCGCGGCCTATCTCGTGGACGGGCGAGGCACCGCCGCAGGCGGCGAGCCGTGGCTCCCGAACTGGCCTGTCACGATGACCTCGTTCTACCTGTTTCCGCTGGTCGCCGAGGGCGTCTCGAACTCGGGCGTCATCGCGCGGTTCGGCGGCGAGCTCGCGAGCGTCATCCATGGCAACGCGAGCTCCCCGCTCGTCTTGCCGGCGGATCCAGGCAAGCAGCCGAAGCTCAACGAGACCCCGCCGAACGGCCTCCCCGTCTATACCGATCCGGACACAGGAGCCGTGCGGCACGGCGTCGCGCCGTCGAGCACCTTCGGGGAGCTGACGAGCGCCTACCGCCCGAACACGATGTTTCCGCTTTTCGGCCACCCGTCGCTCGGCGACGTCGATCAGGACGGTGAGCCCGATGTCATCACCTCGGGCAGCTCGCTCAACCTCGCGATCCAGCTCCAGGGCGGCGCGGCGCTCGGCAATGCGCCGGGCGAGCACTTGCTCTCGGTGTGGAGCGGCAAGACGGGCAACATGATGCCGGCGGCGCCTTTCGTGCTCGAGGACTACAGCTTCTTCAACAGCCACGCGGTCGTCGACCTCAACGGCGATGACTACCCGGAGGTCGTCGCGGGCTCGGGCGGCTACTACCTCCACGCGTGGGACGCGTGCGGCCGCGAGCCCGAGGGCTGGCCGAAGTTCACGGGCCAGTGGCTCATTCCGACGCCCGCGGTCGGCGATCTCGACGGCGACGGCAAGCTCGAGGTGGTGACCGGCAGCCGCAATGGCTGGCTCTATGCGTGGCACACCGAGGGCAAGAGCGACGGCATCGTCGAGTGGGAGAGCTACCACCACGACAACCGCAACACCGGCAACCTCGAGACCGCGCTCACGCAAGGCACGCCGGGCAAGAAGGCGAAAGAGCCGCTGACGGTCGAGCTCTGCAAGGTGCTGCTCCAGCCGGACGTCGGCACCGAGCCGCTCGACGCGGGCGGTGGCTGCGACTGCGCGGTCGGCGCGGGCAATGCGAGCTCTCGATCGAACGCAAGCGCCATGCGGCTCGCGCTCCTCGGTGGGCTCGGCCTCGGGCTGGCATTTCGCCGTCGCCGCCGCTGACATCGACGACGCTGCGCCCTTTGCCCGCCGAAATGCCGTTCTCGGCCGAGAGCTAGGGCCTCGGGAGTTTCTTCGGGAGCGGCACCCCACCGCGCTCGCGCACGTACTCGGCGATGGCTCGGCTGAACTCGCGGTCGAGCTTCTCGCACTCCTTCGTCACGCTGCCCATGGTGGCGCCTTTGCACTCGCGACGGTGAGCGAGATAGGTCGGCCGCAGCTCTTCGGCGTCCTTGAGCGCGTCGCGCACGTGCTCCTCGAGTCGCTTCCACACGATGGGTGCGCTCGCGACCTTGCCGGGCCGGTCGAACACGAACTCTCCCGACTGCAACGTCACGCATGAGCCATCCCAGCGCAGCACGTCGTAGCTCGTGCTCGCCCCGCTGACCTCGATGCCGGTCGTGTTCTTGCGCTCGCGGAGCACGATGAGCTCCTCATACATCGCCATCGGCTCGTTCGACGACGCGCCGCCCGACGCGTTCCACGCCGCCGACTTGGTCATCGAGTAGCCGCGCGTCCACGGCGTCCCCTTCTGAAACATCGCGAGCGCCAGCGTCGGATAGTCCTCGTTGCACAGCGCCTTGGCGTACGGGAGCGGCGGCAAGCACACGCTGCTCGATGAGCCCGCGGCGCAGCTCGTCGGCAGCGCGCCCGCGTCGCTCGCGTCACGCGCAGAGGCCTCGCCCGGTACCGCGCCATCGGCGGCGGCGGACGCGTCGCCCTTCGCGGAGCCAGGATCCGGCGCGTCGCTCGCGGCGCGGGCGGCCCCGGCTCCATCGGCCCCAGCTCCAGCACCCGTGGTCTGCGGGCCTTCGGCGGGCACGGGAGCGCCACCGCACGCGGTAAGGAAGACGAGGACACCCACCGTTCGCCGCACGCTCATGCTTTGCCGCGTACCGGGTCCTTCGTGGCGCGGCAATCGCGCCTCACCGCGGCTATGCTCGCCCGCATGCGCGAAGGCTCGCTCTTCTTCCGCGCGGCGCTCGCACCGTTTGTCGTAGTCGTGACGGCCGGCGGCTGCGCCTCGAGCTTCGAGGTGCGCTACGTCGGCGCGAGGCAACCCGTGACCTTGGCACCCGAGGAGCTCGCGGTGATCGAGAGCGACGAGGCCGAGCCGGAGAGCCCGGTGCACGGCGTCGTCACGGTGAGCTGCGCGACGCGCGACGGCA
>SXGS01557733.1_pt1 | contig 13542 bp, 10 predicted proteins | sample 3174681 | NCBI WGS metagenome assembly SXGS01 (sample SAMN11356861, study PRJNA531348) | freshwater metagenome | isolation source: freshwater sample F1-80 | place: China: Fuxian Lake, Yuxi | collected 2017-12-25
GCCAGTTCTTCGCATAGGCGACGGGGTTCGCGAGCGGAATCACGACCATCGGCACCCCCTGCTTCGCCAGTGACGCGATCGCCGTGATGCTGCGGGAGATGGCGTTCGGGCCGGCCGGCTCTTCGCCGTGGATGCCGGCGATGAGCCAGAGCGCCGGACCAAGCGCATCGGTGCGCCAGGCGCGGATCACGGTGCCGTCGGCCCCGGGATAGCGATACACGACGTCACTCTTCCACCCGTGATCACGGCGCAGCGCGTCGTAGCGCCGCTCCAGATCGGCACGCGGCAGCCGGCCATCGCGGGAATACGGGGCATCGGCAGCAACACCGGGGGACGCGAGAAGGCTGACGAGCGCGATGAGCTGGAATGACTTCATGAGGAGGCCTTGCGCGATGCCGTTGCCTTCGGGCTGGCGGCGGTCACGTCGCCGAACGACCAGCCTCGGCTTCGCGCTCGACCAGGAGCGACGCCTCACGCCACTTCTTCAGGCCCGCGACAATCTGCGGCCCCATCTCCTCCGCGAGCTTCCAGACAATGAGTTTCTTGCCCGTGCCGGCGTAGACCAGCTCCGCGGAATTCACGTCCCAGAGTTCGACGCGATATTGCGTATAGCCCCAGCCACCCACGTCGTACTCGACGCGCACCCGCAGGAACGGGCCGGCGACTCGCGCGAACTGTCGCAGCGCAAGCGGATCGGTCGTGAATCGCGCGCTGTCACCCATGCCCGCCTCGACCATCCGGCGCGCCAGCTGGGCCCGCGTCATGCCGTTCGGAAACCCGGCCGCCACCAGCGCATCGCGCAGCCAATAGTCGAAGTTGTCCTCGGACGCAGACTGCGCTTCGACCTCGATCACGAGAAATGGCACGCGGCTGATGTGCGCGACAGGGACGAAGGTCTCGACACCCGGCAGCGTGCTGTCGGCCTCGACGCCCGCAGCAGAGTTCGGCTGCTGCCCCGGCGTTGCGCAGGCACCGAGCAGCACAGAGAGCAGAAGCGCGGTCCAGCGGATGACGATCGGTGACGGGTCAACCGCGCTCACGGCGCCGTCACACCCGCGGCCTGGACCGGCACGACGACGAAGTTGGGCGGGTCGATGATCAGGGCGCTCGCCGGCAGGCTGATGATCGTGCGCTCCGGCGAGAACTCGGGGAATTTCGCCTTCAGCAGCGGAAAGTCGCGCGCACTGCGATCCCGGATGTCGAAGCGATAGCCCGTCGTGCTGCGCATGCCGAGCATGTTCTTGCTCTTGATCCCGCTCGCGATGAACTCGCCGATGTACAGCTCCTGGCCGGCCTCGATCCGCAGCGGCAGCGAGAAGCTCTCGGCATTTTCATAGGTCTCTTCGACATATCCGTTGGACATGTAGAAGTAGGCTTTGAAGATCTCGTACTCGCCGGGCGGCAAGGGCTTGCGGAACAGCGCAGCCTTGTTATCGCCCTCGCGAATGTCCGTCGAACTGAAAAGCACCAGGCTGTTGCCGGAGAAATTGAGATCAAGGATCGCGCCGGTTTCGACACTGCGGATGCGCAGCGTATTGCGCGCGGCCGGCGAGTCATTCGGACCGGAAGCGACGATGCCGACGGCACCGACCAGGTAGCCTGTCGGCTGCCCCGGAGCAACCTCGAGCGCGGCGTCGGTGACCCGTGCCGCCTCCACGACGCACCCAGCCAGGATCAACGCGAGCGGCACCAGAGCGGCTGACTTGGGAAGCCGCGACAGCAGTGACTTCATTCCAATCTCCCCACCAAGTTATCCAGACACCATGGAACACTGATCACGCGAAATTGGCAACCGGGGCCGGTGGCCTCACGGAGCGCAGCCTGTCGCTGGCGGTCCATCCGCGATCAGCTTCAAGTTGACAGCGGCTCTTACGAAGTTCGGTTGCAGCATCAGAGCACGACGATAGGCCTCGCCGGCGTCCTCGAGTCGACAGTCCGCCTGGTAGGCGATACCGAGGTTGTTGTAGGCCCGTGCGTTGTGCGGCGACTTGGCAACCACATCGCTCCAGAAAGCAATCTCGCTGGCATAGACACGATTGCGAAAGTGCGTCGCGGCACCGAGGCCAAGCGCTAGCACGGCGATGGCAGCTATGGCGAGTCGCGGCGATTGCGCGCTCCAGCGCGCGAGCACGAGACCCGCCAGAAGCGCAGGCCCGAGCAGCGCACCGTACCACTGCCGCTCGTTGACGAGGTCGAGGCGCGCGATCAGGGAGTTCGTCGGAAGAAGCCACAGCACGGTCCACAGCACTGCGAACGCCGCGAGCGGGGCGCGGCGCCAGCCGATGAGTGCTGCGACAATCAGCGCCAGGAGTGCGATGGCGAACGCGGCACTGCCGGGGTCGAGTGCGGCGACCGGCACCAGCGCGGGGTCGGCGTTCAGGCGATCGAAGCGGATGAGCTGGCCGATCAGCCAGCCGACGGCGTGGACCTGGGCGACGAGATTGTCGGCGAGGCTGCGGGTCGCGAGACTGGACGCGAAAAAGCGCTGGTAGGCCGGCAGCAGCAGGAGTGCGACGACGGCGACAAGCAGCGTGAGCCAGTGGGCGGCGATCGGGCGCGGCGGCGACTCGCGGGCAAACGCACGACAGAGCAGCAGTGCCGCCGGCATGACGACCGCGGTTTCCTTCACGGCGATCGCCGCGAGCATGAGCACGACGGACACGGTGACCGCCAACCGGCCGCGCCAGGCGAGCCACACCGCTATACCGGCCAACGCGAGCCCCGTGCTGAGCGAGGTCGAGCGGCCGGAGACGTAAGTCACCGCCTCAGTCTGGACCGGGTGCAGCGCGAAGATCGTGGCCGTGGTGATCGCGATGATTGCCGCCTCCCGCGGCAAGCGCCCGGAGCGGGTCGCGAGCTGCTGGACGAGCCACAGCACCAGCAGCACGTTCGCAAGGTGGATCAGTACGTTGGCGCGGTGGAAGATCGCTGGCGTGCCGCCCGCCGCATGATCCAGCGCATAGCTCAGCTTCAGCAGGGGCCGCATGCCGGGCATGGAGTCCCACCAGGCAGCGAGGCTATGCACGCGCGGCTCCTCGACGAGGACATCCCAGTCGTCGAACTGGAATACAGCGTCGAACGCGTTCGCGTAGGCCAGCAGCACGCCGAGTGCCAGCAGCAGCACCGGCCAGCGGCGCGTGAGCGCCTCAGCGGCGGCTTTGGGCCAGGGCAGCATAGGCATCGGTGATCAGGATGTCGGCGGCCGTCCAGCGTTCGGGTGCATCGAGCAACACCAGCTCAATGCGGTCACGGCCACGATCCACGCGCGCAATGAGGCATTTCCCGGCACGGCCGGTGTAGCCGGTCTTTGTGCCTACCGCACCGGGTACGCGGCCGATCAGCAGGTTCGCGGCGTCGCGTCGGAAGCGACGCTTCCCCGGTGTCGTGAAATCGATGACGGGCTTCGCGACGGCCACGGCGATCACCGGTACCTGCAGAGCAACGCGGGCCAGTGCCAGCAGATCGCGCGCCGAGGCAGCGTGACCGGGCGCATCGAAGCCGCAGGCATTCGCGAAGTTCATCGCTGCAAGACCGAGCGCTGCGGCGCGGGCATTCATGCGCGCGACGAACGCTGCCTCGCTGCCTGCCACGTGCTCCGCGAGCGCGAGGCAGGCGTCGTTGGCGGAAACGACGAGCAGTGCATCGAGCGCGTCCCCGAGCCGGAGCGACTCACCGGCGCGCAGTCCAAGGCGCGTGCCCGTTGCGGCAGCTGCCCTGCGGCTCACCGTGAGCGTTGCATCCGGCTGCCAGTCTTCCGTGGCGACGAGCGCCGTCATCAGCTTGGTGAGGGAGGCAGGCGGCAGTGGACGATCGATTTCACGGCCCCAGAGCAGCACGCCATTCACGGCCACCAGATAGGCAGCCGCCGCCCTCGGATACGCATCGGTCGGTGCCGACGGCGGCGCGGCCGCAGCGACGGCCGCCAGCCCACACGCCAGCACCAGCGCGACGTATCGCATGGAGACTGGCCGAGGGCTCAGAGCCCGAACAAGCCCTTCAGCTTCTTCGCGCCTTCCTTCACTGCATCGCCGGGTTTCGGCGGCTGCGGCTCGGCGGACTCCGCCGCGCCACCCCCCTGCATCATCTCGCGCGCGTAGTTGCTGCAGAAGTCGCGGTACTTCTCCGCGGGAGGCGTACTGTAGCTGCGGCCCGCGCACTCGCGCTGGGCGATCGGCTGCGCGTCGGCCGGGCAATGCCGGCCGATGAAGTCGAGGTCATCCTTGCCGACGGCTTCGCGACACAGGCGCGTGCGCAGGCCCTCGGCCGGCATGCCGCAGTAACCGGCGACACCGGCGAGATTGTCGCCGTCAAACTGCGGATTGCCGGTCGGCTGCCGCTGGGCGACGGTGTCGAAACCGGCACGCGTGCCGAAGCGGTCGCAGAGCTGCTTCTTGTACTTCGCCTCGCAGCCCAGGTTGGTGAGCTGACTCGGCAGCAGCGATTCCACCATCGATGCGCAGCCCTGCGCCACCTGCTGACTGCCCTGGGCTTCGATCGCCGCGATCTGCTTCTTGACCTTGCTGGCATCGCAGGTGCCGCCGCGCTTGGCCTGGGTCACCATCTTCATGGTCTCCCCGTCGGCCGTCATGGTCATCGTCATGGTGTAGCTGTCGCGGCCCTGGTAGACCATTTCGCCGGTGCCCGATCCTTGCGGGCAGGTGACGTCGTAGCTGAAGCGACCGGGCGAGCGGCGGACATTGGTCATGGTGCACTCGTTGTCCTCCTGCGCCATCGCCTCCGGACCCTCGGCCGTCAGCGGTACGCACATCTGGCCGCTGCGGCCCGGCATCTTCATGCCGCCCATTTCCATGGTGGTGTTCGTCTGCCATAGCGAGCCCGGTTCCTGGGCGATGACGACGGTCGTGAGCGACGCGAGCAACACGGCGGCAAGGATGCGCATGGGGCAACTCCGGGCAGGCCAGCTGGATGGGGTCAGTATAAGGTCAAATCCGCGACCGCTGTTTCTGCCGGGCGACTAGACTGGTGTGCCGAGGGGGAGTGAACATGAAGAAGGCGATCCTGGCCCTGGTCTTCGCCGCGACGCTGAGCGCCGGCGCCGTCCGCGCCGACAACGTCGTCGCCTTCGAGTCCGGCCAGGTGCGGCCGCTCGCGCTCACTGCCGACGGCACGCGGCTGCTCGCGGTCAACACGCCGGACGCGCGGCTCGAAGTGTTCGCGATTCGCGCCGCGGGTCTCGTGCACATCGACTCCATCCCGGTGGGACTCGAACCGGTCGCCGTGGCCGTCCGTGGTTCGACCGAGGCCTGGGTGGTGAACCACCTCTCCGACAGTGTGAGCATTGTTGACCTGACGGGTGCGCGCGGGCGCGTCGTGCGCACGCTGCTCGTCGGCGATGAGCCGCGCGACATCGTGTTTGCCGGCCCCGGCGGCAACCGCGCGTTCATCACCACCGCACATCGCGGGCAGTCGAGTCCGTACACCAGCGAGACCGATCCAGGCGAACTCACTGCACCGGGGAAAGACCGCGCGGACGTGTGGGTGTTCGACGCGCAGGATCTCGGCACCGCTCCGGGCGGCACGCGGCTCACCATCGTCACGCTGTTCGGCGACACGCCACGTGCCCTCGCGGTGAGCCCCGACGGCAGCCGCGTCTACGCGGCGATCTTCCACTCCGGCAATCGCACCACGACGGTGTCCGAAGGTGCAGTCTGCAATGGCGGCGCACTGGCGGTGCCCTGCGCCGTGAGCGGAGCCATCGCGCCCGGCGGCCTGCCAGCGCCGAACCGCGACGCGGGCAACCTGGTGCAACCCGAGGTCGGGCTGATCGTGCGTCACAACGGCACCAACTGGGTCGACGAACTCGGCCGCAACTGGTCGCCGATCGTGCGCTTCAGCCTGCCGGATGAGGACGTGTTCGCGATCGACGCGAATGCCGCAACACCGACCCGGGTCGCCACCTGGGCCCAGGTCGGCACGGTGCTGTTCAACATGGCCGTGAACCCGGTGAGCGGCAAGCTCTACGTGGTGAACTCCGAAGCGCGCAACGAGGTGCGCTTCGAGGGCACGCGACCGCCGGTGGGTCCCGGCAGCAATTTCTCGAGCGTGATCGGCCGCCAGCATCTGTCGCGGATCACCGTCATCGACCCCGTGAGCAACAGCGTCACGCCGCGTCATCTCAACAAGCACATCAACTATGCGGTCGTGCCTGCGCCCACCGAGGTGCGCGATCGGAGTCTTGCCCTCCCCCGCGGCGTGGCGGTCACGAACGACGGCGCAACCCTCTACGTCGCCGCGCAGGGTTCCGACCGCATCGGCATCTTCGCCACCGCTGCCCTCGAGAACGACAGCTTCACGCCCGACGCCGCAAACCAGATCGCGCTCTCCGGTGGCGGACCGACGGGCCTGGTGCTCGACGAGACGCGCGGGCGGCTCTATGCGCTGACGCGCTTCGACAACGGCATCTCGGTCGTGGACACGGCGACGCGAACCGAGATACGGCACTACACCTTGCCCAACCCGGAGCCAGACGCGGTAGTGAACGGCCGCCGTTTCCTCTACGACGCGCGCCTCACCTCGAGCAATGGCGAGGCCGCCTGCGGCAGTTGCCACGTCGACGGCGACCTCGACTCACTGGCCTGGGATCTCGGCAATCCGCTCGATGGACTCGTCAACAACCCGCTGGTGTTCGCGCTCGGACCGCTTGAGTTCCCGCCGCAGTTCTACGTCGACTTCCATCCGCTGAAAGGTCCGATGACGACGCAGACGCTGCGCGGCATGGCGAACCACGGTGCGATGCACTGGCGCGGCGATCGCACGGCCGGCAACGATCCGGCCGGCGACCCCGACGACGAGAACGCCGCCTTCCTGAAATTCAACGGGGCGTTCGTCGGGCTGCTTGGCCGCGCCAGCGAGTTGGGCGCAAGCGAGATGCAGGCCTTCGCCGACTTCGCGCTGGCGCTGACACCGCCGCCCAACCCGATCCGCAAGCTCGACGATTCGCTCACCGCCCGTCAGCAGCTCGGCAGCGACCTGTACTTCAACGACATCGTCGACACCCGCACCTGCAACGGCTGCCACACGCTCGATCCCGCGCTCGGCTTCTTCGGCGGCGACGGCAAAGCGAGCTTCGAGGGCGAGCCACAGCACTTCAAGATCCCGCACTTGCGCAACATGTACGCGAAGGTTGGCATGTTCGGCATGCCCGCCGTGCCGTTTCTCGCGGCCGGCGACAACGCCGACACCGGCGACCAGATCCGCGGTTTCGGTTTCATGCACGACGGCGCGGTGGACACGCTGCTGCGTTTCTTTCGGGCTACCGTGTTCAATTTCCCGGGCGCGGATCCCGCGAGCCGGGAAGCTGCGCGCGGCAACGTCGAGCAGTTCATGTTCGCGATGGACAGCAATCTGAAGCCCGTGGTCGGTCAGCAGGTGACGCTCGCCAGTGGCAACGCGGCAGCGGCTGCCGAGCGGATCGATCTGCTGATCGCGCGCGCGGCGGCCGGTGACTGCGATCTGATCGTCAAGGGCACGATCGGCGGCACGCCGGCGGGCTGGCTGCGCCAGTCAAACGGCCTCTATAGTCGTGACCTGTCTGGAGCAGCGGATCTCGACGACACCGCCCTGCGCGCGCTGGCGGCGACCGCCGGCCAGGAACTCAGCTATTCCTGCGTGCCACCGGGCACCGGCACCCGGGCCGGCCTCGATCGCGACGAGGATGGCGTACTGGACGGCAGCGACTACTGCCCTGCGCGGAGTGACGCGAGCCAGACGGACGACGATGGTGACTTGGTCGGCAATGCCTGCGACAACTGCACGGCCAACGGGAACGGCGACCAGCGGGACAGCAACGGGGACGGCTACGGCAACCGTTGCGACGCCGATCTGAACGACAGCGGCAGCGTGAACGCGGCCGATCTCGCCCTGTTCCGAGTGCGCTATGGCACGACGGACGCGGACGCCGATCTGAATGGTGACGGGGTCGTCAACCCCGCCGATCTCGCGCTGTTCCGTGCCCTGTTCGGCCGGGCACCCGGACCCTCCGCGCTGGTGCCCTGAGCAAGAAGAAAAAAGGTGCCGGTGTTAGCTTGTTCGGTTTCTCACGAAACCGAACAAGCTAACACCGGCACCGTAGCGATCAGTTGCCGTGACTGTTGATCCAGTCGATCACCACCTGCCGATCCAGGCGATAACCGAAATCGGTACCGCGGCAGAGTGCATTGAGGCCGAAGGAGGTCACCGCAACGATCTCGTTGGAGCTCGTACCGCCGAGGAACACCGGGCCACCGGAATCACCCGAGCAGGTGCCGCCGCGGCCGTCACCATTGCCCTGCGTCTGCAGATTGAAGCCGTCGTTGAGTGCACTGCCCAGGTTGACGATTGTCGAAACCGCCATCAGCCGCGAGCGAAAGGAGACGTTGCCGACTGCAGCGTTCGCCGACGAGCGCAGCGAGAGGCCGTAGCCGCTCACGGTGAATTGCTCGCCGTTGCGGCGCTTGCCCGCCAGGGTATCCAGTACTCCCGGCTGCGGCAGGGTCGCGTACTCGCCGAGGAAAATCGGCTGCTCGAGAATCACGAGGCCCAGATCGTGCGTGTCGGGAATGAACAGGCCCGCGTAGTCGAAGTCGTGGAGCTCCGACGCAGTGGCGCAGACAACACCGAGCGTGCCCGGCGCGCAGCTCTCGGGATAGCCACTGACGGGATCGACGCCGGTCGCCGGGTCGAAGTTCGCACCAGCGTCCTGCTGGAAATAGACCCGTGCCGTTACGGCACCCGCGGCGACCCCGGCGCAGTGGCCAGCCGTGACAAACTTCGTCGGGCTGATCAGCGAGCCGCTGCAGCGATGGCTGAACTCGCCATTGGCGTCGTAGAACACCACGAGTCCGACGAACGGATGCTCGTTATCGACGACCCAGTTCTTGGTTATGGCGTAGGCTGGCGCGGCCAGCAGAGCGAGCGCTGTGCAGGCTGCCGCACCCACGCGTGTTGCGATGGACATAGTGATACTCCCTCATTGGTTTCGTGTTCTTCTTGATGGAGATTGTGATCGGGGCCGGCGTGCGCCCCATGGTTCAAAGTATAGCCCCGGTCCGCTCTGCGGTCGCCGGGGCTGCGTGACATAAGGTTGAGGAGCTCGATGCCGATTGTTCACATCGATGGCGTGCCGCAGACCTGCCGCGACGGCGAAACGCTCGGGCAAGCCATTGAGCGATCCGGGATTTCGCTACCCGGCACCTGCCACGATCCGCGCGTCGAGTCGGGCGGCGACTGCCGGCTCTGCAGCGTCGAGCTCGAGGGCACGCTGCACCCGATCGTCGCCTGCCGTTCGACCGTGCGCGATGGCATGCGGGTACGTACCGACACCGAGGCATTGCAGAGTTTTCGTCGCGGCACCCTGGCACTGCTGGCGCAGCACGTGAGCGCGGCAAGCGTCGCCCGGTTTCCGGAGAAGAGCTTTCACCGCCAGCTCGCACAGGCGGGCATCGCGCCGGAAGGTGACGACTGCCCGGCACTCGTCGACGAGTCCCACCCGCTGATCCGCGTCGATCTCTCGCAATGCATCGCCTGCTACCGCTGCGTACGCGTCTGCGAGGACCTGCAGGGACAGTCCGTGTGGCACATCCTCGGTCGTGGCGATGACAGCCACGTGCACTGGGATCGCGGCGAGCGCTTCGCCGACAGCAGCTGCGTCGGCTGCGGGGCCTGCACCGACACTTGCCCAACAGGTGCGCTCGTGGATCGCCGGCGCCTGCAGGACGGTCCGGCAACCGCATGGACCCGCACGACCTGCGCCTACTGCGGCGTCGGCTGCGAACTCGAGGCGGGCGTGCGCGACGGCAAGCTCGTGGGGACCCGGCCCGTACTTGATGCGCCCGTCAGCAAGGGGCACCTCTGCGTGAAAGGCCGTTACGCCTGGGACTACGGCGCGGCGGCAGACCGGGTCACGACGCCGCTGCTTCGCCAGGCCGGCAACTGGCAGGCCGCAAGCTGGGACGAGGCGCTGGGCGCCGCGGCAACGGGGCTCGCCGACATCCTGCGGCGACATGGTCCCGACGCGGTCGGGGTGCTCGGCTCGGCGCGTGCCACGAACGAGGAGAATTACTGGACACAGAAATTTGCCCGCCTCGTGATCGGCACGAACAACGTCGACTGCTGCGCGCGGGTCTGCCACACACCGACGGCCGCGGCCATGAAGCGCATGCTCGGCACGGGCGCGGCGACCAACTCCTTCGACGACATCGAGCAGGCGCGCACGATCCTCATCGCCGGCGCGAATCCGCCGGAGAATCATCCCGTGGTCGGCGCGCGCATCCGCCAGCAGGTGCGCCGGGGCGCGCAGCTCGTCGTCATCGATCCGCGGCGCACCGAGCTCGCGGCGCTCGCCACTGTGCACCTGGCGCCGCGGCCGGGCACCGACATCCCGCTCTTCAACGCGCTCGCCCGCGAGATCATCGCGCAGGGCTGGCACGACCAGCCGTTCGTTGCAGCGCGCCTCGACGGCTTCGACGCGTTCCGCGCCTTCGTCGAGCCGTTCACGGTCGAGCGGGCCGCGGCGACCTGCGGCGTCGACGCCGCGGCGATCCGGGCGGCGGCCCGCGTGTACGCGACCGGCTCGCCGGCGATGTCGCTGCACGGCCTCGGACTCACCGAGCACCTGCAGGGCACGGAAACGGTGATGGCGCTGGTGAACCTCGCGCTCCTCACCGGCAACCTGGGCAAGCCCGGCGCCGGCGTGAACCCGCGGCGCGGGCAGAACAACGTACAGGGCGCGGCGGTGATGGGCTGTGACCCGGACAACCTGACCGGCAGCCAGCCGCTCGCCACCGCGCGCGCGGCGTTCGAGCGCACCTGGGGCGCACAGCTTCCGGCCACGAAGGGCCTGCACGTGCTGCAGATGATGGACGCCGCCGCCAGCGGCCGGCTCAAGGCGCTCTACGTGATCGGCTACGACATCCTGCTCACGCTCGCCAACACCGCGAGCACGCGCTCAGCGCTCGGCCAGCTCGAACTGGTTATCGTGCAGGACCCGTTCATGACCGAGACCGCGCGGGAGTTCGGCCACGTCTTCCTGCCGGTGGCGACGTCGTTCGAAATGGACGGCACCTTCATGAACGCCGAGCGGCGCATCCAGCGCGTGCGCCGCGCGCTCGCTGCGCCGGCCGGCGTGCGGACGGATCTCGCGGCGATTTCCGGTCTCTCTGCGGCGCTGGCGGCTAAACGTGGCGGCGGCACGGCGCTGCCGGACACCACGCCCGAAGCGGCATGGAACGAAGTACGGCAGGTCTGGCCGGCCGCTGCCGGGATCTCCTACGCGCGGCTCGCGGAGGGCGGACTGCAGTGGCCCTGCCCGGACGAGCAGCACCCGGGGACGACGCTCCTGCACCGCGAGACCTTCGCCGGGCGACCGCGCGCCACGCTCGAGTGCATCGACGACGTGCCGACGCCGGAAGCCACATCGGACGACTACCCGCTACTCCTCACTTCGGGGCGCAACCTCTACCAGTTCAATGCCGGCACGATGACCGCGCGCACGGCAGTGCGCTCACTCCGGCCCGAGGACACGCTCGACATGTCTCCGGCGGACGCGGCAGGCCTGGGCTTCGGGGCGGGCGACAAGGTGCGGGTGCGGAGCCGCCACGGCGAGGCCGTACTTCCCCTGCGGGTGGACCCACGAGTGCAGCCCGGGCAACTCTTCGCGAGCTTCCACTCGCCGGCGCAGTGGCTCAATGCGCTGACCAGCACGGTGCGCGACCGCATCACCGGCGCGCCCGAGTACAAGGTAACGGCGGTACGCGTCGAGCGCGTCGCGTCCTGACCGCGGGCTCAGCGTTCGTCGTCCTCGAACAGCGCGGCGACTTCGATCTCGGCCGCGAGCCAGTCCTCGAGTTCACTCCCCGGCGCGAAGCCGCGGCGCTCGGCCCGGTAGTAGGCGGCTTCGGCGATCAGGCGCAATCGATCCTCGCCCTCGATGTGTCGAGCGGCCGGCACGGGGATCATTCTCTTATGGGCTACGGCGATCATGGGCACCTCCAGACGTTGTCCGTCCATGCGGATACTCCGTCGCACGGCGGCTCGCCACCATCAGGGAAATCCGTATTACGATGTGGGCGCTGCAGCAAGCGTGGCTGCTTGCTGGCGGAAGCCGAGCGAGGTCATGGGAATGCGCTTACTGCGGATGCTGCTCAAGGCCATCGCGGCTGTCGCGATGCTGACCGCCCTCGCGGTCGGCGCACTACTCGCCTACTACCTCGTGATCCTGCCGCCAGCCGTGCCGGTGCCCGACATCAGCGTCGAGCGCACGCCTGAGCGCGTCGCACGCGGCCAGTACCTCGCCACCGCCGTGGATGGCTGCATCTACTGCCACTCGGAGCGGGATTGGACGCTCTTCGGCGCACCCCCGAAGCCGGGCACGATCGGAAAAGGCGGCGAGCGCTTCGACAAGTCAGTGGGGCTCTCCGGCGAGCTCACCGCGCCGAACATCACGCCCTACCACCTCGCCAGCTGGAGCGACGGCGAGATCTTCCGCGCAATCACGAGCGGGCTGCACCGGGAAGGCTACGCCATGTTCCCGGTCATGCCCTGGGATGCCTACATCTGGCTCGAGACGGAGGACGTCTACGCGATCATTGCCTACCTGCGCACGCTCGAGCCAATTGTCGCCGACTGGCCCGCGCGCAAGCCGAGCATGCTGATGAACATCATCGCCAACTCGCGCGTGCGGGCTGCCGAACCGTGGACGGTGGATCGCAACGACCCGGTGTCACGCGGCGAGTACATCGCGGTGATCGGCGGCTGCCGGTTTTGCCACACGCCGCCGAGCGAGAAAGTCCGCTGGAACGTCGAGAACCTCGCGGAGGCGTTCGCCGGCGGTCGCGTGATCCCTGCGGCGGGCTACAGCGTGAAGTCGGCGAACATCTCCCCCGACAGGGAAACCGGCATCGGCGCCTGGACGGTCGAGCAGTTCGTCGCGCGCTTCAAGGCCTACGAGGGCGCGCGGATTCCGGTGACTGAAACGGCGTACCAGACCCAGCACGCCTGGACGGAGTACGCGCAGCTCACGGTGGAGGACCTGCGCGACGTCTACACTTATCTCATGGCGCAGAAGCCGATCGCGAACGAGGTGCGCTAGGCGCCGTCACCCTGCCCGTTGGGCGCTCAGCGCCTGCTGGATGAGAAACTGCAGGTATTCCTTGTGCGCGACACTCGCGGCATCGCTGCCGGTCGCCCGCAGCATCCCCGCGACCCGCTTGAGCTCGTGGCGGACAGCCGCCTGGTTCATGGCCGGCGGGCCTGAGGGATCGGCCGGCTTGGCGAGCACCAGATCGGCCAGCCGCCGCACGTATTCCTGCTGCAGGTTCTGCCGGCGGCTGTTGACGTTTGCCTTGGCGTCGGCGCTGACGATCGCTTCGGTCAGGGTCGCCAGCATTTCGTTCAGCGTGTACTGATTGCCGTAGAGCGCGCTGTCGATCAGGCGCTTGTGCACGACCGGATGCAGGAGATGGTCGAGCGCAGCCTTCTGTACCGCCCAGACCCGGTCATGCAGTTTCGGATCTTCGGTCTTGCCGTCGAAGTTGTAGCCGCGGC
>SXGS01706774.1_pt1 | contig 13542 bp, 3 predicted proteins | sample 3174681 | NCBI WGS metagenome assembly SXGS01 (sample SAMN11356861, study PRJNA531348) | freshwater metagenome | isolation source: freshwater sample F1-80 | place: China: Fuxian Lake, Yuxi | collected 2017-12-25
CTGCTCGGGCGACGCCGTCGATCTCAACGGCGATCTCGGACAGGGCGGCGACGGCTGTGAGTGTGCGCCCTCGGGCCCTGAGCTCTGCGACGGGCTCGACAACGACTGTAACGGCCTCATCGACGCCCTGGACGAGGATCTGATCATCTCCGCCGAGGTGTGCGACGGGCTGGACAACGACTGCGACGGCGACATCGACGCCGACGACGACGATCTTGAGGCCCCTGAGTGTCAGCTGACCCAGGGCGTCTGCCAAGGCGCGCAGACGACCTGCGCCCAGGGCCAGCCCCTGATGTGTCAGGAGTCCGACTTCCTGGCCCACGCCTCGGCCAACGACCTGCGCTTCCAGCCCGAAGAGACCCGATGTGACACGACCGACAACGACTGTGACGGCCTCGTCGACGAGCTCTGCTGCGGTATCGACCCTGCAACTTCGGAGATCACGTCGGGCGACGGCTTCCTCACGCTTGTCCAGGCCCAGTCCAATGGATCGGGAACCCAGACCGCGCTGCTGATCAAGCGGGGCGTTGACGGCGCTTTTGAGGTGCTCCTTGTCGAGGAGGACAATCGCGTCTCAGCGACCTTATCCAACCTTGGCGCCGAGATCCTGAGCAACAGAGCCTTCTTGCACTGGGATGCCGAAGGCGAGCGGTATGTGCTTGTCCGCTACGATGGCGCCTTCTTGCTCGTCACGGACATTTTTGAAGATGGGATATCAGGAGCAACGCGAGCGATCGTCCTTGAGCCCTCGCTTCGAGCCATCCAAACGGTCGACATCGGGCTGGAGCGCGGCGTCTTCTGGGTTGTCGCGATCAGGAACGACCGAGCCCTCAAGATCTTCAGCATTCGCGACGACCAGGTCATCGGACAGGACACCCTCACCACGGAGCAGCTTGGCTTCGTCCTGACCCTTGATGGGACCTCAAGGAGGGTCGGTGACTTCGGGGATGTGCTCCTGACCGGTGAGGTGAGCCCGACGAACGATATCAACTCGCTTGAGCGCTCCCTCTTCCTCATCCAGATCGATCTGGCGGGCTCGCTCCCTTCGATCTCCAGGGACAACATCCGGCTCTTCGACAAGACCGCCACCGATGACAACGGCAAGAGGTCCGGGGGATCGGTGCTCATCGGGGATGACCTCGTCAGGGTCATCCAGCAAGGGCGCCGCAACAAGGTCATCCTCCAGGATCTTCAACAGGCTCCCAACGCTCCTATTCAGGAGCTCTTCTCCGTCGTGGATCAAACCCTGGACCTCGAAGGCATTCACGCTTTCGACGAAGGCCTGCTGCTCGTCCTGGACATCGGAGATCTTGGCGGACACCCCATCTTCTTCCGGCGAGCTACCGGGACTGTTCGAGAGGTGCGCCTCTTGAACTTTGACGGCTTCGAGTTCGGCGACAAGAAGAGCGCGGTCCACAAGTTCGGGGCGCTGGTCGCCATTCATGCCGGTGACTTCAACGAGGGGCAGCTCTTCGTCTCGGTGCTCAACGACGAGGGCGATCCGCTCTGCCTGTCGGAGTGAGGGCCTGTCCGGCCAGCGACGTCGGCTTCCTCGATTATTTTATGCTAAAAAGAATCTTTTAGAGCTTAAGATGGCGCAAATACTTGACGCCAGAGACCTGAGGGCGCTTGTTTTAGTTTGCCCATATGTGTACTATTTCAGGTGGCGTTGATTTTTGAGACACCGACACCTGAGGTCCCAGAGCACCCGTGTTGTTCGACAGCGGATGCCGGAGCCTCTCAGGAGAAGTGTGTCTATTCGACCGTGGGGAGATGCCCTTGAGGTGTTCAGGGTGATCGGCCGCGCTGGAGGGGGATCGATGGACGCAGTCGAGAGAGAGGTTCGAGAGGATCGCCGCGGGGCGCGGTCGGCGTGCGCGGCGATCTGCGCGCTGGTGGCGTGGGTCGGCGCGGCGGGCGGCGCGCTCGCGCAGGAGCCCGAGGAGGAGACCACGGCGCGCTCCTCGGTGGTGGCGCTGGACGACTTCACGGGGCTGCGGGTGGCGCCGGAGGTGGGCTTCGGCTGGCAGCTTCAGGAGCTTGACTCCGGCGATCAGGATCAGCTCTTCCGCTACGGCCTCCAGGTCGACTACCAGATGAACGAGATGCGCGTGCGGGGGTCGCTCCAGCACATGCTCTACACGCGGACCTACCTCGGCGCTGGCGTCAACATCGACGGCCAGGGCCTCCAGCAGATCGCCGTCGACGAACAGGCGATCCACGCCGAGGCGGCCTTCGTCTACGATCTGGCCGAGCCGCTGGAGGTGGCCTGGAGGGATCTGTCGCTGGGCCTCTACGGGGGTCTCCAGACCCGTCAGCTGATCAACGACGTCTTCCCGGCGACCCTCTTCGGGGTGTTGACCGGGGCCGAGGGCGGCCTGTGGCTGGCGCGCGACCTGCGCTTTACGGCCAGCGTCGACTACACCCACAACCTCGGCCGCCTGCTCTTGTCGCCCGAGAGCTCGTCCTTCGGGGACGCGCTGGGGCTGATGCGCTACGGGGGCGCCGTCGGGATGTACTTCAAGCGAGACACGATGTTCTCCATCGGCTACCAGGGCACCTGGATCGCGCTGGAGAAGGCCGACTTCCTCGAAAACGCCTTCGTGGTGTCGCTGAGCATGGCGACGCCCCTTTGAGTCACATTGCAATGATACCTGACATCAGCCAGGAGACAGGATCCATGAGGAAGAACACGAAGGGACTGCTGGTCATTGGAGCGCTGCTGCTCTCGTCGGCGGCCTGCTCGGAGGAGTTCTCGACGCCGACGGCGGACGCGGGCTCGGATCAGGTCGTGCAGACCGGCCAGGTCGTCCAGATCGACGGCTCGGACAGCGCGGACAAGGACGGGCTGCCGCTGACCTTCAGGTGGGCCTTCGTGGAGCTGCCGGCGGGCTCGACCGCGTCGCTCAACGACGACGACATCGTCAACCCGTCCTTCAGGGCCGACGCGCGGGGCGATTACGTCATCGCGCTGGTGGTCTCCAACGGCGTCCTGACCAGCGACGAGGCCACGGTGACGATCACGGCTGGCCCCTGCGGGCTCCAGGCGCCCGTGGTCCAGGCCATCGAGTCGTCGCCGACCGCGCCGGGCGTCGGCGTCTCGGTGCAGATGGAGGCCGCGGTGATCGACCCCGACCTCGGCGCCGACTGCGGCGGCGAGGGCGAGGGGCTGGTGACGCCGGGGGCGGGAGGTGAGCCGGTGGCCTACCGGTGGCGGCTGCTGGGCAAGCCGACCGGGAGCCAGGCGTCGCTCAACGATGAGGCGGTCCACAACCCGTCCATCGTGCCCGACGTGGCGGGCGATTACGTGCTTGAGCTGGCGGTCACCGACGCGGACGGGCTGACCAGCGCGCCGGTGACCCACACCGTGACGGCCTCGGTCTGCGGCGGGCAGGCGCCCTCGGTCGGGGCGTTGAGCGCGACGCCCTCGGAGCCGGACCTGGGCGACCTCGTCCGTCTGGACGCCGAGGTCAGCGACGCCGACAACGAGGCCCCCTGCGAGCTGGGTCAGGGGCTGCGCTTTGAGTGGGCCTTCGAGGCGGTGCCCACCGGCAGCGCGGCACGGATCAACGATCCTGGCGTGTCGAGCCCATCCTTCACCCCCGACGTGGCCGGCGTCTACGTCGTGCGTCTGGTGATGACCGACGACACGGGCCTGCGCTCGGCGCCCGCGACCGTGACGATCCAGACGAGCGACTGCCACACGGCCGCACCGGTCATCGACGCCATCAGCGCCAACCCGGCCGCCCCCAACAGCGGCCAGATCGTCCAGCTCGGCGCCGACGTTTCGGACGCGGACGTCGGGCGGGGCGGCTGCGCCGAGGACGGCCGCCTGAGCTTCTCCTGGCGGCTGGTCGGGCTCCCCCCAGGCAGCCGCGCGGCGCTCAACAACGGCGGCGCCTCCAACCCGAGCTTCCTGGCCGACCTCCCCGGCGATTACGTCGTGGATCTGGTCGTCACCGACGCCTTCGGCCTGCCCAGCGCCGTGGCGACCGAGACGATCACCGCCAGCGTCTGCGGCTCCTCGCCGCCGACGGGCTCGGTGGCCGCCACGCCTCAGGCCCCCATCACCGGCCAGACGGTGCTCCTTGAGGCCTCGGCCTCGGACGCCGACGCGATCGAGCCCTGCGAGCTGCCCCAGTCCTTCACCTGGGACTGGACCTTCATCGCCGTGCCCCAGGGCAGCGCGGCGCGCTTCAACGCGCCGACCTCGCGAACGCCCTCGTTCCTGGCCGACACGCCGGGCGCCTACGTCGTCCGCATGGTCGTGACCGACGCCGACGGCCACTCCGGCGCCCCGGTGGTCACGGCGATCAACGTGGACCCCTGCGGCAGCAACGCCCCCGTGATCGAGCGCGTCGACGTCAACCCCGGCGCGCCGGCCACCGACGCGCTGGTGACCTTGCTGCCCACCGTCAGCGACGACGACAACCGAGGCTGCGGCCTGAACCAGAGCCACGCCTTCGCGTGGCGCTTCTTGTCGGTGCCCAGCGACAGCGCGGCGGCCTTCAACAACGACGCCGTGCGCAGCCCCAGCTTCGTGCCCGACGTCCCCGGCGACTACGCCCTGGAGCTGGTCGTCACCGACGACACCGGCCGCCAGAGCGCCGCCACCGCGCTGACGATCGCCGTCTCGGACTGCGGCAGCTTCGCCCCCGTCGTCGATCAGATCGTCGCCGCCCCCAGCGACAGCCCGCTGACCGGGCAGGCCGTCACGCTGACCTTCCTGGCCACCGACGGGGACAACGATCCGCTGGGCTGCGATCTGGCTCAACGGGCGTCGGCCGCCTGGGCCTTCGTCGACCTGCCGCCGGGCTCGTCCGCCACCCTGAACGACGCGACCATCGACAGCCCCACCTTCACCCCCGACGTCCCCGGCGCCTACGTGCTGGAGCTGGTCGTCACCGACGACACCGGCCGCCAGAGCGCCGCCTCGCGCGTCACCGTCATCGCCCAGGACTGCGGCGCCGCCTCGCCCTCCATCGCCGCCGAGACCTTCACCACGAGCCCGACCCAGGCCCAGACCATCGTCGGCGAGCCCATCAGCCTCTCGGTCGTCGCCACCGACGCCGACAACGACCAGGGCTGCGACGCCGGGCAAACCCTGCGCTACGCATGGCAGGTCGTGCGCCTGCCCTCGGGCAGCCGCGCCAGCCTCAACGACGCCTCCCTGGCCAGCCCCTCCTTCACCCCCGATCTGCCTGGCGCCTACGCCTTCGCCCTGCGCGTGATCGACTCCACCGGGCGAGTCGACGCCGCCGGCCCCTTCACCATCGACGTGGTCGACTGCGGCGGCCACGCCCCCGTGGCCGACATCAAGATCACCTCGCCAGGCCTTGACGAGACCAGCCCGGCCAACGTCGGCGACGGCACCATCGTCCAGGTCGACGCCATCGACAGCTTCGACGTCGACGTCGAGGACTGCGGCCTCGACCAGGAGCTCTTCTTCCAATGGCAGCTGCTCGTGGCCCCCGTTCGCTCCGAGGCCCGCCTCTCCTCGCCCTCGGCCCGCAACCCCTGGTTCGAGGCCGACGTCGAGGGCGTCTACGTCGTGCGGCTCTTTGTCTCCGATGGCCTCCGGATCAGCTCGGCGGTCGAGTTCACCATCATAGCGAACTGAGGCGGCCTGCTCGCGGCGGCGACCGCCCCTGCGAGCAAGCTCAGGGCGAGGATGTTCAAAGATGCCCAACATGACGCTCACCAACCCCCTGTTCAGATCCTCGCTGGGGCGGGCTTCGCGGCCTGCGTGGACGCTCGCGCTGCTTCCCCTGCTGCTGTGGGGCTGCGAGGGGGCCTCTCTCCCTGAGGCGGTGGCGGTCCTTGAGACCGCCACGCCGGTCGTGGGCCAGCCGGTGCTCCTCGACGGGACGGACAGCCGCGACCCCGCCGGAGCGCCGCTCGACTTTGCGTGGCGGCTGACGAGGGCGCCGGCCGGCAGCGCCGCGAAGATGGATCTGGCCCAGTCCCCGAGGGCCCGCTTCGTGCCCGACGCGCTGGGGCAGTACGGCGTCGCGCTGGTCGTCTCCAACGGCACCCTGACCAGCGCCCAGGCCGAGCTGACCATCTCGGTCCAGTGCGCCTCGCCCGAGATCTCCGTCGCCATCGAGGCCGACCCCGCCGAGCAAGGCCCGGTCGGCAGGCCCGTGGCGCTCACGGCGCTCCTGACCCGCGCCGAGGTCCCGGCAGGGTGCGCGGTCGATGAGACCGTGACCATCAACTGGACACTTGATCAGCTACCCTCAGGCAGCCGCGCGTCCCTCGACGCGCCGACCGGCCCGAAGCCGCAGTTCACCCCCGACAAGCCGGGGACCTACCTCGTGTCGCTCTCGGCCACCGACGCCCTCGGGCGCGTGTCCCGCGACACCCTCCAGTGGCGCGCCTCCTGCGGCGACGCCGCCCCCGTCATCGACGCCATCACCCAGTCCCCCGAGGGCCCCGCGCGCGTTGGCCAGCCCGTCGGCCTGGTCGCCTCGGCCACCGACCCTGACGCCGACCCCGCCTGCGGCTTGCCCCAGGACCTGTCCTACGCCTGGGAGATCGCCGCGCTGCCGGTGGGCAGCGCCTCGACGCTGAGCGCCGTCGATCGCCGTACGGTCTCGCTGACCCCCGACGCCCCTGGCCGCTATGTCCTGGACCTGACCGTCACCGACCCTCAGGGCCACGCCGCCCGCCAGCGCCACGACGTCGAGGTCTGCGGCGCCTCGCCTCCGACCGTCTCGGCCATCACCTTCGGCCCGGAGGCCGCCGTCGGCCAGCCCCTGGGCCTCTCGGCCGAGGTGCAGGACGCCGACATCGAGGGGTGCGGCGGCGGCGAGCGCTTCGAGTTCTCGTGGCGGCTCGTCGGGCTGCCCTCAGGCAGCGGCGCCGACATCCAGGGTCCGGCGCTCGCCCGCCCCTTCTTCGTCCCCGACCTGCCGGGCGCCTACGCCGTCGAGGTGGTCGTCACCGACCTGCTCGGGTTGACCGGGCGCGCCGTGGCCGAGATCGAGATCTCAGCGTGCGGCGCAGGCGCGCCCTCGGCCCAGATCGCCGCCTCGCCCGCGACGCCCATCATCGGCGACGCCGTGCGCCTGATCCCGACGCTCGAAGATCCGGACACCGCCGAGGGATGCGGCCTGACCGAGTCGCTCTCGACGACCTGGGCGCTGCTGGAGTCGCCCTCGGGCTTTGACCCGACGCTGGCTCGCCTGGAGCTGCGCGAGCCCTGGTTCCTGGCCACCCACGCGGGTCGCTACGTCTTCCGCCTCGTGGTCACCGACGCCGCCGGCCACCGGAGCGCCCCGACCGCGATCGCCGTCGAGGTGAGCGCCTGCGGCGGCGCGGCGCCCGTGATCGAGGCCATCACCGCCGCACCCGAGGCCCCGCGCGTCGGCCAGGCGGTGGCCGCCTCGGCCCGGATCAGCGACGCCGACAACGCCGAGGGCTGCGATCTGGACCAACGAGCGACGCTCCTGTGGGCGCTCGTGGCCCGACCCCAGGGCAGCCAGGCCAGCCTCGACGATCCCCGCCGCTCCTCGCCGCGCTTCGCCGCCGACGTCCCCGGCCAGTTCGTCCTCCAGGCCGTCGCCACCGACGATACGGGCCTGCGCAGCGCTCCGCTTGAGGTGGTCATCACCGCGGCGGGCTGCGGCGGCGCCGCCCCCACCGTCGACGCCGTCGAGGCCAACCCCGACCAACCCCTCGTGGGCCAGCGGGTCACGCTGCGAGCCCAGGCCAGCGACGCCGACGCCGGCGAGGGCTGCGCTCTCGATCAGGCCATCGCGCTGGCGTGGCGCTTCATCGAGCTGCCCCCCGGCAGCCGCGCCCTCCTGCAGAACGCCGACACCGGCGCGCCCTGGTTCGAGGCCGACGCAGCGGGCGTCTATCGAGCGGTGGTGGTCGCCACCGACGACACGGCCAGGGACAGCGCCCCCCAGGAGATCGCCGTCCTTGTCACGGACTGCGGCGACACGGCGCCGACCATCCTGAGCGCCTCGACCTTCGACGACCCGGTGGACGTGCTTGAGCCGGTGTCGCTCTTCGTGGACTTCACCGACGCGGACGAGGGCTGCGGCGCGCCGCCTCAGTCGCCCACCCCGCTGTGGCGCCTCGTGGCCCAGCCTGAGGGCAGCCGCGCGGCGCTGGATCTGCCTGGGAGCGCCACGCCGTCTTTCACCCCGGATCTGCCAGGGATCTACCGACTGGAGGTGACCGTCGCGGACGCCGGGGGGCTCACGAGCGCGCCGCGGAGCGTCGTGCTTGAGGCCACCGCCTGCGGCGCTCAGGCGCCCGTGGCGCTGCTCGAGCGCACCGCCCCGGCGCCGACGCTCGGGCCGGGCGGGAACCTGGAGATCGAGGCGCTGGCCTGCGCAGGGGCCGACTTCCTCCAGCTCGACGCACGGGCCAGCTTCGACGACGACAACCGCCAGTGCGGCTACAGCCAGGCGCTCTTCTACGACTGGCAGGTGCTGGAGTTTGCCCCGGGGGGCACCCTCGTGGCGCGCACCCCCGACCGGCGAAACCCCACCTTCTCGGTGGACGCAGGGGGTCGCTACACGGTCGCGCTCCGGGTCACCGACGACGCTGGCCTCCAGAGCGATCCGGCCCTCATCTCGCTCAACGTCACGGCCATCCCGCCGCCGCAGGTCGCCCGGGTGACCCCGCCGCTCTTCTGCGGCGAGGCGGTCACGGTGACCGTGACGGGCGAGAACTTCGTGGAGTTCGACGGGGTCGCCCCGACGGTGATCCTCGGCGACGAGGCGCTGGCGATCGACAGGCTGCTCAACTGCCAGATCTTCCGCCAGGCGCCTCTGGTGCGCCGCTGCACCGCGCTGGAGGTGACGGTGCCGTCGGACTTCCCGGCCGACGTCTACGACCTGCGGGTGCAAAACCCCTTCCCGGTCGGCTGCACCAGCCCCTCCTCGGCGGTCCTTGTCGTGGCCGGCAGCCCCGAGATCGACGACGTGGAGCCGGACCCCATCTGCCGCGGCCAGTTCACCGGCGATCTGGTGCTGACCGGCAATGGCTTCTTCGAAGACGGCAACCGGAACCTGCGCCCGACGGTGCGGGTCAACGGCGCCCTGGCCGTCGTGCAGGCCATCGACGGTTGCCGCGAGATCGGCGGAAACCTGCGCGTCTGCCGACAGCTGCGCGTCAGGCTGCCGCCCTCCGAGCGCGACGAGTCCATCCTGGACCTCTCGGTCCTCAACCCGGCGCCGGCCGACTGCGAGGAGGCCCGCTTCAGGCTCATCCAGAGCGAACCTCCAGACATTCAGGACGTCCAGCCGCGCAAGATCTGTGACCTGGGCGGCTCGCTCTTCCTGACGGGACAGTCCTTCGAAGCGGGGATGACCGTCGACCTGGGCCTCGACCGCGCCGACGAGGTCCGGATCAACGGCCAGGGGACGATCGCCGAGGCCGTCTGGAGCCGGGGGGACGAGCCTCGCCTGACCCCAGGCCTCTTTACGCTGCGGGCGACCAACCCGAGCGGCTGCTTTGACGAGTTTCCCGAGCAAATCCGGGTCACTACGGGTCCCTTCGTCTTCTTCGTCGATCCGCCGGTGGCCTTCAACGGCATCACGATCCAGGCCACGGTCTACCTGGGCAACCTCTTCGGCGGCAACATCAACCGGGCCGTGCTGACCGACAGCGACGGCGACGACCTGGATCTGGCCTTCAGCTTCGACCCCCTGCGCCCCAACCGCATCCAGGTCGTCGTCCCCGAGGGTCTCGACCCCGACACCTACGACGTCACCCTCTACGACGACGTCGACTGCCCCGGCACGACCCTGGATCTGCTTCGGGTCACCGACGACCTCTCGGTGCAGATCACGGCCCTGAACCCGCTCTTTGGCTGGAGCGAGGAGGCCACCGGCGTCACCGCCGAGGCCAACCCCCTGTCCGGCTTCGTCTCCACCCCGCGGGTCTACCTCAACCCCTCCCCCGGCGACGAGTGCGCGATCGACGAGGAGTGCGGCCCCGGTCAGGGCTGCAGCCGCGGCCTCTGCCTCGGGACATGCCAGGACATCATCGACTGCGGGCCGGGAGAGGCCTGCCTCGACGGCCTGTGCGCCGCCCAGGCCACGGAGCTGCGCGCCGTGGGCATCCTGGACGCCTCCGAGCTCCAGGGCATCATCGACGCCGGCCAGCGCCCCGGGCTCTACGACCTCATCGCGGTCAACCCCGACGGCAGCGTCGGCCTTCTTGAGCGCGCCTTCACCGTGACGGTGGAGCCGCCGCCGCTGGTCGACGCCGTCAGCCCCGGCTCATGGGAGACCAACAACAACGCGCTGCCCGTCACCATCCAGGGCCGCAACCTGCGCGTCGCTGCGGTCTCGGCCGAGTGCCTCTCGCCCAACGGGGGGCTGCTCGTCCCCGCCATCACGCTCGGCAACCGCAGCGCCACGAGCGCCTCGATCACCGTCAACACCAGCACGCTGGCGCACCTGTCGGTCTGCGCGCTCAAGGTCACCAACGACGACGGCTCCTTTGAGGAGTTCAGCCCCGTGACGGTGACCAACCCCGCCGGCAACTTCGTCGGCTTCAACGCCGGTCCGCTGCTGGGTCAAGCCCGGCGGGCGCCTGCGGTCTTCAGCGGCGCGCCCTCGCGCCGCGCCAGGTTCATCTACACCATCGGCGGCGACGGCGGCGCGCCCGCCTCGGCGCTGGCCTCGGGCGAGTTCTCGGCCCTCAACAAGTTCGGCACCCCTGGCCCCTGGCGGCCTCTGCCGCTGTCGCTGCCTTCGGGACGGACGCTGGCCAAGGCCGAGCGGATCAACGACTTCGTCTACCTCCCCGGCGGCTTCGACGCCGGGATCGGCGGCCCCACGGGGCAGGTGCTTCGCGCCCGCGTCCTGAACCCGCTGGAGGTCCCGGTCATCAACAACGTCGACTTCGAGTTCGACGAGGAGGGCCAGGGGCTGGCGACTGGCGTGTACTACTACCGCGTCGCCGCGGTGATGAACGGCTTCCACCCGGCCAACCCGGGCGGCGAGGAGCTGACCTCCGACCCTCAGCCGATCTTCGTCCCGAACATCGAGCAGGGGGTCACCTCGATCATCGAGTGGACCGCTGTGCCCGGCGCCGCCTCCTACCGCATCTACAGGAACGAGGATCCCGACGAGCCGCTCGGCAATGAGCGGCTGCTGGCGGTCGTCCCCGCCGACGCCCGATTGCTGCGCGACGACGGCCAGGCCACCCCCAACGACGAGCTCCCCTTGCCCCTGGGCGCCCTCGGGGTCTGGCACCCGATCGCCACCCTGGTCACCCCGAGGCTCGACCATGGCGTCGCGGTGGCCCCGAACCCCGTCGATCCTGCCCTCTTCCACCTCATCGTCGCCGGCGGCAGCAACGGCCAGAGCCCGCTGAACTCCATCGAGATCGTCACCCTGCGGGTCGGCGGCCCGGGCGATCAGACCGTCACCTCGGTCCAAAGGCTCGCCAACGCCTTCCCGGGCGCCCGCGCCGGGCTCGAGATCCTCGTCGCGACCCCCGACAACGCCAGCCTCCTGCCCCCCCAGCGGGCTGTCCTCTACATCCTCGGCGGGCTCGGCGAGCGCGAGCAGACCGACGTCTTCTTCGCCCCCATCCTGGCCAGCGGCCTGCCCGCGGCGCTCTCGACCACCGAGGCCCTGCGCCCCTTCCGCAGCGGCTACGCCGCCGCCGTCGCCAGCAACGCCCTGGTCACCGTCGGCGGTCAAGGCAACGGCCCGAGCTCCACCGGCGCAAGCTCCGAGCTCTTCAACAGCACTGGCGCCCTGGACAACTGGAACTCGCTGGGCAACACCGACTTCACCGCGCGATTCCAGGCGGGCCGCACCAGCTTCAGCGGCTTCTTCTACGTCGTCGGCGGGACCACCGATCAGGCCCTCGCCAGCCGCTCCATGGACTTCTCCATCCTCGGAGGGACGCCCTGAAGCGAACTCACCAGCCAGGCGGGATCACCCCCGCCGCCCATCCCATCGTGATGAACGATCAAGCATATGCGCACATGTTCAGTATTGATGACATTTGCGCTGGCCATTTCGAATCGCTAGACTGGAAGGGGGTTCTGTCTGCCCAGGACAACGACCTCCTGACCCCCGATTGATCACCTCCTTCTGCCCGACAGGGGCGCGCCCTTGGGTGAAACGATGCACACCATCCACAACCGCAATCGCTGGCTCGCCCTCATCACCGCCCTGGCCCTGGGCCTGGCTCCCCTGATCGCCTGTGGCGGGGACGGAGACCCCGGCGCAGGTGGCGGGCAGGGCAACAACGACAACAACGACAACAACGACGAGGGCGACGTCGGAACTTCGGATGTGGACATCGAGGAGGAGGTCGAGGACCCCCCCGACGTCGAAGACATCGACCGCGACAACGACGGCTTCAACAACGATCAAGACAACTGCCCCGATACGGCCAACCGCGATCAAGCGGACGCCGACCTCGACACCGTCGGCGACGCCTGCGACAACTGCCCCGACACGGCCAACGTCTCCCAGGCTGACGCCGACGATGACGGCGTCGGCGACGCCTGCGCGCCGGTCGAGCTGCCCGACGAGGATGAGGACGACATCCACGACGAGGCCGACAACTGCCCCAACCTCTCCAACCCCGACCAGGCTGACGCGGATGGCGACGGCCTCGGCGACGCCTGCGACAACTGCCCCGAGACCGCCAACCTCTCCCAGGCCGACGCCGACGAAGACGGCATCGGCGACGCTTGTGAGGAGGCGATCTTCGCCGACGCCGACGAAGACGGCGTCCGCGACGCGCAGGACAACTGCCCCCGCACCCCCAACCCCGATCAGCTCGACGCCGACCTCGACCGCGTCGGGGACGCGTGCGACAACTGCCCCGAGACCGCCAACGCTGACCAGCTCGACACCGACGAAGACGGCGTCGGCGACGCATGCGCCGGAGACGTCACCGCAGACGGCGACGACGACGGCGTCGTCAACGGCCAGGACAACTGCCCCTTGATCCCCAACCCCGATCAAGGCGACCTCGACGGCGACCGCGTGGGCGACGCCTGCGACAACTGCCCCGACGCCGCAAACGTCGATCAAGCCGACGACGACGACGACGGCACCGGCGACGCCTGCGAGGCCCCCCCCGAGGCCGACGCCGATCAGGACGGCGTCCGTGACGCCAACGACAACTGCCCCCTGATCCCCAACCCCAATCAAGGCGACCTCGACGGCGACCGCGTGGGCGACGCCTGCGACAACTGCCCCGACGCCGCAAACGCCGATCAAGCCGACGACGACAACGACCGCACCGGCGACGCCTGCGAGGCCCCCTCCGAGGCCGACGGCGACGGCGACGGCGTCCGCGACGCCGACGACAACTGCCCCGAGACCCGCAACCCCAACCAGCGAGATCTGGACGGCGACGGTGTGGGGGACGCCTGCGACGTGTGCCCCGAGACGGCCGACTCCGACCAGCTCGACGCCGACAACGACGGCCTCGGCGACGCTTGCGAGGAGCCGCTGCTGCTCGACATCGACAACGACGGCTTCGACAACCTGGACGACAACTGCCCCCGCACCCCCAACCCCGACCAGCTCGACGAAGACC
>SXGS01101579.1_pt1 | contig 13540 bp, 12 predicted proteins | sample 3174681 | NCBI WGS metagenome assembly SXGS01 (sample SAMN11356861, study PRJNA531348) | freshwater metagenome | isolation source: freshwater sample F1-80 | place: China: Fuxian Lake, Yuxi | collected 2017-12-25
TGGCGACCTACATGGTGGAAGGGCGCAGCAGCCGCGAATTCAGGAAAATCAAGGGGCTGATGTATGAGCAGCCGGAGCTGTTGCATCACCTGCTGGCCAAGCTGGCCAAGTCGGTAGCGGTTTATCTGGAGGCTCAGATTGCAGCGGGGGTCGATGCCATCATGGTGTTTGATACCTGGGGCGGCGTGCTTTCGCCCCGGCAATACCAACAGTTTTCTTTGCAGTATGCGCAACAGGCGTTAGCCGGCCTGTCCCGTGAGCGCGACGGCCAAAAAATTCCGGCCATTCTGTTCACCAAGGGTGGCGGGCAGTGGCTGGAGACGATGGCGGCTGCGGGCTATGACGCGCTGGGACTGGACTGGACAACAGAAATTGGCGCCGCCAGAGCGCGAGTGGGCGACCGGGTGGCGTTACAGGGCAACCTCGACCCGCAAGCGCTGTATGCGCCGATTCCGGCGTTGCGGGAAGAGGTGAAACTCATCCTGGAAAGCTACGGACAGGGTTCCGGTCATGTCTTCAACCTCGGCCATGGTGTTTGGCCTGATGTCAATCCCGATCATGTGGGCGCCATGATCGAAGCAGTCCACGAATTCAGTCCTGCTTTTCACCGGGACTGACCCTCCGGTCAAGTTGTCAATTGCGGGCGCATGGCGCTCATTATTCCCTGGTTTCGATAGTCGCCGTTTTAGCCAAGGGACTGTCTTCGGCGGGAAGATTCGTAGCTTCTGTCAGCCGGTTATTCCCGGAAGCCAGGTGGCTGTTTCGATAGCCGTAGAGGAAATAGAACAGGAGCCCAACTGAACCCCAGATCGGGAAAACCCACTGGGCCTCGGTGGGCAGATAGCAGAAAAGGACCAGGGTACCCAGCATGGCGAGCGGCCCGACAACCCAGATGAAAGGCGTTTTGAAGGGGCGGTGACGGTCTTTTTCCTTGATGCGCAGGATCATGACCGCAATCGAGACGACAAAAAAAGCGAAGAGAGTGCCGGAATTGGAAACATCCGCCAGCTTGCCAACCGGAAAAAAGGCCGCCGCCAGGGTGACAGCCAGGCCAGTAATCAGCGTCACGATGTGAGGGGTTCTGAACCGTGGGTGGATGCGGCTCAGAACGTCGGGCAGCAAGCCATCCCTCGCCATCACGAAGAAGATTCGGGTTTGTCCGAACAATAGCATCAGGATCACCGAAGGCAGCGCCAGAAAGGCAGCCAGACCCAACAGGTTCCCCAGCTGACCCCAGCCTATTTGGCGCAAAACCAATGCCAGTGCCTCCCGTGAGCAGACCAGCGGCTGCTGTCCGGCGCTGGCGAGCGTCCGGCATTGTTCGGCCAGGGCAGCGGAGCCAGGCGGCAGGCCCGCGCCGTTGCTATCAAGCAGCGGCTGGGCACCAATCGCCCCAACAGCCCCGGTTGAAACCAGCAGGTAGAACACCGTACAAATGCCGAGAGAGCCGATCAGGCCGATAGGGACGTTACGCTGCGGATTGCGGGTTTCCTCGGCAGCGGTAGAAACCGCGTCAAACCCCACATAGGCAAAGAAAATCGAGGCGGCGGCCGCAACGGCACCCGAACCACCGAGCGGCAAGAATGGATGAAAGTTCTCGCTTTGTACGGCAGGCAGGGCAATCGCGATGAAAGCCGTCAGCGCGATAATCTTTACAGTCACCAGTATGGCATTGAACGTGGCACTTTCCCGGGTACCTATGATCAGGAGTCCAGTCACAAACAGGCTAATGATAACGGCGGGCAGGTTGATGATGCCGCCAGCAAATGGCCCGCTGGCCAAGGCGGCGGGGATTTCCATGCCCAGCGAGTTATGCAGCAGGCCGACAAAATAACCCGACCAGCCCACTGCCACGGCGCTGGAGGCGACTGCATATTCGAGTACCAGCGCCCAACCCACCATCCAGGCGACCAGTTCACCCAGTACCGCGTATGAGTAGGTGTAGGCGGAGCCGGAAACAGGCACCATGGAAGACAGCTCGGAATAGCAAAGCGCGGCAACGGCACAGACAAACCCGGCAATCACGAAGGAAATCATCATGCCAGGACCGGCTTTCTGCGCGGCCTCGGCTGTTAGCACGAAAATTCCGGTCCCGATGATGGCGCCGACGCCCAGGAGTGTCAGTTGCCAGGCACCCAGCGAGCGATCTAGGCTTTTCTTCTCGGCCGTAGCCAGAATTGCCTCCAGTGATTTGACGCGCCAGAAAATCATGTTGTGCTGCCTCTATGGATAATATGGGGGCTTGAGTTTTATAAAGCATAAACAGTGTATCCCATCACCCTGCGGGTTGGTTTGGTGTTCGGTTCGTTTTCCCCGACTGGTGGCAGAGTTTTCATGGAAATTATTCAAATCCCCGTGCTTCGGGACAACTACATTTATCTCCTTCATGACAGCACGAGTGGCGTGACGGCGGTCGTCGACCCTGCCGAGGCGGCCCCGGTGCTGGAGGTTCTCAAACGCCGTGGCTGGTCGCTGACGCATATTCTGAATACCCACCATCATGCGGATCATGTGGGAGGTAACCGGGCACTGAAACAGGCTACGGGCTGCCGAATTTACGGGTTGAGCGCCGCTACCGAGTGGATTCCCGGACTGGATGAAAACGTGGGTGAGGGCGATCCGGTTCAGCTAGGCAATGTCCTGGGGAAAGTTTTCGAAGTGCCGGGCCATACGCGCCACCATATCGCCTTCTGGTTTCCCGAGGAACAGGCGCTCTTTTGCGGTGATACCCTGTTCGGCATGGGCTGTGGCCGGCTCCTGGGCGGGTGTGCCGAACAGCTGTGGGTGTCACTCGATCGGCTACGCCAGTTGCCTGGCGATACCCGGGTCTTTTGTACGCATGAATACACGCAGAACAATGGCCGCTTTGCGCTCACGGTGGACCCTGACAATATTGAACTCAAGGACCGGGTGCGACGGGTGGACGCCGAAAGGGCGAATGGCAGGGCCACGGTCCCGTTGCTATTGCGCGATGAGTGGGCGACCAATCCCTTTCTGCGCCCGGAAAGCCAGGGAATCCGTATCCGGTTGGGAATGCTGGCCGAAACAAATCAGGCCGTCTTTACTGAGTTGCGAAGACGCAAGGACGTTTTTTGAGGCGGATTCTTTAACCTGAAAACCGCAGTTGCCCCCTGCTTTTGATGTCACCAAAGCCTCCCGGGGCTTGATTGCGGTAATCAGCCAGTTGAACCCGGTTGGCCGTCCGGTTCGGGCGATTGTCCGGATGCGGCGGGCCACTTCACTTCACTCCGGCCTGCTCGGTGGTGAGGGCCTCCATGAGATGTTTCCCATGCGGCGTATTGAATTTCAGCAAAGCCTCGCGGCCTGGGGGCTGATAGCGGAGTTCCAGTTCCAGATCAGGTTCCGGCAAGTATCCCGCTCCGCGCTCTGGCCACTCGATGAAGCTCAGGGTGCCAGGACGGAAGTAATCGCGTATGCCTATCCATTCCAGTTCCTCCGGATCATTCAGGCGATAAAGGTCAAAATGGAACAGGGCCAGGCCTGCCAGCGTGTATTCCTCGACCAGGGTGAAGGTAGGGCTTTTCACGGCACCCTGGAATCCTGCCGATCGTAGACACCCCCTGACGAAGGTGGTTTTGCCAGCACCTAGATTCCCTCGCAGAAAGACCAGTCCGCCGCCAGTCAGAAACGCAGCCATAAGACTGCCGGCAAAGCTCAGGGTGGCGGCTTCGTCTGGCAGGAACCGGGTATACATTTGATCAGCGGTCATTGAGGTCTTCAGGTTTCAGGTTCGGGATCACCGATTTACCAGTTGCTGGAGCGGTCGCATCAGGTCAGAGGCGAGCAGGCCACGCTCTCCATTCCCCGCCGCAGCCAGGTCACCGGCTTGGGCGTGCAGGCAGACGCCGAGGCAGGCGGCTTCATGCAGGCTGAATTTTTGGGCGATGAGGCCGGCAATGACACCCGTCAACACATCGCCCATTCCACCACTGGCCATACCGGGATTGCCGGCGGTGCAGATGTCCGGAACAGCACCGCCTGTTTTCACTAAAGTTCCAGCCCCTTTGAGTACGGTCACACCACCGTAGTTGGCTTGCAGATCATCGATGGCCGAATAGCGGTTCTGCTGGATTTCGGTACTGCTCAAGCCCAGCAGCCGGGCGGCTTCGCCGGGGTGGGGGGTCAACACCCAATGGTCACTTCGCCGGGGTGATTCCGCCAGAATGTTGAGCGCATCGGCATCGACGACCAGCGGCAGGGCAGTCTCCAGCACATGCCGGAAGAGGCTTCGCCCCCACCCGGTACGACCCAGGCCGGGACCAATGGCAATGACAGTGGCGCGTTCGAGGAGCGGATTCAGTTCGGCGATGTCTTCTACACCATGACACATCAACACCGGGCAGGCCAGATTCATTAACGCCGAATGGGTTGCGCGGGTTGCCACCGAGACCAGTCCCGCACCTGCCCGTGCGGCCGCTTCTGCTGCCAGTCGTGCCGCACCGCTGTAACCATAATCACCGCCAATGACCAGCACATGCCCAAAGAGTCCTTTATGTGCAGCGCGAGTCCGGATGGGCAGTTGGGTTGCAGTGGAATCCAGTCGGCTGGCCGACGGACGGGCGGCGAGTTTCGCCTGGGGGTCGATGGCCAGATCATCGAAAACAAGGGTGCCGCAGAGTTCGGGGCCTTCGCCCGTGAACAGTCCGCGTTTCAGCCCAACAAAGGTCACGGTCATGTCTGCCTTGACGGCTGCACCCAGTCGAGCGCCGGTGCCGGCATTCAGGCCGGAAGGAAGGTCCAGCGATACGACCGCCCGCTGGTTGGTTTGATGATGAAATCCGCGCGCGCGGTAGCGATTAACGGCCTGGATGACTTCGGCGAGCGGGCTGGTTACCTCACGCTCCAGGCCGGTTCCGAGCAGGCCATCGACGAGAATTTCCGTGGCCTCAAAATCCTCTGGGATAAAACCGAGGGTTTCGCCTCCGGCTTCTTTGAATCTTTCATAGGCCAGCCGGGCATCGCCCTTGAGCCCGGCCGGTGAGGACACCGGGTAGACACGGACATCCCAGCCTGACTGATGGGCCAGCCGGGCGACGATATACGCATCACCACCGTTATTGCCACTGCCACACAGCGCGGAGAGAGTGCGTGCATCGGGCCAGTGCTCGCGGATTGCGGTCATGGCAGCGGCGCCAGCACGCTCCATGAGTGTGATACCTGGAATGCCCAGATCATCGATTGCCGCACGGTCAATGGCTCTTACCCCGGCGGCGTCATAAAGGTCTGTCGGCAAGAGGGGGCTGGGCATGGGTTATGATCCGCAGGAGTGGTTGATCTGATCGCTGTTGCCACGAAAGGCCTGAATGCAGGATGAGCATTCGGTGGCCCCATTTTCCCGGAAACCCCCGTTCATCTCCAGTTGCATGACCCAGTCATCCGTCGATTACCTTCTGTTGAAACAGCAGATTCATGCCTGGGGAAAAGCGCTCGGGTTCCAGCAGGTGGGGATTTGCGACATCGATTTGACTCTTGCCGAACAGCGTTTGTCGGCATGGTTGCAGGCTGGTCTCCATGGGGAAATGGACTACATGGCCCGCCATGGCACACGTCGCAGCCGTCCCCACGAACTGCTGCCCGGCACGCTCCGTGTCATCAGTGCCCGCATGGACTATCTGCCGGAGGGTAGGGCAGAAGTCCACTCCCAACTGGAGGAGGACGGCGCGGCGTTCATCTCCCGGTATGCTCTAGGGAGGGATTATCACAAAGTACTGAGAAGTCGCCTGCAGGCGTTGGCGCATCGCATCGAATCAGCCGCCGGTTCATTCGGTTATCGCGTCTTTAGCGACAGCGCGCCGGTGATGGAGAAGCCGCTGGCAGAAAAGGCGGGGCTGGGCTGGATCGGTAAACATACCAACCTCATCAATCGCAACGCCGGATCGTTTTTTTTTCTGGGAGAAATCTATACCGATCTGCCGTTACCGGTAGACCGCCCGCCAGCCAATCACTGTGGAAGTTGTAGCGCCTGCCTTGATATCTGCCCGACGCAGGCGATTGTTGCCCCTTATCAACTGGACGCGCGCCGCTGCGTTTCCTACCTCACCATTGAATTGCAGGGTCCGATTCCGCATGAGTTCCGGAAGGCCATGGGTAATCGCATTTACGGCTGCGACTATTGTCAGCTGGTGTGTCACTGGAATCGGTATGCCCAGCCCACCGAAGAGACCGACTTCCAGCCGAGACACGGACTGGGGGTAGCCGATTTGCTCGATTTATTCGGCTGGGACGAAGCCGCCTTTCTGCAAAAGACCGAAGGTTCCGCCATCCGGCGGATCGGTCATGAACGGTGGCTCCGCAATATTGCCGTTGCCCTGGGTAATGCCCCGTCCAGTAAACCACTGCTGGCGGCTTTGCAGCATCGTTTGGGACACCCGTCTGCAATGGTCAGGGAACACGTGCTTTGGGCTATTCAGCAGCATGAGGCTGGCTGAAACCTAAAATTTCCGGGGCAATCTGCCCCATTGCCAGTTGGCCCGATGGGGCGGGTTGCTCCTCCTGATGCGGTGTCTGGAGAGCATGGGCCCGGGGGTATCAATGCTATCCTAAGCACGGCTCACCCTCAGTACGGGGGTGCTTGTTTCATCCATCACAGCCTGAGGTTCTTGCCCTAATGTTAGGAGAAAAACACGATTTGGTTCACGAACTCCCAGAGTACAAGGAGCGGATACATGAGCTCAAAATATCCAATCGTCATTTTGCAAAGCTCTTTGAGGAGTATGACGAGATGGATCATCAGGTTCGCCGTTGTGAAACCGAGGTCGAGGTGCACGCGGACGATTACGTCGAAGGCTTGAAGAAAAAGCGTCTGGCATTGAAGGACGAACTGTTTCAAATGTTACGGAATGGGGATGGTCAGTAAGCCAGTCAGGTAAATCCCGGAAGCTTTGAAACCCGGATCGGGCCGGTTATCACCCGCTGTTTCCGGTTTTGTGGGGCGCTGAGTGGGCGGGGATTTGTTGGCAATCAATTCGGAGTGCAGCCTCCTCCTCAGGTCAACGCAAATCGTCGTGATACGGATACAATGAGTCCCGATCCTGATGTCGGCCAATGAACTCTTAATCTTGACGAATGACTCCCATGAAGCGACTGTTTTTACCCACGCTTTTGCTTAGTACCCTCTGGTCTGGGTGCGATGTTTTGCCGATCCATAGTCTCACTGAACTCTCCCCGGCATCGGCGTCATCCGTCCCTGATGAGGCCACCAAATGTGCCGATCAGCTGCGAGGGGTCAGCCTGGCGCAGACATCCCGCCATAGCCATGCCAAGCCCTCGGTTGATTTGCTCTACTGGTGCACCAAGGCGGCCGAGCGGGGCGATGCCAAATCGCAGTTTGCGCTGGCTGGCCTCTATGAGCGGGGGATCGGCGTACCGGCGAGTGCGCCGGAAGCCGTCCGCTGGTACAAGGCATCCGCCAGCAAGGGTTATCCCGAAGCCCAGTTCAAGCTGGGTCAAATGTATGGCCGTGGCGAGGGCGTCGCACAGGACAAGAACGAAGCCAGTCGCTGGTACATCAAGGCGGCGGAGCAGGGGCATCCCGAAGCACAGTACTACATGGGTTACCGTTACGAGCACGGCAAAGGCATCACCCAGAATTATGCCGAGGCCGTCCGCTGGTATACCAAGGCCGCCCAGCAGGGGAATGTCTCGGCGCTTGATGGTTTGGGAAGTCTCTATCTGGCTGGACATGGCGTTCCGCAGAGCCAGGTAGATGCCTACAAATGGTTCAACCTCGCGGCGGCGTCCGGTAACCCCGAATTCGTTACCCAGCGTGACAGGTTGGCGGCGAAGCTGACGGCGGCTCAACTGGCTGACGGACAGAAAATGGCCAGCGAGTGGGCCAGGACACATCCGGTCAGCAAGGCGGGTACCCGCTGATTTTTGCCTGAAAGGCGCTGGCTGACGAGTGGCCGGCCACCCGCCGCCTAGAGTCCAAGCAGTGTCAGTACGCGGCTCAGGTCGCGTTCGTCCAGTATGACATCGGCCTTTTCACGAACGATGGGTTTGGCGTCAAAAGCGATCGATAACCCTGCCGCTTCCATCATCTTGAGATCATTGGCTCCGTCGCCGATAGCCACCGTCTGACTGATCGGGGTGTGGGTGGTCTCGGCCCATTCGATCAGGGTCCGCGCCTTGGCGGCGGCATCGACGATCGTGCCCAGTACCCGGCCTGTCAACCGGCCGTCCGCCACTTCAAGGCGATTGGCCCGCCAGAAATCCAGCTGCAAATGGTCGGCGAGCGGATCCAGAATTTCGTGGAAGCCGCCGGATACGGCTCCGACATAACCGCCCGCCGCTTTGATACCGGCGATCAATGCCGGGACTCCCCGTGTTACCGTGATCTCCCGGCGAACCTCGGCAAACAGGGTTTCCGGCAATTCCGCCAGGGTCGCTACGCGCTCCCGCAAACTTTGCCCGAAATCCAGTTCGCCCCGCATTGCCCGCTCGGTGATGGCAGCCACCTGCTCCCATGAGCCCGCTTTGGCGGCCAGCAGCTCGATGACTTCGTTCTCGATCAGGGTGGAGTCTACGTCGAGCACGACAAGATAGGGTTGGGTCATGAGAGTGTGTATTTCGCTGCGTGTTGAGAAATGTGGGCGTTCAATGATTGCCCCCGGCAAGGGGCCGGGTGTTGGGGCGTTCAGACTGGGACGGTGGCGTTGGCGTCTTTCCGTGTTTTGCCAGTGGCCGGGGATCCCGTGGTTGCGGCCTACTTAATTATCTGTGGTAGCCTTCCCCTACGAATTATAGCCAGCCAAGCCCGGCTTACGGGTTGCAAGGATACGGCTTTTTGCAGACAGACGGCGCATAACCCCGGGAGGATTGGCCATGAACATGAAGTTGACGCAGTTTCGCATTCCATTTTGTCTGGCTGCTCTCGGCCTGCTGGGATTAACTTCGGTTTTACCGCCGGTCCATGCGGCGGCAAAAATGCCCCCCAACATTTTGTTCATCATCATGGATGATGTGGGTATCGACCAGATGAAATCCTTCGGCTACGGTGGCACAACACCGGCGGCCATGCCGAACATTGATACCCTGGCCAATAATGGCATCCGTTTCCGGAATAATTGGTCGATGCCTGCCTGCTCCCCAAGCCGGGCCGTGTTTTTTGAAGGCCGATTTCCCATGCGGAGTCATGTAAATGGCGCCCTGGGGCCAAGTGACCTGGCGAACTCGATGGTCTCTCCTTTCGATTACACGCCCCCCAAAATCCTCAGGGAGAAAAACTATACCAGCGGCCTGTTTGGCAAGTTTCATTTGGGGTTGCAGGGCAATAACCCGTTTGGCTATTCCATGGTCAGATCGCTGGGGTGGGATTATTACTACGGCTGGCTGGATGAGACGGGAGACCCTTCCTCCATCGACACCACGGCTGGCGGGGTAGGCGGACCTTCTCCGGGGAATGGAAAAACCTATTCGTGCGGCTTTGTGCCGGGCTCGCAGTTTGGGGGCGCGGATACCGGAGCCTGCTATCAGGCAGATGGCAGTTGCAAAAATCTGACAACGACCGATGCGAAAAATCCACCGGGACGGCAATGTGTCGAGAGTGGTGGAATCCTGAATCCGGACGTGTCATGTGTTGCTGCCGGAACGCCCATGCCAGCCAACATCAGCGCGGGATTCCAGAACTACAACGCGCATTATGTCTCGCCTCTGGATATCAGTGACAGCACCGGCAAAACGCAGCAGGTGCCACCCACCGACAAACGTGCGCGGACATTCCGGGGTGTTGCTCCGATTAACAGTGCGATCGATTGGATCAAGTCCCGGCCCGCGAATCAGCCGTGGATGGCCACGGTCAGCTTTGCGACGGATCACACGCCGTTGCAACCGCCCCCCTACGATCTGCTTCCTGCGGATTCGGAAGATTCTTCCGGCTACGACTGTGCCGACAGTTCCAGCTGGCCGGTAATCAGTAATCAAATGATCGAGGCGATGGACAAGGAAATCGGCCGCTTGCTGGTATCGACCGGACTGGCTAGCTACAAGCCGGATGGAACCTTGCTGTATGACCCGAAAGCGACCCACACCATGATCGTTCTCGTGGGTGACAACGGCACCCTGGGCAATGTCGTCAAGGCTCCATTTGATCCGACACGTGCCAAGGGCACTTCCTATCAAACGGGTGTTTGGGTGCCCTTGTCTGTGAGTGGTCCGCTGGTGGTCAAGCCGGATCGCGATGTCAATCACATGACCAACATCGCCGATATATTCCAGCTATTCGGAGAAATTGGCGGGGTCAATGTGCACAAAACGGTTCCCTGGCATGTCGATTCCATGGCATTGATGCCTTACCTCAAGAATCCGGGACAGCCCAGTATTCGCAAATGGAATTACAACGAAATGGCACCCAACCTGCAGGCCAATGAGTCCGTCAATGGTCCGTGTGTGATGGCTGGGGGTGCCAGTTGCTCGCAAATTCCGGTGACCAAATCGGTATGTGAAGACAATGGTGGCGTCTGGTGGGGCGAGGGTGCCCAGGACTCTGATGATGACGGCCCCGGTCCCGTCCCGCTGACCTATTGCTGTGACGTCAATCAATGGCTGCACACTGAAGCGGATGTGCCGACGGATGAACTCCCGAAAATAAATTCTTTGGGCTCCGTCGGCATCAGGAATCAGCATTACAAGGTCGTCCACAATACGAGCAAGCTTTATGACGACTCCACTAACCGTTGCTACGATTACGTAAGCAATGAGCTCTATGAAATTGACGAAGCAGCACCAAAGCCCAAGCTGGATTATGCGAGCAAGGATCTGCTGGCCGATGGTTTTGAGGCGCTCACCGCCAATCAGAAACGCAACTATAAAGCCCTGGAAAAGAAGCTGAGTGCATTGAATAAATCGGTTGTTCAATGCGACGGTGATGGCAATCTGGACATGGTGGTTAACCAGAAGGATCTTGATGAATGGGAAAAATTCAGCAAGATCAACGGCGGAGCCTCCAGTTGGTATGACTTCAATCTGGACGGACTGACCAATGAGTCTGATCGGCAGATCATCGTTGAAAACTTTGGTAACCAATGCAAACCGGGCAAGACTACGAAAGCCGCAGCGCAGGCCAAGTGAGCATGTCGATAACTAACGCAGGGCGGTTGCTGCCGCTGCTGGTTTGCCTGTTTTTGCTGAGTGATCCCGCTCTCACGGCTCCAAAGGCCGCATTGACCACGCCACTTCCGGGAATGGTCAGAATTCCGGGGGGTGAGTTCATGATGGGCAGTGATGCAAAGTCTGCCCGACCCGATGAACAGCCGGTTCATCGGGTCAAGGTGGATGCTTTCTGGATGGATGCGACCGAAGTGACCAATGCTGATTTCCGCCGCTTTGTGGAGGCGAATCACTATGTCACTACGGCGGAAAAGCCGCCCAGGCTCGAAGACATCATGGCCCAGTTGCCACCGGGATCGCCGCCGCCCCCGGCGGATAGTCTCAAGCCTGGGGCACTGGTATTTACCTCACCGAAAGCGCCCGGTGAATACTGGTGGAAATGGGTGGATGGTGCCAATTGGCGTCACCCGCAAGGCCCTTTGAGCACCATTGAAGGACTGGATAATCATCCTGTGGTTCAAGTGTCCTGGGATGATGCGGCCGCTTACGCGCAATGGGCGGGCAAACGCCTCCCCACCGAGGCGGAGTGGGAGTTTGCGGCACGGGGAGGCATGAAGGGCAAGACCTATATCTGGGGCAATGCAGACCCTTATCAGGGCAAGCCGAAAGCCAATATCTATCAGGGAAACTTTCCGCTTAAAGATGATGTCGCCGACGGGTACGCCGGGACTGCGCCTGTGAAATCCTTCCCGGCGAATCCCTACGGTCTGTATGACATGACGGGTAATGTCTGGGAGTGGGTTCAGGACTGGTATCGCTATGATGCCTATGCTGGATTGACCAGGGACAAGCTCACCACAAATCCACAGGGGCCATCCGCTAGCCTGGACCCAGAAGAACCCTACATTAAGAAGCGTTCGCAGCGGGGAGGGTCATTTCTGTGTGACAAATCCTACTGTGCCAGCTACCGGCCCAGTGCCCGAATGAAGGCGAGCCCTGATACCGGTTTGGTCCATACCGGCTTTCGCTGTGTCAAAACGGCACCCTCGCTCAAGCCCACGGGTATCCAATGAAACAAGGGGCTCGTCCTGCTGGCTGGCTTTGGCATGCACACCTGCGTTCACCTGAGAACGCCCTGCTCTGTTAAACCGCGTCAAGCATCATCCCATGGATTAATGACCTCCAACTCAGGAAAGCTAAAATCCCGTAAATTCCGAGTCACCAAGATCAAATTTCGCTGCAAAGCAGTAGCGGCAAGCAATGTATCAATAGCCGGCAATGGCCGACCGTCTGCCGCAAGCAAACGACCCCATCGGTCGGCAGTCCGACTATCCACATCAAGGATTCGTCCCGTAAAGAATGTGGGCAAGTCGGACTCCAGCCAGTCAAGAAGAATCCTCTTTCGGTCTGGCTGTTGCACGACTTCAACACCCTTGCGAATTTCACCCAGGGTCAAAACGCTTAGATACAGCGTAGACGCGGGTCGCATTGACACCCAATCGACAACGCCCGGATTTGGCGACTTACGCCGCAATTCCGAGAGCACATTCGTATCAATGAGGTAAGTCAAAACTCAAGCTCGCGAGTCAGGGTCTGGTTGCGTTCGAACGCTATATCTTCCTGTTCGTGGAGCGGTGAGGCACGCATGAAATCAACCAGGGACTGGCCTGTTCCTGCAAGGCGGTCGTACAGTTCCCTGGTCAAAACCACCGCCACAGAGTGCCCATGGAGGGTGATCTCTTGCGGCCCATCGATTGCAGCGCGTTTCACGACCTCGGATAGACGTGCCTTAGCTTCTTGCATTTGCCATGTGTGCATAATTCCTCCGGATTCTGACCAGTATAGTCAGATAATGCCTTGGGGCTCAAGGCGGGTTCCGTCCAGAAACACGCGCTTCCCGTTCGGGTTGCGCCGGTCGAAACCCACCCTGACGGTTCGACAAGCTCACCGCTCAGGGCGAACGGTAGGCAAGAGCCGGATCATAAAGTCCGGGTGATCTCGATGGGTAAAGGCGCTTCAGACCGCCATGCCCTGGGCGTCGAACAAGCCATCAAACAGCGCCGTACTCAGGTACCGCTCACCCGAATCCGGCAGTACCACCACGATGGTTTTGCCGGCCTGTTCGGGCTGTCTGGCCAGACGAAGGGCGACTGCCGCCGCCGCCCCGCAGGAAATGCCCGCGAGAATGCCTTCCTCTTTTGCCAGCCGCTGGGCCATTTCAATGGCTTCCTCGTTGCTCACCTGTTCAATCTGATCCACCAGATCGAGATCAAGAATCTCCGGCACAAAGCCCGCGCCGATGCCCTGAATCGTGTGCGGAGCGGGTTGCAGCGGCTCGCCTGCCCGGGACTGGCTCAGGATGGGGCTGGCCGCCGGTTCCACCGCCACCGACAGGATCGGCTTGCCCTGGGTGTGCTTCAGATACCGGGTGACGCCGGTAATGGTGCCGCCGGTGCCGACGCCCGCCACGAAA
>SXGS01210728.1_pt1 | contig 13539 bp, 10 predicted proteins | sample 3174681 | NCBI WGS metagenome assembly SXGS01 (sample SAMN11356861, study PRJNA531348) | freshwater metagenome | isolation source: freshwater sample F1-80 | place: China: Fuxian Lake, Yuxi | collected 2017-12-25
ATTTGCTGCGAAATCGAGCAGACTTATGCGATGAAGGGTTAAGTCTAAAGCTAAGTTATTGAACCCTCGATACGGCAAATTTAATTATTTGACCGGTTTGTAAGCTTCCGGCTTTAACAGGACAACGCCCGTCACGAGACACCAGCTGCATTGTGAATGAATCTACAACAATTTCGCATGGCAGAACTCGACATCGTCGTCGGACTTTATTTATATCATGATGGTTTGACCAAAAGACCTTTGCTTCTGGAGCCTAAGCGTGAGTCGCATCATTTCCGCTGATCGATTGTTTCGCTCTCGATCAACATTGCCGCCTTCGGGCATCGAAGCACAAACCCTTCGCTCGACTTGCGCTCAAGTTCATAAAAAATGTTTAGCGGCAGTTTCTGCACTTGTGGAACTGAGCTGCAGCTCGACAATGACCACAAACTCTTCGAGTGGCGCATCAACTCATCGCGCAGCTAATTCGCCGGATCATGGGTCGGCCGCCATTTCTTCGTCGTCGGAGTGCATGGCGCTTTTGTTGAGCTGCGCGCAGCTTGCTCACTCGACGCTTTCACTTCTCCAAACGAATATGGATCTCGCCGTACGGACATCAGCTCTTTGCGCCGAAGCGTGTCTGATGTGTGCCAATGCCTTGTCGGACAACGAAGCGAAGACCTTCCGCGAGAAGCTCGTCTTCTCCGAATGTGCTCAAGCTTGCCGTGCCTGCGCAGACGCTTGTTTCGCTGTTCTCCGCACTTTGCCGTAAGTCTCGATTCGAGACAGAAAACTAAGCCCTCTTGCGTTGGCAACCCGTTCTGAGCTATCTTTTGGACTGCGGGCCCAAACCCGCGACTATGCGCAAATAAAGCCAAGCCTTTCTTCTTATTTCTTCTTCCTAAAAATTTCGGACGAAAGTTCGCGCGATCGCATTTAGCTCACGCTTCTCCCATGTCACATGGGATTTCACGGAGCTTTAGCTGAGATCCGAGCGCGACGATTCGCTTGCGAGGCGGCGCATGGCTCATATTCATGATTCAACAGATTCATCACCAGTTTTAATTGGAACTTCGATTAGCTACACGTTCCCTGACGGAGAAAAACTCTTCGAGTCCCTCTCTTTTTCACTGACTCGCAAAAAAACTGCGATCATTGGAATCAATGGAAGTGGAAAGTCGACGCTCATGCGAATAGCCGCAGGGCTACTCAAACCGTCGACGGGAGAAATCGTTCATCGCGGAACACTTCTCTACTTGCCGCAAACGTCAGTTGATCAACCGGACTCAACGATTGCAGATGCCCTCGGCATTTCCGGAAAACTGTCGGCCCTTGAGCGCTTAGGCGCAGGGGATGACGACCCTCGACTCTTCGAGACGATCGGAGAAGATTGGCTCACAGCCGAGCGTGCGACAACGGCACTCGAGAAATTCGAACTGCAGTTCGTGCGCCTCAACTCCCCGGTCGATCGATTAAGTCCAGGCGAGCGGATGCGTTTACGATTGGTGAGAATCGATCTGCAAGCGCCCGACCTTCTTCTTTTGGATGAGCCCACAAACCATCTAGATGCCGCCGGCCGGCGCTGGATGAAACAGACTTTGGAAGATTATAAAGGCGCCGTTCTCCTAATAAGCCATGACCGAGAGCTTCTGGAGACGGTGGAAAATACTTGGGAGCTCACTGCAAGTGGCCTGCAAACTTTTGGAGGAGGATATTCTTTCTACAAAGAAATCAAGGAAGCTCACCGGAGCCGTGCCGAACTGCGACTTACCTACGCAAAGCAAGAAGCAGATCTTCGAGCAAAACAAGGTCAAGACGCGAAACTTCGTCAGCAGAAGCGGATCGAGAAGGGCAAAAAAATCCAAGCGAAAGGAGGGATCCCAAGAATTGCGGCAGGCCTTCTAAAACGTCGCGCCCAAGAAACGCTCGCCAAAACTTCCGGACTTCACGACAAACGTGTTGAGGCGGCGAATTCCGAACTCACGCTCGCGCGCACGCAAGCACCGATTGAAGCATCCATTGTGATTGATGCTCACTACGAAGCTTCGCCGGAGGGGCTCATCCTCGTCCACGCAAAAGATTTTAACTGTGCAGTGCCCACCGAAAACGGACTGCGATGGCTGTGGTCAGCGGACCTCAACTTCACTCTCAAGGGTCGTGAGCGGTGGGCGTTAACGGGTGCGAACGGCTCAGGCAAAAGCACTCTTCTACGGAGAATCGAATCAGCAGCTTGCGCGAAGACAAATGATCGTTCGAAAGATTCCGCGCCGATCACTCGCGGTGAGTTATCCACTCGTTTTGGAGCTGTGGCGTATTTAAATCAGGAACCGGAGTTTCTTGCGACGGAGAAACCACTTCTCGACATCTTTCGTGAACGCACTCCCCAGCTTTCTGAAGATGAGCGACGCGTTCGCTTGGCGCGCTTTCTTTTTCCTGGACCAAAGGCGATGCAGACTTGCTCCTCCTTGAGCGGTGGGGAGAAAATGCGTGCGGCTCTAGCCTGTGTACTCAATCAGGATCCGCTCCCGCGGCTTTTGATTCTCGATGAACCTACAAACGATCTCGATCTCGCGTCGGTGGAACAAATTGAAAAAGCGCTCAGGGAACTCAGTTGCGCGCTTTTCGTGGTTTCTCATGATCCGCGTTTTTTAGAGGCGATTGGGATCGATCACAGGCTGGAGCTATCGTAGATGGCGTTGCTTGCGCTCCCAGACCTGTTGGTGGGAGAATATTTAGAACCCAAAGTCATCTTCAGGAGTCTTCCCGGTGCTCACCGCAACGAACGATAATCTTACGCAGGATCTGAAACGAGCGCTCACGGATATCATTTCCGAAACGAACGGCATCAATCTGTCGGACACTCTCGAACTTATGGCGAGTTCTGAAAACGTCCGGCAGAAGCCTCAAATTCAAAAACTGGCTGTCGAGTTCCGCAATCTCCTATTCCAATTCCAGAGCGACCAGATTGGCATGGAGACACTCCTCTCGCATCCAGTGGCCAGAGGGCTATTTGAGTTTTTCCGCGAGTTCCCGCTTCCCTACCGTGACGAGCACACGCATTTAACGGGAGCGCTTTCGGCAGACTTCATCTATCCCCGATTGAAGAAGCTTCTCGAGGGCCCGAGCAAAGAGATCTACGAAGAAAAAATTCGCTCCATCTATGGCCCGTCGAGTTTGCCGATCAAATCGGTCGAAGATGTCGAACGCCTGTTGAAGATCAAGGATGACGAACGTTTTAGCCGATACTTGAGCATCTTGATGCTTCCGAAGCTCTTGCTTACCGATCGCCAAACGCATCGCGAAGCGGCCTACCACATGGCAAAAGAACTCTACACGAAATACAACGTCGGTTTTATTCGCTTAAAGTTCACGCTCTCTCGCGCCACTTCGGATGAAGCAGAAAAAGTACCCGGACTCGAGAATCTCACCGAAGATGACGTTGCCCTTGGCCTCTACGACGGCTTCATGGACTTCAAGAAAGAAGTTCCGCAGTGGGATTTCATCCTTTCGCCGAGCTTCCGGAAAGAGGCCGCCGCTTTCGACAACAAGCGCTATTCTTCAAAGCGTGAGCACTTCCAAGCGCAGGTGAACAAGATCCTAGAGTTGCTCGACAAGCATCCTCAACTTCGGCCTTACATGGTGGAAGTCGACACAGTCGGCAACGAATCCGAGCTCTATCGCAAAAGCCACTTCATGGACATGAAGATCGGCTTCCGCAAACTTCAATACCGCGGCTTCAAAATCCGCTCGCACCACGGCGAGATTTGGAAAACACTGCGCCGCGGGATCCAAGCCGTCGACAACGCCATGAACATTTGGCGCATCGACACGCTTGAGCACGGGCTTTCTCTGGGAATCAATCCGAACTTCTACTTCCACTCTCTCTACCAACGCGTCCTCAAGTGGAACCGTCGAGGGGAAGCCATTCGCCCTGGCACACCTGAGTACAACGAAGTTAGCGAAATGGATTGGAATGAGCAGAACCATTCCGTGCGCGAGAAGTTGATCAACGGCGAAAAGCTCAATGAAGACGAAGTCCTTCTCTTCACGAAAGCGAAGTTCCATACCGCCCGTGAAGTCGAGATTTATCAGCACGACATCCTCGATCGCATGATCGACAAAGGTGTCACGCTCGTGTCGCTTCCTTCGAGCAACAACAAACTCACGGTCGCTTTCGAAGATTACAAAGATCACCCTTTCTCGTGGTGGGAGAAAAAAGGCGTAATCCTCGGCGTGGGAACTGACAACTACGTCACGCTTGATACGAACTTCATTCAAGAGCTTTTGATCCTGCTCTTTGCGGATCCTCAGGGCCTTAAGATCACGAAGTTGTTGATGGTCGCAACTGGTGAACACCGCCGCCCGCACTTAAGCCATCACTTTTGGCAGATGCGGAAGAAAGCTCTCGCTCAAAAGAAGTAAGCCCTAAGCTGACTTCAATGCTCTTATTTTACAACAACGACAGACGCGCGTCCCGAGCGACGCGCGATCTGCACGCTGACATCGCTGATATAGTTATCGATGCTTAAATCCAACTCACCACTTGCAATCGTCAACCCCTTGATTCGCAGCGACTCGAGCGAAGTCGGAAGTCTCGGATGGCGAAGTTCGACTCGCCCTTGAGTCGCATCGATCGTCAGCCCCAAGAGCGACTGAATTAGCGAATAAACGGCGGCAGCCGACCAGGCTTGCGGCGCGCAGGCATGCGGGTAAAGAGTGGGGGCTTCACCTTCTCGCCTCACGAATCCGCAGAAGACTTCGGGCATCCGCTGAAGCTCCATGTAATTTGCGGCTCGAAAAAGGCCGGTGAAAATTCGCTCGACCTCATCGGTAAAACCGTAACGGCTCAAACCCCACGCGATCAAGGCAACATCATGAGGCCAGACCGAACCGTTATGGTAGGACATGGGGTTGTACCTTGATGCATCGGTCGCGATCGTTCGAACACCCCAGCCGGAGAAACTCTCCGGGCTCAACAATGTTTTTGCCAAACGTTCCGCTCTTTCCTCTTTCACGATACCGGTAAAAAGAGTCTGGCCGGCGTTGGAACTCTTCACACGACAAGGCTTCTTGTCGGCATCGAGCGCAAGTGCGTAGGTGCCGAGATCATCCAGCCAAAACGCTTCATCGAAACGTTCTTTGAGTCGAGCTGCACGCTTACGTAACTCTTCAGCTTGGTCGGCTTCACGGAGAGCCTCGGCAATTATCGCGGCTTCGATCCAAGCCATGTAGGCGTAGCCTTGCACTTCGCACAGCGCGATCGGCGCTCGCGCATCGTCGCCGTTCTCATGGAAGATACAATCCATCGAATCTTTCCAGCCCTGGTGAATCAGACCATTCGGTGTTTGACGCTCATATTCAATGAAACCATCTTTATCGGGATCGCCGTATTCTTCCATCCACTGGAGGGCCTTTTTAATTTGAGGCCAAATACCTTTGACGGTTTCAAGATCGGCGGTTCTTTGATAGTACGCACCGGCAAGGGCCACGAAGAGTGGCGTTGAATCAATGCTACCGTAGTAGCGACCAAAAGGGACTTCGCTGAGTGACGCCATCTCGCCGCAACGAACTTCGTGGACTATTTTTCCAGGCGTTGCGTCTCGGTCCGCATCGATACTCTGGCTTTGCGTACTCGCCAAATAACGAAGGACCCCTTTTGCGAGGGCCGGATTCACCCAAAGGCACTCCAGGGCCGTCAACACACCGTCACGACCGAACGGAGCGCAGAACCACGGGATGCCTGCAAATGGGTAGAGATCGCCTTCTCCTGTATCGGTTGTCATCATCACGAGATCATCGGTTGAGCGACGTAACCAGAGTTCGAATTGTTCGTTAGAACTTCGCACGCGCGCGAAGCGTCCCGAACCTTCTGCGTGATCTTGTTGGATTCGCTTCAGACCGTCGTGAAACGACACGGAAGCCAAATCGGAGCCGGGGACCATTCGGGCCGCGGCGCCCTCTAGGAACGAGATTTCAAATTGGTAGCTGATACGGCCTTTCGCCGGAATCTGAATTGGGAAAAGAATCTGTGATCCTTGAAGCGTAAAATCCGCATTTGGCAAGCGCGCTACGGTCATGCGAGGTAAACCATCGAGCCCCGTATAACGGAAGTAGACTCTTTCACCTTCGCGGCGCAAAGGCTCCAAACTTCCGCGCTTTGCTCGCGGGATGCCGCGCACTTCGAAGATGTCAGCGTAATCGGCGCCGAGGAGATATCCTATCTCCGTCGAGATGTCTCGAAACCCATAGTTGATGAGCTCAACTTGCTCTAAACAAACACCATCGAGAAGAAATTTTTCACGATGGATGTAGAGCGCACCTTTGTGAATGGCGCCGAGTTCTTGAGATCTGAGATCTCCGTTTGTCATATCGACTTTTAAGAGTCCGTTGTCGTCGCGCAAGGTGGAATTCAACAGCAGAGGTCGCGCCCCGAAAATCGTGAAACGGCATTTGGAAAGGTAGCGCGTACCGCGATAAAAGAGACCACTCTCTCCGTACGATTCAGGATCAAGATCGCCGTAGGCATCGAAAATCGCGAAGGTCTCTCCTTGTTTCAGAACGCGCGTTTCGTGATCTGCGTGAGCCGAGGGGCCTAACACGTAATACTGATCATCGGTACGGGGACCCTCTTGCAGTCGGGATTGAATGGATCCAATCATCGGCGCTACTCCTCAACTTTCCTAAACCTAAATCACTTCTGTGGATGTCGACAGAATCCTGGAGAGAGGGCGAGCATGACTGATCGCGCGGGTCCGAAACTGCTTTTTCAAAAGCTGAGTTTCGTATATCTCCAGATAATCTGTGGCCATCCTCTCAACCGAGAATCGAAGTTCGAAATCGCGGCGACAATCGCGTCTGCTGATCGACGGCAGCTTTTCGATCGCTTCGCACGCCTCGATGACGTTGTTAACGATGAATCCCGTCTTCCCGTCGCGAATAACTTCTGGAACCGACCCGTTAGCGAACGCAATCACAGGCGCCCCGCAAGCGAGAGCCTCAATCATGACCAGACCAAACGGTTCCGGCCATGCGATGGGGAACAAGAGCGCTTTCGCTCCGCCGAGGAGCTTCGCTTTTTCAGCTTCCCCGACTTCTCCTACGTATTTGACACCCGAACGGCGCAGGAGCGACTCGATCGATCGATAGTAATCCAAATCGTAGGTTTCGATTTTGGCGGCTATCTTCAATAGCATCTTCGCGCGTTCGGCGATCTCGATCGCTTCGAGAACGCCTTTTTCGGGTGAAATGCGTCCGACAAACAGGAGGTAGTCATGATTCGCCGCAGGTGAAACCTTCATCAGCCCTTCGCGCATCCCGTGATGAACCGTTCCGATCCAATTTTGATCCGGCAGAGCCCGCCGCTGACTCCGTGAAATCGACACTAGCGCAAGATCTCGGTACTCGTTAAAGAGATCGCGATACTCTGGCAAATCAAGGCGTCCGTGGAGCGTCGAGAGACAAGTGACACCGAACTCACGCTCGAGTTCACGCGCAAGCGGAAAATGCATGTACTCCGTGTGGAAGTGGATGACATCGAACTCATCAGCGAGGGCGCGGAGTCGCTCGAACATGAGCAGGTGGGGCGCTAGATTTTCTCTAGCCCCGGCCGCGCGCAGACCGCATCGCCCCGTTGGTACTAAGCATGCGCTCGTGACGGAGTCCCCGCTCGCAAACAACGTCACTTCGTGACCAAGATCAACCAACTCCTCCGTAAGCCACGACACAACTCTCTCCGTGCCACCGTAGAGTCGCGGTGGAACACTCTCAAACAAGGGGGACACTTGAGCAATGCGCATGATGGGTTCTCCTGTCGCTTCTGCCACGCTATCGACGAGAGAGGACATTACGCATCGTGAAATCTTGTAGAAATCGTTTCCTGCTCAAAAACAAAGCGCGGCTTACCTCTTCGGTAGCCGCGCTCAGCTAGGTTTTCCACGGTGGGAAAAGTTCTCGACTTGTTAAATTCACTTCGCCGGTGTTGCGGTAGCAGCAGCTGCTGCACCTTCGGCTTCAACGGCTTCTGCGTCGATTTTCAGTTCAACTTCGTCGCTGACCACGGGCCCAGCTTCAACCGCTTTGTTCCAAGTCAGACCCCAGTCTTTGCGGTTGATCTTCGTCGTAGCTGAAAAGCCAGCGCGGTTTTTGCCCTGCATGTCTTTCACGGTTCCTTTATGCACGAGAGCGAACTTCACGGGCTTCGTAACGCCGTGGAGCGTGAGATCGCCGGCCCACTCGTACTTGTCTTTGCCCGTTTTTTTAATTTTTGAATTCGTAATCGAAATCATAGGGAACTTTTCCGCGTCAAAGAAATCAGCGCTGCGAAGGTGTTCGTCGCGTTTAGCGTTGCCAGTGTCGATCGAGGCAGCTTTGACTTCGAATTTCGAATTCCCGAGGGTGCCTTTTTTCGGATCGAAAGTGAAAGTGCCTTCGAAATCTTTGAACTGGCCGTCGACCGTGCTGATCATCATGTGGCGAACTGAGAAGCCAACTTTCGAGTGCGCTTGATCCACGACCCAGTCAGCAGCGTAAGCCGGAAGTGTCATCGCGAATGCCGAAACGGCGGCAAGTGTTTTCAAGGAAAACAGAGTGCGGGACATGAACATACGAAAGTCTCCTCTGATGCAATTCAGGTTGAGAAAGGTCATTGGTCCCCCAATTGGACCCGAACCTTTTGCAGATCTCAACGAGATTTTTGCGAGTGATCGCGAGCGAGAAGCACTGTCCCGGGAAATCTTCGCTTAAAGTGGTTCGCGCACGTATTTTCTCATGCGAAAGCGGGTCTAATCCTTCACTCTTCGAGTTTGCCCTGCTATAAATTTCTGAGCCTAGCAGGGGCACTAAGCCCCAATTCCAACAGTGATCTGGATTTTCCATTTTGGAGAGCGCATGACCTCGAACCTCAAGTACTTCACCGGATCGTTCGCGACCACGATCGGTGGACTCATTCTCGGCGGCGGCATCGGTTACTATTACTCGAATACGATGGCCGGCGTGCTGAGCACGGTTTTCATCTGCGCAATCCTCGGGGTCCTCGAAGTCTCACTGTCATTTGATAACGCCGTCGTGAACGCAACGGTCTTGCGAAAAATGACGCCCTTATGGCGACACCGCTTCATCACTTGGGGTATGTTGATCGCGGTCTTCGGGATGCGCTTAATCTTCCCGCTCGCGATCGTCGGAATCGTTGCGGCCGTCAATCCCTGGGACGCCCTTGTCCTCGCTGCAGTTGATCCTGAAAAATACGCGGCGATCATGCGATCCGTTCACGTGCCGGTTGCTGCGTTCGGTGGATCTTTCTTGCTTATGGTTGCACTCAAATACTTCTTTGACCGCAACAAAGATGTTCACTGGATCAAATTCATCGAAGATCCGCTCGCGAAGCTCGGTCGTCTTGAGGGCTTCGAACTCGCGGTCGCGATGGTTTGCATCTACTTCATTTCGCGAAGCCTCAACACCGATGACAAAATCAGCTTCTTGGTTTCCGGCATCTTTGGCTTGGTGACGTTCATTTTGGTGGATGGCATCAGCGCCGTTCTCGAAGGTCCGGATGAAGAAGAAAATCCTGGCGCGGTTAAGGACTTGCACAAAGCGAGCGCCGGCATGTTCATTTATCTCGAGGTTCTCGACGCTTCGTTCAGCTTCGACGGAGTTGTTGGCGCCTTTGCGATCACGAACAATCTCTTCATCATCGCAATCGGTTTAGGCATCGGCGCAATGTTCGTGCGAAGCTTGACGATCATGCTCGTTGACCGCGGAACGCTAGCCCACTACGCCTACTTAGAGCACGGTGCCTTTTACGCGATCGGCGCTCTTGCGGCGATCATGTTCATCAACACGTTCCACCATATCCCTGAAGTGATTACGGGCCTGATCGGCGCCGCGTTCATTGGTCTTTCGTTCTGGGCTTCGGTTCGAAAGAACAGGAAGAGCGGTGGTCCCGCCGTGATCAATATCGGAAGTTGATTCAAGAGAAGCGCGGTAGAAACAAAATGGCCGCCACGAAAGTCGGGATCAAGGCCGCGACAAAAAGTTTGATCGGGCTGATCCCCTCCTCACCAAACGAAGCATTCAGGATTCCGTAACCCGCGGGATTTGGCGCGTTTGCAATCACCGTGAGACCGCCGCCAACGACACTTCCGGCAACGAGATAGTACTTTGAACTGTCGGAAAGACCTTCGACCAATGAACCAAGGTAAGTGATCGCGGCGTTGTCGACGACGGCTGTGAGACCCATGGCGCTTAGATAGAGCGGCAAATCCGACAAATTCTGGAGCACAGGTTGAAGCCACCACTTTTGCGGTCCGCCAAGCACAACAAGACCAGCTAAGAAAAACCCAACAAGCAAACCTTCTTTGAGTTTCAATTCAGTCTGATACTCGCGCGTGACCGTCGTGAGCCCAATAAAGAATAAAAACAACCCAACAAAAACCACCGGATGGTGCGAACTCATCACGATGCCCGCTACGAAGAGAAGATGAAGCCCGACAACCCAAGCAGGAAGTGATGCGGTTTTCCTCTTGCCTTCCCACTTCAAATTTTTAATTTCAATACGATGGCGAAAGGCGATGATTAGGGTCGACAGCGCGCAAGCGATCGCGCCCCGCCAACCGAAATTTGAGAGCATGTAAGAGAGATCCCAACCCCAGGTGCTCGCGACCATCAGAACGGGCGGAGCCGCGTAGGGAGTTAACGTTCCTCCGATTGATACGTTCACGAACAATAATCCGATCGTTGCGTAACGCAATTGAGGTGAGAGATTTTTATCGTAGAAGCGGTTAAGAAGCGTTAGCGCGGTTACGGTCATCGCGGCGGGCTCGGTGATAAAGCTTCCCAGTAACGGACCCAAAATCAAAGTCGTGATGTAAAAAGCGAGCGGCGCCGGTAGCGGCAAAAGTTTTGCGACTGCCTCGATCAGCTTTTCTGCGAATGTCAGCACTGGCTTCGTCGCGCACGCGACCATAATCACGAAAACGAAAAGCGGCTCGGTGAAGTTGAGGCTTTCGAGCCGCGCAAGCGCTGTCGACGACCCGGTGGTGATCCAAGCAATGAGAATGTAAACCGCGGCCCAGAGTCCGAAGACGACTTCGACTTCACCTAAAAGGTGGAAGAAGTTTTCGCCCACCGAACCCTCTTTGAAACGGGAGTGCGCAATGTGCTGAAACTTTTTAACGGAAAAAGTATGTAAGAGTGCAAGCACGAAGCAAATCGTGGCGGCGATTTCAAGCGCGGAAAGTCCAGGCATTCGATCCCCTTTTCTCTGCTTTCGAGAGTCGACTGGTGTCGTGCCGATCGCAAGGGAAAACGTCCCGCGACGAAGGCCCAATCTTGCGCGAACCAGCCTTGAGCAAGCGTCGATCATCGTGGGAATCTAATTTTGCACCATGCTGACGCTTTGGTCGATTCTCCAACAGACACTCATCCAATTCGTTTCGCTGTTCGGCGTATTTATGATCGGCGGCGCAATCCTCACTTTGCTTTCTCGTTGGACAAACAACGCATTTCGCCAATTTCTTTTTCCCGATTTCGGCATGTATGCGTTTGGATCAATTGGTGTTCCCGTTCATGAATTTTGCCATGCGCTTTTCTGCAAACTCTTCTTTCACGAAGTTGGAAAAGTGAAGTGGTTCGATCCAGCGGCAAAGGGCGGAGCTCACGGGTCTGTAACGCACTACTATAATCCTTGGAATCTTTATCACCGCATCGGCCACTTCTTCATCGGTCTCGGCCCCGCCATCCTCGGACCTCTCATCTTAGGCATTTTATTTTACGCGCTTGTCCCGGCAGGGCGCGGCGTATTCCAATGGACCGACGGAAATTGGTACGCACTTGTGCCTTTGATCAAGGCCTTAGTTAAAGCTTTAGTGCATCCGGCGACGGTGACGTCACCTTTGTTTTACCTGTTTTTGTATCTCGCTCTTTGCATCTCTTCACAAATCGAACTCTCGAATGAGGACATCAAGCAAGCAGCACAGGGAATTGTGCCGCTGCTGATCGTTCTTCTCCTCGCCAACATCTTAGCGTGGGCGATCGGATTTGGATGGCACGCGCGCGTGATGAAAATCGGAACGTTGACCATGATGACGGGCGCTGGCGTTTTTATCTTCGCGTCGATGCTATCGGCTTTGAACTTGGCGCTCTGCACGGCCCTCTTTGGTGTGATCAACCGCCTCAGCGGACGCCCGGGCATCAATCCTTTTCGTGCAAATTCTTGAATCATCCGGGGAAAGATTCACGATTTGCTCAATCATCGCGAACTGAACTTCGTTAGTTTCGTGGAAGTTTTCCTGAAGGAGGCTTCCACACATGTTTTCGACTGTACTCCTCGATGTTGACGGAACTTTGATCGACTCAAACGACCAACATGCCCTCAGTTGGGTCGATGCTTTCGCAACTGAAGGCATTAAAGCTGATCTCGAAGAAGTTCGGCGCCTCATCGGAATGGGCGGAGACCGCCTTATGCCAAAGGTTTCTGGCATTGACGAAGAATCCCCTATCGGAAAACGAATCAGCGAACGGCGCGGAGAAATCTTCCGTGAGAAATATTTTTCGGAACTCCGTCCTTTCCCAAAAGTACGAGAAATGATTCTGCGAATGAAAGATCAGGGCTTGCAACTTTGCGTTGCGAGCTCATCGGACAAAGCGCAGCTTGGTAAACTTTTGCAAGCCGCGGGCGTGAGCGACCTGCTTCCGCAAACGACGTCGAAGGACGACGCTGAAAGCTCAAAGCCCGCGCCCGACATCATCGAAGCTGTTTTAGAAACAGTTGGCGCCCGTGCGCGAAACGCAGTGATGGTCGGCGACACTCCTTACGACATTATGGCTGCAAAACGGGCGGGCGTTGCGAGCATCGCACTTCGCTGCGGCGGCTGGGGCGACGAGGACCTCGCGGGCGCCATCGCAATTTACGATGACCCAGCGGACCTGCTCGCGAATTTTGAGCGTTCAGTCTTCGTGGGCCACAGCGTAGGGCTCGAACTCGAGGGTTAATGAATTGTATAAGGGCGATGTGACTCCCTCACCGTGCGGAACTTGTTCATGTGTTCGCGGCCGAAGACTTGTTCCGCCGCATGCATGTTGTGCTGGCGGCAGAGGCAACGAAGGTTGCTGAGTTGGTTGGTGCCACCTTTCGCCTTCGGGATGATGTGATCCACTTGCAAATTATGAGTTGAGTTGCAACGTTGTTGGGTCACGGGATCAACGTACTCGCAGGTCTGGGCTCTTTGGATGACGTAGCGGCGGAGTTTGCTGGGAAGAGACTTCGCAGCGGTTTCGCGGGGCGTCTCTTCTTGAACGGGTTCGAGTTGCTTGAGGAGTGCGGTGAATGCTTCGTCGAGAACTTCGGCGGAGTTCGTGGTGCCGAGAAGTTCCTTGAGGCGTTCGAGTTTGGCGCGGGTTTGAGCTGGGAGATCCATAGTTAGTCGTGACTGGTCCTCGTTGAGTGTGCGGAGTGTGTCTTTGCTCGTTTTCGCTTCGGGGAACTCGGCTGCGAGAAGTTGTTCGGTTTGAGCGGAAGTTTTTCGCTCGATCTTGGAGACGAGTTCTTGTTTGGCTTCTTTGGTC
>SXGS01302713.1_pt1 | contig 13538 bp, 8 predicted proteins | sample 3174681 | NCBI WGS metagenome assembly SXGS01 (sample SAMN11356861, study PRJNA531348) | freshwater metagenome | isolation source: freshwater sample F1-80 | place: China: Fuxian Lake, Yuxi | collected 2017-12-25
CCGCCTCTACGTGCAGAACATGTCGGTCGCCGGCGACGCCACCGGCGTGCCGGGCCTGCCGGCCTACAACCCGGCCGACGCCGCGCAGCTGCTGGAGCGCCTGTCGGCGAGCTGGGCCGCCTCGGGGCGCTTCAGCGCCGACTACATCGGGTTCGTCGACAGCAGCGACCCGCTGGTGTTTCCCATCTACGCGCCCCTCTACGAGGCCACGGGCGGCTGCGCGGCGCCGATCGCCGACGGCATGGCCGGGGCCTACGCGGCGGCGGGCTGGACGGCCACGGCGATCCCGTGCCGGTCCACTACCATCGTGGCGGACGGCGTGTACTGCGCCTATCGCGACCCCACGGTGATCGACCTGCGAGATTACGTCGGCTCCGACATGGGATGGGTGCTGATGGTGGTCGTGGAGGCGCAGTCGGCGTTCCCCGTGCAGGACACCGGCGCGTACCACCCCTTCACCGAGGGGCCCATCGACGCCTGGCACACGAGCGAGTTTCGCAACCCGTCCACGCGAGTGGTGTGCTACCTGTCCGCCGACCCGGACTTCTCGGCGCCCGGCACGATTCCCCCGCCGGGCGTGCCCTCCTCGGCGTTCGTGCTGCTCGAGCCAGGAACGGGCAAACCTGGGACCGGACGCACGGAGCTCGCCGAGTGGTATGGCGTGCCGACCGCGTCGATCAGCCCCGATGGCAACTCGCTGGTTCTCATGGTGCCCTGGGCGAGCAACCACCGCGACGGGAAGGTGCCGCGGCGGGTGGGGCGGCGCTACTACGACGAGCCGGGGCGGAGGCCGGCGTGGTACGAGGGCCGGAGCCGGGAGGGGAACGGCCGGACGACCGGGGTCTCGGTGTTCGTGGTATCGTTGACCGACCTGGTCACCGTCCTCGCGGAGCTGTGGGTGCCGTGGCGAGTGTCGGGAGACACCACCTACTCGGAGCTGTCGCGGGACGAGCTGAAAGACCTGGTCGCGGCTGGCTACCAGGGGGAGTTGCTGGTGACGAGTGGCAACATTGATGACGACGGAGAGATCGCCTCCATCCTTCCGATCGACCCGCACATCCTCGTCTGCAACGACGTTCTCTGGCTCTACTTCGACCACGGCGAGGCAGGGGTGGACGGCGCCCCCCCCACGCAGCCCTGGCTCGACCGGGCATGGCCCGTGCCCTCGGGACGCTGGCTTGAACACGGCATCGTGCAGGAGGTTGCAGACCGGCTGGGTCCCCAGGGCGATTACACCGTCTTCATTCGCGACACTTGCGAGCACATCGTCGACACGGCGGCGGTCGGCCTCGCGACCTCGCCGGTACGCGACCCGGACGTGGCGCTCTGGGTGGGCAGGACCTGGACCGCCGCCCGCTTTTCCACCACGATCGACACCGGGGGCGCGCAGGTCGATGGTCTGGTCGTGATCTCCACGAGCGAACAATGCCCTTCGATGTACACCATCGTTCCGGAATGAGGGGGTGGCGAAGGTCCAGGCGCGCCCTGCTCGCGCTCCCGGGCGTATTGGTGGCCTGCGAGAGTGCCGCGGTGGACACCGCGCCGCTCGGCGACACGGCGGACACAGCGAGTGAGGTTGACACGGGGCCCTACGATCCTCCCTATCTAGGCGGGTGCGTTGACGCGCCCGCGGGCCCAGTCGTCCTCGAGTCATCAGCCGAGGGGAGGTACGTTGGAGACGGCGGCTTTGCCGTGAGCGACCCGGACGCCGACGGTTGCCCGGCGGTGTTGGTGTCCGGGAGGGCCACATCTGTCGACCCGGGACATGCCGCGACCTACCTCCATGGACCGCCAGAGGTGTCCGGCGGACTGGAGGCGTCGGCGGCGGCGGTGATCTCGCTCGCCGACTCGGACGGCGACTTCGCCTACAGTGTCGGCGTCCTCGATGGCGGCCGGACGTTGGTCCTCCCGGGTGTCCGTGTCACCGGGACGGTGTTGCTATTCGACGCGGCCGGTGTGACCGGCGCGGTCACCGAAGGGGCAGCCTGGGGCATGATTCCTGTCGAAGCTGAGGAGGGGACAGGGAGATTCGGCTACGCACTTGCGACCGGCGACGCCGACGGCGATGGCACCGAGGACCTCCTCGTCTCCGACCTCGAGGTGTGGGAGGACCCGAACTACACCACCCGCGTGTGGCTCGTCCACGACGTGCTGGGTGTGGCCGCTGTCGAGGGGAAGGTCACCTCGGCCGAACGTCTCCTGGCCCGGGTCCCCGATGACGCGGAGAACTTCGGAGCCTCGCTCGCGCTCGCCGACCTCGACGGGGACGGCCTCCACGACGCCATCGTGGGCGACACGGCCCCCAACGCGGAGGAGTGGGGCACCCTGCAACGGGTGTTGGTCTGGCCGGGTCCCGTGGACGTGCTCCCCGCAGGCAAGACGCCGACGGTGGTCGGGTCCGGTAGCCTGGCGGGGGGCTCGCGCTTCGGCTGGTCGCTCGCCACGGGCGACGTCGATGCCGACGGCTACGGTGACCTTGCGGTCGGCGCTATCTATCTCGACGTCGGCGGCCAACCGGCGGGTGGTGTCTTCGTCTTCCGTGGTCCGCTGGCGGACGTGACCGCTGATGACGCCGACACGTTGATCGAGGGCGTTGCCGAGCGCTACGGGGGCGCCGGCGAGGCAATAGCCCTGGCCTCTTCCGACCCTGAGGGTTCCCCACTTGACCTCGTCACCGGGGCGACGGGCGTCCTCGAGTACGCGGGCGCGGTCTACCGCGTGCCGGCCCCCTTCCCGCCGCGGGTGTCTCTCGACGAGTCCTACGAGATCGCCCGCGGGGGCGAGTACCAGGGGCTCGGGAAGGGCGTGGCCAACCTGGGCGACGTGGACGGGGACGGGATCGACGACATCGTGGCCAGTGCGGCACCCTACGACGACTACGGCGCGCTCTGGTTCCTCTACTCCTCGGCCCTCGTTCGCTAGGGCACCGCCCCCGCCGCCTCCGCCCGCTCACGCTCCAGCCGCTTCCACAAGGACTCGTGCTTGGGCTTCGGTTGTCCGTTCTCGTCGAGCTCCTCGGCCTCGGGCGGGGGGTGCGAGATCGGGCAGCTTCCCTTGGGCAAGGTGCCCTCGAGGTAGGGCGCCACGATGCCGGGACAACTCCCGTTCATGTACTTGCCACTCACCTTGCAGATCGAGCGCTTGAGGATCTTCGGGTCGTCCGGCCAGGCGGGGTAAACGGGCATCCCGGCGGCGTCTTTCTCGGTCACATCGACCTTGGTCACCCGGTTCATCCACCAGCCCCACAAGGGCGCGGCGAGGTCGCTCGCGGCCACGCCGAGCGGGGTGGGCTGGTCGAAACCGATCCACACCACCATCGCGATGCGCGGCGTGGCGCCCACGAACCAGAGGTCTTTCTCGCCGTCGGTGGTGCCGGTCTTGCCCATGGCCGGGCCCTGGTAGCCCCCTTCGCCGCCGGCGCCGCGGCTGGCCCCGCCGGTGCCCACGTCGATCACCGCGCGCATCAGCTCGCGGGTGAGCGCGGCGGCGCCGGGATCGATCACGGCGTCCCCGGCGGCTGGGGGCGCGATCACCTCGGCGCCGCCCGCGTTCACCGCCCGGTACACGGGCGTGGCCACGATCTTCCTGCCGCCGTTACTCACGACGCCCACGAACTGCGCCATGTCGAGCGGCGTCACCTCGGCCTGGCCGAGGGCGAGGCCCATCTCCTCGGGGAAGCTCGTGGTGTCGAAGCCGACCTTCTTGGCGAAGGCGATCAGCGCTTTCGGGCCGCCGGCCTCCTCGAGCAACGAGGCGGTGGCGATGTTCTGGCTCCAGGCCAGCGCGTGCGCGAGCGAGGCGGTCTCGGTGTACTCGCCGCCCACGTTGCGCGGCCGCCACTTGCCCTGTGGCGTATTGAAGTCGCGGGGGCTGTTGGGCTCGGCGCTCGACGCGGTGAACTTCGGCGTGCCGTCGTCGTTCTTCTGCTCGAAGGCCAGGGCGTAGACCAGCGGCTTGAATGAGCTTCCGGGTTGCCGCTTGGCCTGGGTGGCGCGATTGAAGCTGATGCTGGTGGCGTCGGTGCCGCCGTAGATGGCGCGCACGAGGCCAGTGTCGACGTCGAGCACCGCCCCGGCGGCCTGCAAGGGCTCCTCGCGACGGCGCCCCACCAGCCCCTCGAAGTAGCGGGTCTTCGCCGGGAACATCGACTCGGCCTCTTCCTGCGCGTGCACGTCGAGGCCCACCTCGACGGTCAGCCCGGCGCCGTAGAGTACGCTCGGCGAGACCGTGCTCTCCAGGTAGGCGCGAGTGGCGCTGAGGAAGGCCGGGTAGCGCTCGCGGAAGGGCTCCGGCTCGGCGGTCACCACCGGGGCGGCCTTGGCAGCGGCCACGTCGTAGGCGTAGACGGCGGCCATGCCATCGAGCACGCGGTCGCGACGTTCTTTCGCCTTGTCGGGGAAGCGGTCGGGGGCAAAACGACCCGGCGCGGGCAGGATGCCGGCCAGAGTGGCGGCTTCCTCGATTGTCAGCGTTCGCGCCGAGTGTCCAAAATAGTGCAACGAGGCGGCTTCAAAGCCACAGATCGACAGGTTGCCCCGCTGCCCCAGGTAGGGCGTGTCGAGGTAGGCCTGGAGCACCCCGTCCTTGCCGAGGTGGTCGTCGATCGCCCAGGCAGCCACCATCTCCTGGAGCTTCCGCTCCACGGTTTTTTCCTTGCGCTGGTTGAGGTTGCGCACCACCTGCATGGTGAGCGTGCTGCCGCCTTGCGAGTAGTTGCCGTCCTGCGCGTTGGCGAGGGCCGCCCGGGCCATCGAGCGCAGGTTCACCCCGTGGTGCTCGCGAAACTCGCGGTCTTCCGCCGCGAGGATCGCGTCGAGCAGTACCTTGGGCGCGTCCTCGATGGGGAGGTGGTAGCGCACCTCGGCGTCGGGACCGATCAGCCAGCCGAGCTCGATGGGCTCGAGCACGTTGCCCGACTTGGGCACCACCATCTGGGTCTTCGCGCAGAACTGCCCCGGGCCGGGCTCGGGGCAGTGCTCCTCGTAGCCGCGCGCCTTGGCCTCGCTCACCAGCCGCTTGGGGGCGGCGGTCAGCGGCGTGGCACGGGTAACGACGCGCGCCGGGAAACTCCAGCCGGCGTGGGCCACCTCGTAGCGCACGTGGGCGTCGGCGAGGGCCACGGCCTCCTGGGCCCACTGGCGCGCCACCAGCCCCGCGGGAATCGCCGCGAGCACGCAGGCGATGACCACGACCCCGAGGGCCACCAGCAACGCGCGCAACACGCGACGGAAGAGCGAGGGCCTCGGCATCGGCTCCGCCGACTAACCCACGCGCCGACTGGGCCCGTCCATGGTTAGGTCGCGCGGTATGCGGCACGAGTTCTTGCAGGCCTTCCTCGACCACCCGGCGGAGCGCGTGGCGCTCACCTGGGAGGGTGTCGACTACAGCTTTGGCGCGCTCCGGGAGATGGGCGAGCGCGCGGCCGGCTGGCTGCGCATCCGCAACGTGGAGCCGGGCGACCGCGTGTGCATCCAGCTGGAGAACAGCGTCGAACTCCTGGCGGCGCACCTGGGTTGCATGGCGCTGGGTGCCATCCGGGTGCCGCTCAACGCCCACTACAAGGCCGCCGAGGTGGCGCCCATCATCGAGGACAGCAAGCCTCAGCTGGTGATCACCAAGACGCCGAGGCTCTTCAAGGGGCAGCCCATCGCCACGGAGGTGGGCTACGCGCAGCGGCAAGGCGACTGGTCTGAAGACGGGGCCACGGCGCTGTTGTTCACCTCGGGCACGACGGGTCGCCCGAAGGGCGTGCCCCAGACCTGGGACATGTGGACGAGCAACCTCCGCGCCCTGGAACGCCGCTGGCAGCTCGGTGCCGACGACCACCTCTGGCTCACGCTGCCCTTGTTCCACACGCACGGCCTCGTGCTCGGCCTCCACGGTTGTTTGCTCCGGGGCGCGCGCTGCACGCTCTCCAGCCGCTTCGACCCGGTGGAGCCGCCCGCGGCCACGCACTTCTACGGGGTGCCCACCTACTACCGTCGCTGGTTGCCGCTGATGCAGGCGCGGCCCGAGCTCTTCGCGGGTTTCAAGCTGATGGTGAGTGGGTCGGACGGGCTGCCGGCGGAGCTCTCCGACGCGGTGTTCGGCGCCATCGGCCAGCGCCTGCTCGAGCGCTACGGCATGACGGAAACGGTGATGATCGCGAGCAACCCTTTCGAGGGCGAGCGCCGCGCCGGCACCGTGGGCACCCCGCTCGATGGCACCGAGGTGCGCATCGTCGATGGCGAGGTGCAGGTACGCGGCGAGTCCGTGTTCGGCGGCTACTGGCCGCTCGGCGACGACAAGGCCTTCACCGCCGATGGTTTCTTCCGCACCGGCGACGCCGGCGACTGGGACGACAAGGGCTACCTCCGCATCGTGGGCCGCAAGAAAGACCTCGTCATCGTGGGCGGGGTCAACGTGTCGCCGGCCGAGGTGGAGCGGGTGTTGTCGACGGTGCCCGGCGTGGCCGAGGTGGGCTGCTGCGGCCTCCCCGATACCGACCTCAACGAGGTGGTGGCGGCGGCGGTGGTGCCCGACGGCAGCGTGTCAGAATCGGCGCTGCGGGCAGCGCTCGAGGCCCGTGCCCAGGACCTCTCGGGCCTCAAACGTCCGCGGCGCTACGCTTTCGTCGAGGCCCTGCCGAAGAACGCGCTGGGCAAGCTCCAGCGGGGTCGCCTGCCCGGCGAGGTCTTCCAGCACTGAGTGGTGTCACCGGGGCGCCGGTCAGCGCTGCAGCGCAGCCACGGCCCGCGAATGTTCCTCCCAGGCGCCCCAGCCATCTTCCCGCAGGTTGTCACCGGGCACCGGTTGCGCGGCGCACACGCGACGGGGCTCCACCCGGGCGCTGGGCCAGCGGGCCGACAGGCGTTCCAGGAGCGCCTTCATCGCCACGCGCGAGCTCCCGGGCTGGACATTGCCAAGCTCGCAGGCCCCCTCCACGAGGCGCAGGATGCGACCGCCGTCGTGGATGTCGAGCACGGCGAGCCGCGTTTCCCCGCCGGCACCCTTCGCCGCCGCGTAGTGTTTGCGTTGCCAGCGACTGTCTTCCACGTCGGCGCGCAACCGGCGTAGCTCCACCTCGCCCGGCACCAGGTGGGTGGGCGCGGCGAGCACCCAGGGCTCGCCCCGGGGGAGATTGCCGGGATCGGGGGGCGAGATCCAGAGCTCGGCCTCCACCACCCGGAGCACGTCGAGGCTGTCCGCCCCGGTGACCGCGAGGGCCATCCCCATCGCCGACAGCGTGTCGCGATCGGCCACCGAGGCTGTCACGCCCGCGGCCGACAGGCGAGTGGCTCTGGCCGCCAGATCGGGCCGGTCGCCGCTGCGAATCACGATGCGCGTGCCCCCGGCCAGCGTGGCCGCGCGCGCGGTGGCGAGGTCGACCCCGAGCGCCGAGGCGAGCACCGCCGTTTCCATGCCCGGGGGAACCTCACCCATCACCAGCGCGTACGGGAGTCGGCTGGGGCCAAGCCGCACCACGCGCGGCCGTTCCGGCTCGGGCAGGGGCACCTCGCTGGCGCCCGGGGACACGTTCACGCCGGCGGGTTCGCCGCGGAGTCGCGCGAGCGTCTCGGCGGCTGCCTCCAGGGCGCGCGCGTAGGCCACCATGTCGCCCTGGTCGCGCGACGCGCGGGCTCGGGTCACGAGGAGGGCCAGCTGCTCCAGTGGATCGGAGGAGGCGGCCTCCGGTCTCGGGGCCTCGGTTCTCGGGACCTCGGTACTCGGGGCCTCGGGTCTCGGTGGCGGCGCATCGACTCTGGGCAGCGGCGCGGGATCTGAGAGCGCCTTCTTGATGGCGTCCACGCCGCCTTTCCCGGTCATCGCGCGGCGCACCAGCTCGTCGAGATTCGCGGGTGCCGTCGACTCGCGTGGGGGCGGTGGCGCCGTGGGATTGGGCATGGGCATGCCGCAGTACAGGCACGTCACCCGGTGCGGGGCGTTGGGCCGAGTACAACGAGGGCAGGGCACCGGGGTCGACACGCCGCGATCCTATCCCTTGCCACCGGCGTACTGCTTGCATGCTTCTTGCCTTGCTCGCCTGCGCCGCCACTCGGGTCGACTCGCCGCCCGGGATTGATACATCGACTGAAACATCGACCGAGCCGCTCGTGATTCACGGCGCCGATGTCGTTGGTCTCGGTATCACAAGTATCATGATACAAGATGGAGTAATCGTCGGGATCGGCGGCGCTGATACAACCGCGGGTATCGATGTATCAGGGCGATACATCGTCCCGGCCTTCATCGACAGCCACGTGCACCTCGCCTACCTGCCGGAAGCCGCCGCGATGGCGGAGGGCGGCGTGGCCGGCGCCGTCGATCTCGCCGCGCCCCTGTCCTTCCTCGCCGCCGACCACGCGCCCTTGCGCCTGCTCGCCTCGGGCCCGATGGTCACGGCCGTGAACGGCTACCCCACCGAGTCCTGGGGCCGCGATGGCTACGGCCTCGAGTGTGCCGACACAGGCGCCGCCGTGGCCGCCGTCGACCAGTTGCTCGCGGCTGGGGCAGGGGTCATCAAGCTCCCGGTCACGAGCGCCCCCCAACTCGGCGATGAAGCCATGGCCGCGGTGGTGCAGCGGGCGCACGGGCACGGGGTGCGTGTGGTCTCGCACGCGCTCGCCGACGACGAAGCCGCCGCGGCCGCTGCGGCCGGGGTCGATGCGCTGGCGCACACGCCCACGAGCTCACTGTCGGAGGCCACCCTCGGGGCGTGGGCCGGTCGCGCCGTGGTGTCCACGCTCGACGCCTTCGGCGGCTCGTCCACGGCGGTGGCCAACTTGCGGTCGCTCCGCACGGCGGGGGCCTCGGTGCTCTACGGCACCGACTTCGGCAACAGTCGCGACGCGGGCATCGCAAGCGCCGAGCTCATGCTCCTCATGGAGGCTGGGCTCAGCGGCGAGGAGATCCTCGCGGCGGGCACCACGGGTCCGGCCGACTACTGGGGCTTCGACAAGCTCGGGCGCGTGGCCGTGGGCCGCGACGCGAGCTTCCTGGTGCTCGACCGCGACCCGCGGGTCGACCCGCTGGTGCTGGCCGAGCCGGCGCAGGTGTGGATCCGGGGGGAGCGGGTGAGGTAGCGGTGACGCGGTCCTCGCGGCAGCGCACGGTGGGCACTCTCCCTCCCTGGGTCGACACTTGACAGGACGTGACAACTTGGAATAAGCTAGGATCAGAGCCCTAGCCCTAGCCCCGAGGCCGCCCTTGCGCGCCGTCCACCTCACGTTTTCTAGTCGCGACAGGCAAGCATCGCTGCCGTCGCGGCGACACGCCCGGAGGGTTCATGGCGGGTATCCAGGGTCAGAAGGTGCGCGTCCACACGGTCGCGACGAAGTTGTTGTTGCAGACCACGGGGATCGACGCGAACGAGGTGATCCTCGACCTGCCCCCGGGGCCGATGGCCGAGTACGGCCCGTACCTGTCGGCGGTGACCGGTCACCTGCAGACCGAGGCGCGCACCGCGCAGTTCCAGTGGAAGCTCACCTGCCAGTGGTCGCTCGACGGCGTGAACTGGTCGGCGGCGGCCGACGTGTTCACCTGGGTGACCAGCTCCACGCCGACCATCACCGTGCCCTTCACCGACGCGGCGAAGATGGGCCTCAAGATGCGCTACTCGCTCGCGTGCAAGCCGATGAGCGGCACCGCGCGCGAGCAGGGCATGGTGACGCTCGCCCTCGCCTTCGAGTTCAAGAGCTGATGTCCACGGGCCGCTTCCCGCTGCTCGGCCGCGAGCATCGCGCGCCGGCCGGGCTGCGCGCGCCCTGGCGCCCGTGGCGGGAGGACGCCACCCCGTCGTTGCCGCCGGGCCTCCAGTCGCGCGAGCACCCGCTGCCGGCCGGGGTGCCCTCTCGCGCGCGGGGAGAGAGCCAGCTCCGGGGCGGTGCCAGCGGCCCCCCGGCGCCGAACGACACCCTCGAGGACCTGCACGGGAACGACCCCGGGCAGTGCGGCTGGGCCTGGCGCGGCTGGGCGATCCCGCTGCTGGAGCCCGCCGAGAACGTCCAGCTCTACGACGGCTGCGGCATCGTCGCGAGCGAGGAGCTGTACTGCCACGGCGTGACCGCCAGCACCTTCACCCTGCCGCTCGACGGCGGGGCCAGCTACCGCCTCTACGTGCAGAACATGTCGGTCGCCGACGACGCCACCGGCGTGCCGGGCCTGCCGGCCTACAACCCGGCCGACGGCACGCAGGCCCTGGAGCGCCTGTCGGCGAACTGGGCCGCCTCGGGGCGCTTCAGCGCCGACTACATCGGGTTCGTCGACAGCAGCGACCCGCTCGTGTTTCCCATCTACGCGCCCCTCTACGAGGCCACGGGCAGCTGCGTGGAGCCGATCGCCGACGGCATGGCCGGGGCGTACGCGGCGGCGGGCTGGGCGGCCACGGCGATCCCGTGCCGGTCTGCCGCCATCGTGGCGGACGGCGTGTACTGCGCGTATCGCGACCCCACGGTGATCGACCTGCGAGAACACGTCGGCTCCGACATGGGATGGGTGATGATGGTGGTCGTGGAGGCGCAGTCGGCGTTCCCCGTGCAGGACACCGGCGCGTACCACCCCTTCACCGAGGGGCCCATCGACGCCTGGCACACGAGCGAGTTTCGCAACCCCTCCACGCGAGTGGTGTGCTACCTGTCCGCCGACCCGGACTTCTCGGCGCCCGGCACGATCCCCCCGCCGGGCGTGCCCTCCACGGCGTTCGTGCTGCTCGAGCCCGGCACGGGGAAGGCGGGCACCGGCCGAACTGAACCGACCGAGTGGTACGGCGTGCCGACCGCGTCGATCAGCCCCGATGGCAGCTCGCTGGTGCTCATGGTGCCCTGGGCGAACAACCGGCGCGACGGCGAGGTGCCTGGGCGGGTTGGGGCGCGCTATGTTGGTGATCCGAGCCATCGCCCCGTGTGGTACCAGGGCAGGAGCCGCGACGTGAATGGCCGGATGTCGGGGGTCTCGGTGTTCGTGGTATCGTTGTCCGAGCTGGTGACTGCGCTCGCGGAGCTCTGGGTGCCCTGGCGAGTGTCGGGAGGCACCTCGTTCTCGGAGGTGTCGCGGGACGAGCTGAAGGACCTGCTCTCGGCTGGATACCAGGGGGAACTGCTGGTGACCAATGGCGTCGACGCCGGTGGTGGGGTTCCAGAGTCGATCCTCCCTATCGATCCGCACCTGCTTGCCTGCCGGGATGTGCTCTGGATTTACTACGATCATGGCGAGGCCGGGGTCGACGGTGCGGCCCCCACGCAGCCGTGGCTCGACCGGGCATGGCCTGTCCCGGTCGGCGCCTGGCTCGAGCACGGCATCGAGACGACCGTCGCGGCGAACTTGGCTGCCCAGGGCGAGTACACCGTGTTCCTGCGCGACCCCTGCGAGCACATCGTCGACATGGAGGCGGCCGGGCTACCGGCCTCCCCGGTGCGCGACCCGGACGTCGTGCTGTGGACGGGCACGACCTGGACCGCCGCTCGATTCTCCACCACGATCGACACCGGGAGCGCCCAGGTGGATGGCCTGGTCGTCATCTCCACGAGCGAAGAATGCCAGTCGATGTACACCATCGTCGCGTGAGGCCGGGGTTGCGACTCGCCGAGGGCGCTCCGGTCGCACTGGCGGGCATCCTGGCGGCCTGCAATGGTGCGGCGGCAGACTCCCGACCGGCGGCCGACTCGGCCGACACCGCCGACACCGCGAGTGAAGCAGACACGGCGGCCTACGACCCGCCAGATCTGGGCGGGTGTGTGGACGCACCGGCCGGGCCGGTGGTGCTCGATTCCGCGGCGTATGCGCGGTACGTGGGAGCCGAGATGGCGGTAAGCGACCCGGACGGGGATGGCTGTCCCGCCGTCCTGGCCTCCGGGGCGTCGTCTTCCGTCGACCCGGGCCACGCCGCGACCTACCTCGCGGGGCCGCCGGTGGCGTCGGCCGGACTGGAGGATACTGCCACCGCAGTGATCTCGCTCGCCGACCCGGACGACGACTTCGCGCATAGCGTGGGTGTGCTCGATGGCGGCCGGGTCCTCGCCGTGCCGAGCGGGGATCTCGCTGGGGCGATCTACCTGTTCGACGCGGCCGCCGTCGCGGGCGCCATCACGGCGGCATCCGCCTCCGCCGCGATCAACTTTGAACTGTCGGAGCGCGGAGGGCAGTCTGGCTATGACCTCGCGACGGGCGACGCCGATGGCGACGGTACCGAGGACATCCTCGTGTCAGACCTCGAGGTGTGGGAGGAGCCGAGCTACACGACCCGTGTCTGGCTCATCCACGATGCGCTTGATCTTGCGGCGGTCGCGGGGAAGGTCACCCCGGATGCTCGTTTGTTGGAGCGGGTCCCGGACGACGCGGAGGCCTTTGGGCGTTCGCTCGCCCTCGCCGACCTCGACGGAGATGGGCTCGACGATACCATCGTGGGTGACCCCGCGTTCCATTCCGGAACCTGGAGCACCTTGCAGCGGGTGTTCATCTGGGCGGGCCCCGTCGCCGCGCTCCCGGCCCCCGAGGCCCCCGCGGTGGTCGGCGCGGGGAGCGTGCCCGGGGGATCGTACTTCGGCTACTCGCTCGCCACGGGCGACGTGGACGCCGACGGCTACCTCGACCTCGCGGTGGGCGCCCGGAACCTCGAGGTGGGTGGCGAGCTGGGCTCTGGGGGCGTGTTCGTGTTTCACGGCCCGGTAGTCGACGTGACGGCAGACGAGGCCGACGCGGTGATCGAGGGCGTTGCCGAGCGGTGGGGTGGCGTCGGCGAGTCGATCACGATGGCCGCGGCCGGCCCAGCGCCCGCGCCACTCGACCTGGTCACAGGCGGGGACGGCGTGCACGAGAACGCTGGCGCGGTGTACCGCGTGCCCGCCCCCCTCGCTCCGCGTGTGAACCTCGACGAGTCCTACGAGATCGCCCGGGGCGGCGAGTTGGAGGCGCTCGGGCTGGGCGTCGCCAACCTCGGCGACGTGGACGGCGATGGCATCGACGACATCGTGGCCAGCTGTGCGCCGGTCGACGACTACGGCGCGCTCTGGTTCCTCTACTCCTCGGCCCTCGCGCGGTAGGCACGCGACGCGAGCTTCCTGGTGCTCGACCGCGACCCGAGGGTCGACCCGCTGGTGCTGGCCGAGCCGGCGCAGGTGTGGATCCGGGGGGAGCGCGTGAGGTAGGGGTGACGCGGTCCTCGCGGCAGGGCACGGCGGGCACTCTCCCTCGCCGGGTCGACACTTGACAGGACGTGACAAGTTGGAATAAGCTAGGATCAGAGCCCCAGCCCCGAGGCCGCCCTTGCGCGCCGTCCCCCTCCCGTGTTCTAGTCGCGACAGGCAAGCATCGCTGCCGTCGCGGCGACACGCCCGGAGGGTTCATGGCTGGGATTCAAGGTCAGAAGGTGCGCGTCCACACGGTCGCGACGAAGTTGTTGTTGCAGACCACGGGGATCGACGCGAACGAGGTGATCCTCGACCTGCCCCCGGGGCCGATGGCCGAGTACGGCCCTTACCTGTCGGCGGTGACCGGTCACCTGCAGACCGAGGCCCGCACCGCGCAGTTCCAGTGGAAGCTCACCTGCCAGTGGTCGCTCGACG
>SXGS01394822.1_pt1 | contig 13536 bp, 11 predicted proteins | sample 3174681 | NCBI WGS metagenome assembly SXGS01 (sample SAMN11356861, study PRJNA531348) | freshwater metagenome | isolation source: freshwater sample F1-80 | place: China: Fuxian Lake, Yuxi | collected 2017-12-25
CAGGCAATACCAGCGGTTCGCAGCGAGTGCCTGCGCGCCTGTGGACAGCCGCGTGCAGTCGATGCTGATGGCGTATCCCGGCGGCACCTGACGCACATCCGCGAAGAAGGTGCGTTCGGTGTGGTCGCTGATCGCGTGGTTGCTCGTGACGGGCCTCTCGCTGCTGAGCGTCGACGTCGGAGCCAAGGTGCTCGGCGTTCTGCTGACCCTCGAGGTGCTCATTCTGCTGGTCGTCGGCATCGCGATCCTCGCGAGCGGTGGGGCCGAAGGCCTCAACTTCGTTGCGTCGTTCAGCCCGGTTGAGGTCTTCGCGGGCGGTTTCGCCGGAACCGCCGGAATCGCTCTGGCCTTCGCGTTCGCGAGCTTCATCGGCTTCGAGGCCACGGCCATCTACGGCGAAGAGTCGAAAGACCCCAAGCGCACAGTGCCGATCGCGACTTACGTGGCCATCACGGTCATCACGGTGCTCTTCGCGGTCGTCTCGTTCGCGATGGTCACGGGCATGGGCGCTTCGACGATCTTCGACCAGGTCATCGAGCGCTCGAGCGTTGATGGTGCGCCGCTCGCCGACCCGGCTGCGGTTCTCTTCAGCCTCACCGACGAGTTCGTCGGCGGGTGGGCGGTCACGATCATGGCGGTGCTCGTCATCACGAGCCTCTTTGCTGGTCTGCTCGCATTCCAGAACGCAGCCGCTCGCTACTTCTTCGCTCTCGGGCGTGGTGGCGTGCTGCCGGCCGTCATCGGCTCGACCAACAAGGCAGGTGCCCCGCAGAACGGCGTCATCATCACCTCGGTGCTCGCCGCTCTCGTGATCGTCATCTTCGCGATTGCGGGCCTCGACCCCGTGCTCAACCTGTTCTTCTGGATGAGCTCGATTACCGTCATCGCGATTGTGCTCGTCGAGATTCTCGTGAGCATCGCGGTGATCGTCTACTTCCGTCGCAACGGCGGCGGAAACCTCTGGTCGACGACGATTGCACCCGCGCTGTCGGCGATCATTCTCGCGATGGGTCTCTACCTGCTGATGTCGCGGTTCAACCTGCTGGCTGGCACCGTGCCCGACGGCGTCGACCCCTCGTTGCCCGAATCGGCGTGGCAGCTCAACGGCCTCGGCTGGTTCTTGGTGCTGCTGCCGTTCATCACCCTCGTGATCGGCTACATCTCCGCCGTCATCAACAAGAAAGAGAACGAGCAGCTGGTGAAAGACTTCGCGTCCTAACCTGATTGCAGAGCTCGTACTGCGGGCTTGCTGACGCTTACCGGGCGGTCGCCGATCCGACCGCCCGGTGAGCCATCATCGAAAGAGAGAAACATGCGTGCCGACGATTTCGACCTCGACGTCATCGATGAGGCGGATGCCCGCCACGAGAAGCTCGTCGCCGCACTCGACCGTTCCGACCTCGAGGCCGCGATCGCTCGCCTGCCGCACGACCTGCAGGCCGCCGCGACCGGCGTGCTCGCGCAGCGCCGCACCTACAGCGACGTGAGTCAAGAGCTGGGCATCCGTCAGCCCGAACTCGTTCGCGCCATCCACCGCGCGCGTGCCATCATCGTGCGCCTGCACGCCGGGCCGCCGGAGGGCGACGCCGCGTGACCGCGGCGATCGGGGTCACGACCTACCTCGAGCCCGTCGTGATGGGCCTGTGGAACCGCCCCGGCAGCATGCTGCCCCGCGTCTACAGCGACTGCGTCATCGGTGCGGGGGCCGCGGTCGTTACCCTGCCACCGCAACCGCCCACGGCCGACGTCGTCGCGCGCGTGCTCGACGGCATTGACGGCCTCATGCTCACGGGCGGCAAAGACGTCGACGCGACCCTGTACGGCCAGCAGCCGCACCCCGAAAACGACGCCCCGCGCCCCGACCGCGACGCGTGGGAGATCGCCCTCGTGCTCGCCGCCCTCGAGCGCGACCTACCCGTGCTCGGCATCTGCCGCGGCCTGCAGGTGCTCAACGTGTCGCTCGGCGGCACCCTGATTCAGCACCTTCCCGACGTGATCGGCTCGAACCGCTACAGCTATGGCAACGCCGAGTTCGCCGACAACCCCGTGCTCACCGTGCCCGGCACGCGCGTCGCCGAGATTCTCGGCGAGGGCGTCACCGTGAAGAGCTACCACCACCAGGCCCTCGACCGCGTGGCCCAGGGCCTGACGGTGAGTGCCCACGGCGACGACGGCATCGTCCAGGCCGTCGACATCGATGGCATGTCGTTCGGCGTCGCGGTGCAGTGGCACCCCGAGGAGAGTCCCGACGACCTGCGCCTGTTCGAGGCGCTCGTCGTGGCCGCTGAGGCCGCGAGCCGGTAGCAGAGCGAGGCGGCTCGCGCGGCTCAGTAGCCCGACGCGGGGGAGCGCGGTGCGCCGCGCTCGAGCAGCTCGTCGACCTCATCGAGTCCGGCGGCGGGGTGCTGCTCAACCGCGAGCGGATGGGTGAGGTCGCCGCTGACGCGATCGAGCAGCGAGTGCAGCATGTCGACCGCGTCGTCGACGATCTCGGTCGAGCGCCGCTCGGTGCCGTGCAGCAGCCAGCGGGCGAGTTCGAGCTCGGCGGCGAGCACCGCGCGCCGGCCGACCTGACGGTCGTGGATTCCGCGAGCCTGGTGATACGCGTCGAAGCCGGTCTCGGGCACCGACGGGTCGGTCGAGCCGAGCATCCAGAACAGATCGCGGGCGGGGTCGCCGACCTGCAACCGCGCCCAGCCCAGCAGCCCCGTGACCGACTCGCCGACGACCAGGAATGAGGCGGCGCTGAGCGAACCATTGATAACGGTGGGCGTGAACTGCCAGAGCGTCGAGTCTTCGACGGCGAGCTCCCACCGGCGCAGCAGCGCGGCGGGAACGAGGCCCGTGGCGGCGGCGCGGTCGAGGGTCGTGACGGCTTCGCGCATGACGTCGATGGCCCGCAGCTGGGGGAGCCCGACGTCGGCGACGACGCTCGTCGGCAGGGCGTGAATCGCCGCGATCGCCTGGCCGATCGACGCAGCAGTGCCGGGCGTGACGCGGTCAAGAGTGAGCGGAGCGCCGTCGACGAACTCCGAGACGATCGCTCGCGTGCCGTCGACGGGCGCCTGGCCGAGAAGCCGCGGAACCCCGAACGGCAGGCGCGCCCGCACACCGTCGCTGAGGGCCCGGATCGCCACGAGATCGGCCGACTGCTCGCTCTCGGCCGCAGCAGTGCGCGGCACGCGGATCGTGAGCGTCCGGCCGTCGCGCGTCGTCAGCAGCGCCGAGTCGACCTCGCCGCCCGTGCTGCCGAGCGCTGCCGCGGTGATCACGTCGAGACCGGGCACGGCCGAGGTGGCGAGCGCGGCTAGAGTTAACGGAGAGCGGCGAGACATACCGACAGGGTAGGTTGCACCGTGCCGGGCAGGGCGGTTCGCCACACCTACCGTCGGTGCTGAAGCTCTGTCACGGCACCTGCGCGCCGCCCGCGCCGAGACTGGTTGAGAGGTCGTGCATGCATCGTTCGCTCACGCAGAGCCTGCCGCTCTCGCGCTACCGCGTCGACCGCGACCACCTCAGCCGCGAGCGTCCGCACCTGTGGGACGAGCTCGCCGCCGACCCCGACACGCGCGTCATCGCCTTGTGGCGAGGCGAAGTGCTCTTGGCCGACGCCGACACCGACACCGATTCGAGCGATGCCCCGGAGACGGATGCGGCTCACGCCCCCCGCCTTCGGTTCCTGCCGTACTCCGCCGTGCCCGCCGACGCCCTGCGCATCTTCCTCGGCCGCACTCTTGACGACGAGCCAGACCTCGCAGCCGGCACGGCCGTCGTCGCCGTGGTGCTCGACGACGACGCAGGGACCGCGCTCGAGAGCGATGTCGCCCTCTGGGGCTCGCCGCGCACGCTCGGCCACCGGCTCGGCGACCGTGACGCGGGGCTCGTGATCGAGGCGCTGGGCATCGCCAATTGGCACGCGACCTATCAGTTCTCGCCGCGGACGGGCCACCCGACCGAGTCGGTCAAGGGCGGCTGGGTGCGCATCGACTCGCACGACGGCACCGAGTTCTTTCCGCGCACCGACGCGGCGATCATCGTCGGCATCACCGATGCTGACGATCGTCTCGTGCTCGGCAGCAATGCCCTGTGGGAATCGAATCGCTTCTCACTGCTGGCGGGCTTCGTCGAGCCGGGGGAGTCGCTCGAGGCCGCTGTCGTGCGCGAGGTGTTCGAAGAGACCGGGCTGCGCATCGTCGACCCGATCTACGTGGGCTCGCAGCCCTGGCCGTTCCCGGCGTCGCTCATGCTGGGCTTCCGCGCCACGCTCGACCCTGCCCACAGTGACGAGTTGCGCCCGGACGGCACCGAGATTCTCGACCTGCGCTGGTTCACTCGAGACGAGCTCGCCGCCTCGCTCGACGACGTGCTGCTGCCCGGCCGCACCTCGATCGCGCGCGTCATCATCGAAGACTGGTTCGGCGGGGCGCTGGACGCTCCGTGAGCGAGGTTGCCGATCGACTGCTCGACGCGCTCGACGAGCGGCAGCGCGAGGTCGCCGAGACGCTGCTCGGACCGGTCTGCGTGCTTGCCGGTGCCGGCACCGGCAAGACCCGCGACATCACGCACCGCATCGCCTACGGCGTCGCCACGGGAGCCTATGACCCGAGCCGGGTGATGGCGCTCACCTTCACGACCCGCGCGGCCGGCGAACTGCTCGGGCGGCTGCGCGCACTCGGGGCCGACGGAGTCGCGGCGCGCACCTTCCACTCGGCGGCGCTCCGGCAGCTGCACTACTTCTGGCCGATCGTCGCGGGCGGCAACCCGCCGCGCATTCTCGACGGCAAGGGTCCGGTGCTCGGTCAGGCGGCTGGCGCCCTCAAGCTCAACCTCGACACGGCGGCGTTGCGCGACACCGCGGCGGAAATCGAATGGCGCAAGGTCAACAAGCTGTCGATTGACGATTACGCTCGCGCTGCTCAGACACGCTCGCTGCCGTCACGGTTGACGGTCGACTCGATGGTCGCGCTGCAGCAGCGCTACGAGACGATCAAGGACGAGCGGCGCCAGATCGACTTCGAAGACGTGCTTCTCGCGACCGCGGGAATGATCGAAGCCGAGCCGCGCGTCGCCGACCAGGTGCGGTCGCAATACCGGTTCTTCGTCGTCGACGAGTACCAAGACGTTTCGCCTCTGCAGCACGACCTGCTCTCGCTGTGGCTCGGCGGGCGGCGTGAGCTATGTGTCGTCGGCGACGCCTCGCAGACGATCTACTCGTTCGCGGGCGCGACGAGCGACTACCTCGTGCGCTTCGGCAGCGAATACCCCGATGCCCGCATCGTGCGACTCGAAGACAACTACCGCTCGACGACGCCGATCATCACGCTCGCCAATCGGCTCATGCGCGGACGTCCCGGCGCCCTCACGCTGCACGCCGCGAGCGATGGCGGGGAGTCACGGGGCGCAACGCCCTCGGTGACGAAGCATGTCGACGATGCGGCCGAAGCGGCATCCATCGCGCAGTCGATCGCGCGCCGCATCGACGACGGCACACCCCCTGAGTCGATCGCCGTGCTCTACCGCATCAACACCCAGTCGATCGCGCTCGAGTCGGCGCTCGCTCGGTTCGGCGTGCCCGTGCAGTCGCGCGCCGACAGCCGCTTCTTCGACCAGATCGAGGTCAAGCAGGCGATCATGCTGCTGCGCGGCGCGTCGATCTCGATCACCGACGAGCCGCTGTTCAAGAGTGTGAGCGACGTGCTGCGCGGACTCGGGTGGCGGCAGGATCCGCCTGAGGGCGGCGGTGCCGAACGGGCGAAGTGGGAGAGCCTCAACGCGCTGCTCACGCTCGCCGAAGAGGCGCCAGCGGGCACGACGCTCGCCGACTTCGTGCGCGAGCTGCAGCGCCGGCAGCAGCAGCAGCACGCTCCGACGCGAGCTGCCGTCACGCTCGCGACCCTGCACGCGGCCAAAGGCCTCGAGTGGGATGTCGTCTACATCGCCGGACTCAGCGAAGGTCTCGTGCCGATCACCTTCGCGCAGGGGCTCGACGCCGTCGACGAAGAACGCCGACTCTTCTACGTGGGCATCACGCGTGCACGGCGAGTGCTCGAGCTGTCGTGGGCGCAGCGGCAGACGTCGGCGCGGGCCGAGCGGGCTCCGAGCCGCTTTCTCGACGAAGTGCGGGCGCCGGCCGCGGGCTGAGCCCACGGCAGCCGCACTGCTCGCTCGGCTGCCAGACCCGCTCACAGCGTTCGCCGTTGGTGACGTCGAGGCGCACGGCGAGCCCATCGACGCTTCGGCTCCGCAGCATCCGCAGGGTTTCGACCGCGGCTTCGGTGGCGAGGGCGGCGGTTTCTGTCGGGGCAGAGCGGCCCCACAACTGAGGCGCGACGGCTGACCAGGCCGGGTCGTCTGCCGACCGCCGCCGCTCGACGCACGTCAGGCATGCCGTGACGCCGGGCACGACGAAGGGCCCGATCGTCACCGCGACTTCGCCGAACACAATCGGCAGGTGGGCGATGTCGCGACGCAGCCAGCGCTGATGCTCACGGGGATCAACCACATAGCCGCTGACGAGCACAGCGGCGCCCGGCCGTCGGCCTCCGACACGAGTGATCGATTCGCCCAGGACGACCGGATGCCCTGCCTCACCCAACACGCCCGCGACCCGCGCGGCCGCGGCCCCGCGTCCGACGATCGCGATGGGCGGGCGCCGCCAGGCGCCCGTGCTGTCGTCACCCGGCGAGGGCTGACGCTCGAGCGCGGGGGCTACAGCCTCAAGCACCTCGTCGACGCGGTGCGCGGCCACGCCGGCCTGGGCCGCGAGGGTTCCCAGCCCTGTGCGCGTCACACCGGCGGTGAGCGCGTCGATGAGGCGGGCATCCCCGTCGGTCACGTCGTCGAGTACGGCGAGTCGAGGGTCGACGCCGAGCTGCAGGCAGCGCGGCGAGCGCCAGACGAGGGGGCGGCGAGAGTCGAGTCGCAGAATCATGCCGCACATGATGGGGTGCGCGGGCCGCGCGCGGGCGCGGCCTCCACAGCTCCGGCTAGGCGGTCGGCTCGCTCGGCCCGTTCGGTTCGTCGGGTGCCTCGCCCGGAGCGCCTTCGATGGGCCGCGAGGCGCCGTCGTCGCTGAGCAGGTCGCTGAGTGCCTGGTCGAGCGCGTCGGGTGCGGCATCGCCCGAGCCCGAGAGCCCCGCGATGACGCGGCTCGGGTCGTCGATGTCGTCGGCCGTGGGCAGCAGGTCGGGGTGCGCCCAGAGCGCGTCGCGCTGCTCAGGACCGACGGCCGCCTCGACGGCCTGCCAGAACGCGGCGGCTTCGCGCAGCCGACGGGGCCGCAGCTCGAGGCCGACGAGGGTCGAGAACGCACTCTCGGCGGGCCCACCGGCAGCACGTCGGCGGCGCACTGTTTCGGCGATGGCGTCGGCGCGGGGCAGTCGGGCGGTCGCACGAGCGGTCACCACGTCGACCCACCCTTCGATGAGGGCGAGGGTGGTTTCGAGGCGCGCGAGGGCCGCGAGCTGAGCATCCGTCTTCGGGGGAATCAGCGCGCCGCTCGTGAGCGCCTCGCGCAGACTCTCGGGGTTCGCGGGATCGAATTCGGACGCGAGCGACTCGATGCGGTCGGTGTCGATGCGAATACCCTTGGCGTAGTCGGTGATTGCGCTGATGAGGTGCAGTCGCAGCCAGCGCGCGTGCCGGAACAGCCGCGCATGAGCGAGCTCGCGCACGGCGAGATACAGCTGCACCTGGTCGGCCGGAATGTCGAGGCCCGCGCCGAACGCTGAAAGATTCTGCGGCAGCAGGGCAGCCTGCACGTCGTGGTCGTCGCGGCCCGGCAGCAGCGGGATGCCGATGTCGCCGCCCGAGACCACCTCTGCCGAGAGCTGACCCACAACGTGGCCCAGCTGCAGCGAGAACAGGGTTCCGCCGAGCGAGCGCATCATCTGCGCGGCGTTGCCCATCATGCCCTTGAGCTCTTCGGGAAGCTGCTCGTCGAGCACCGAGGTCAGAGAGTCGGCGATCGAGGTCGCTACGGGTTCAGCCAGTTGAGTCCACACCGGCAGCGTCAGCCGTGCCCAGTCGGCGCGGGTGATGAGCGTGGGCTCGGCTGTGAGCTGCGTGATGGCGGTGGCCTCGTCGAGCCAGAGCGCGGCAACGTTGAGCGCCTGCCGCAGTTGCTCGAGCTCGTCGTTGCTCGAGCGGATCGATCCTTCGGCGGCGATGCGTCCGGCCTCATCGCGCGCGAGCTGCCAGTCAATGCCGTCGGCGTTGGCGTTCATGGCCTTCTGCAACTGGCCCATGAGCCTCGCCACCATGAGCGGGTCGGTGGGCAGACCGGCGGCGCCAGCGAGCTTCGACGGGTCGAGATCGCCCTCGCCCGCCAAGAACTTGGCGAGCATCTCGCGAAACTCTTCTTCGGCGCCGCCAAGCGAATCGTCAGCCATGATCCCTACGCTAGTGGCCGCGCCTCGGTGGCCGGTGGGATTTCGCCTAGGCTGACCCGGCGTGACTGCGCCGTGGGCGAACACCCCGACGCGGCCGTATCGAGAGGAGCCCGGTGAGCCTGTTCACCGACGAGCGCAATGCCGTTGACGACGCCCGACTTCGAGGCCGTCGAGTCGGCTGGCTGCTGCTCGCGCTCACGCTGTTCGGCGTGTTCGGCCTGGCAGTGCTGCCGTCGCCCTACGTCATCGAGCGCCCGGGTCCGGTCATCGACACCCTCGGCACGGTGACGATCGACGGCGAAGAGGTTCCGCTCATCCAGATTCCGACCGAGCCGACCTACGACACTCCGGGGTCGTTGAGCCTGACGACGGTGAACGTCTACGGCAACCGCGACCAGGCGCCGTCGTGGTTCGAGGTCATGCGGGCCTGGCTCGACCCGACGCAGTCTGTCGTGCCGGTCGACGCGGTGTTCCCCGAAGGCATCAGCACCGAGCAGCGCCGCGAGCAGAGCCGCATCGACATGGAGAACTCGCAGCAAGAGGCCATCGCCGCGGCGATGCGCTCGATCGGCGAGCCCTACGAGAGTCGCCTGCTCATCGTCGAGGCGCTCGAGGGTGGCCCCGCCGAGGGGCTCGTCGAGTCGAACGACGTGATTCTGACGGTGAACGACGTGCCGGTTCGGGATGTCACGGCGCTGCGCGCCGCGATCGCCGACAACGGCATCGCCAGCGCTGTCGAGCTCGGCATCCAGCGATCTGGGTCGGATCGTGACATCGAGGTCACTCCCGTGCTGAGCGAGAACGAGCCGCGCGTGCCCGTGATCGGCGTGCTCGTCGCGGGCGAGTACATCTTTCCGTTCGAGGTCGAGATCGAGCTCGAGAATGTCGGCGGGCCCAGCGCTGGACTGATGTTCGCACTCGGCATCATCGACACGCTCACGCGTGACTCCCTCGCGGGCGGCGAAGACGTCGCCGGCACCGGAACGATTTCGGCAGATGGAACGGTGGGCCCGATCGGCGGCATCGTGCAGAAGATGCACGGCGCGGTCGACGCGGGAGCCGACTGGTTCCTGGCGCCCGTCGACAACTGTGACGACGTCGCTGGCAACGTGCCCGAGGGTCTCGAGGTGTTTGCCGTGACCACGCTGGACGAGGCGATCGTCGTGCTGCAGTCCATCGCGGACGACGAAGATCTGAGCGAGCTCGCCCGCTGCGAACGTTAGGGAATGCGCCGGTCGCCTGCCAGCTTGCGCCCGCTAGTCTTGAAGGGTTCGCCATCCAGACCCTGGGAGTACTTCTGTGACGACCACTGCACCCCCCGCCAACCGCTCCCGCGCGACTCTCGCGATCTCCGCCGCCGTTCTCGGTGTGATCGTCGTGCTGTTTTTCGTGTTCGCGAACGTGTACACCGACATCCTCTGGTTCGATCAGCTCGGCTTCCTCAATGTGCTGACCACGCAGTGGATCGCGACGGGCGTGATGTTCCTCATCGGGTTCCTGGCCATGTTCCTGCCCGTCTGGGCCAGCCTGCAGATCGCCTACCGCTGGCGCCCGGTCTACGCGAAGCTCAACTCGCAGCTCGACCGCTACCAAGAGGTCGTCGAGCCGCTGCGCCGCGTCGCCATGCTCGGCATTCCCGCCGTGCTCGGCCTCTTCGCCGGTGTCACCGCGGCCGGTCAGTGGCAGATGGTGCTGCAGTGGCTCAACCGCACGCCGTTCGGACAGGACGACCCGCAGTTCGGCCTCGACATCTCGTTCTTCGTCTACGAGCTGCCGTTCATCCGGGGCGTCATCGCCTTCGCCTCCGCCGTCGTGCTGCTGTCGGCGCTCGCCGCGGTCGCCACGAGCTACCTCTACGGCGCAATCCGCGTCAACGGCCGCGAGATCCGCATCTCGCGCACTGCGCGCATCCAGCTCGCCCTCACCGCCGCCGTCTATATCGCGCTGCAGGGTGTCAGCATCTGGTTCGACCAGTACGCCACGGTGATTCAGCCCAGCGACGGGTTCCTCTCGATCGGCGCCGGCTTCACCGAGGTCAATGCGACGATTCCGAGCCGCGGCATCCTCGCCGGCATCGCTCTGCTCGTCGCGGTGCTCTTCGTCGTGACGGCCATCATCGGCCGCTGGCGCCTGCCGATCGTCGGCACCGCGCTGCTCATCATCAGCGGCCTGCTCATCGGCAGCGTCTACCCGTGGATCGTGCAGCGGTTCCAGGTCGAGCCGAACGCCCGCGAGTTCGAGGCGCAGTACATCGAGCGCAACATCGAGGCCACGCGCGACGCCTATGGCGTTTCGGGGCTCGAAGAGATCTCGTATGACGCGAGAACCGACGCCGAGCAGGGCGCGTTGCGCGAAGACGCCGAGACCACGGCGAACATCCGCATCATCGACCCGGCGCTCGTGAGCGAGGCGTTCGCGCAGCTCGAGCAGTTCCGCCAGTTCTACCAGTTCCCGAACTTCCTCGATGTCGGCCGCTATGAGATCGACGGCCAGACGCAAGACACGGTGCTCGCATTGCGCGAGCTCGACCCCGACGGCCAGACCTCGCAGAACTGGTTCAACAACACCATCGTCTTCACGCACGGCTACGGAGTCGTCGCTGCCTACGGAAACCAGCGCACTCCGGATGGCCGCCCGCTGTTTCTCGAGGGCGGCATCCCGGCCAACGGACAGCTGACGGGCGAGCTCGGCGAATACGAACCTCGCAGCTACTTCGGTGAGTTCTCTCCGCTGTACTCGATCGTGGGAGGCGGAGACGACCTCGAGCTCGACTTCCCCTCCGAGGGCAGCGCAGATCAAGAGGGCAACGCCACCTACACCTTCACCGGTGACGGCGGCCCGGCGCTGGACAACATCTTCAAGCGGCTGATCTATGCGATCAAGTTCCAGTCAGAGCAGATCTTCTTGTCTGAAGCGGTCACCGACGAGTCGCAGATTCTTTACGACCGCAACCCGCTCGATCGTGTGCAGAAGGCGGCGCCCTACCTGACGCTCGACAACGACCCGTACCCCGCGATCGTCGACGGGCGCATCGTCTGGATCGTCGACGGCTACACCACGAGCACGAGCTATCCTTACTCGACGACCGTGGCGCTCAGCGAGGCGATCGCCGACACCTACACACCGGCTCCGGCCTTCCCGCTCGACCAGATCAACTACATCCGCAACTCGGTGAAGGCCACGGTCGACGCCTACGACGGATCAGTGACTCTCTACGCGTGGGACACCGAAGACCCCATTCTGCAGACCTGGCAGAAGGTGTTCCCGAACACCCTGGTCTCCGCAGAGGAAATGACCGAGCAGCTGCTGTCACACGTGCGCTACCCGGCTGACCTCTTCAAGGTGCAGCGCAACATCTTGGGCGCGTACCACGTGACCGACCCTGGGTCGTTCTTCTCGTCCGACGCTGAGTGGCGCACGCCGAACGACCCGACCTCGTCGGCCGTCGCTCCGACGCTGCAGCCGCCCTACTACCTGACGATGCAGGTGCCGGGTGCTGACGCGCCTGGCTTCACGCTCTACTCGACCTTCATCCCCCGCACGGCGAGCGACAACGAGCGCAACGTGCTCACCGGCTACCTCGCCGCGAATGCCGACCCGGGCGAGGACTACGGCAAGCTCACACTCCTGACCCTGCCTCGACAGACCATTGCGGGGCCTGGCCAGGTGCAGAACCAGTTCAGTTCTGACCCCGAGGTCGCGAACCAGCTGGCTCTGCTGCAACGTGGTGAGACCGAGGTTCTGCGCGGCAACCTGCTGACACTTCCGGTCGGCGGTGGCTTCCTCTACGTGCAACCGGTCTACGTCAAGTCGACGGGTGAGACGAGCTTCCCGCTGCTGCGCAAGGTTCTCGTCGCGTTCGGCGACTCGATCGCGTTCGAAGACACCCTCGATGAGGCGCTCGACTCGCTGTTCGGTGGCGACTCCGGTGCGAACGCAGGCGACGGTGACGTCGAGCCGACTGACCCGGTCGACCCCACCGACCCCGTCGACCCGACCGACCCGACCGACCCGACCGACCCCGTCGACCCGACCGAGCCCGGTGTTGAGATCTCGGCTGAGCTCGCGCAGGCGCTGCGCGATGCGCGCGACGCGCTGCTCGACCGCGAGGCCGCCTACGCCGCGAACGACCTGGTGGCGGCAGCTGAGGCCGACGAGCGCCTGCAGGAGGCGCTCGAGCGCGCACTCATCCTCAGCCAGTAGCCGGGCGCGATGGTGCACGACGACTCTCCCGAGTGGGCCCGGTTGAACCGGGCCCACTGGGATGAACTCGTCGACGTGCACGTCGCGAGCCCGTTCTACGATCTGGCCCCGCTCAGGGCGGGTGAGGGGCGCCTCTATCCGATCGAAGAGGCCGAGCTGACGCGCATCGCGCCCGACGGCTGGCACGGCCTCCGGGTGCTGCACCTGCAGTGCCACTTCGGTGCCGACTCGCTCGTGCTCTCGCAGCGGGGCGCCACCGTCGTCGGGCTCGACTTCTCGATGCCGGCGGTCAAGCAGGCGAGGGCTCTCGCCGACGAACTGGGCCTCGCCGATCGCGCCCGGTTCGTCTGTGCTGATGTGTACGACGCCCGGCACGCCCTGCCCGAGCCCGAGAGCTTCGACGTCGTCTACACGACGTGGGGCACGATCGGCTGGCTGCCCGATGTCGCCGAGTGGGCACGCATCATCGCGTGGTTCCTCAGGCCCGGAGGGCGGCTGTACTTCGCCGACGGGCATCCGGCCGCCTTCGTCTTCGACGACGCCGACCCGCAGAGCCCGGCGGCGCTGCTCGACGGCGGACCCGCGGCCTTTCCCACCGCGCAGTACGGCTACTTCGACGAGTCGCCGCTCCACCTCGACGAGGCGGGCGATTACGCCGATTCGGATGCCCGCATCGCGTCGAGCCGCACCGTCGAGTTCATGCATCCGCTCGGACGAACCCTCACGGCCCTCGTCGAATCCGGGCTCTCCATCGACTTCGCGCACGAGCATGACGCGGTGCCCTGGCAGATGTTCTCGGTGCTCGAGCCGCGCGGCGACGGGCTCTGGGGCGGGCACGGACCGGCCTGGTTGCCCCTCGGCATGAGCCTCGGAGCCACGCGGCGCTGAGGGCCTCGACGACGCCTGGTTCGACCGCCTCACGCCCACCTGCTATCCTGGGACC
>SXGS01073992.1_pt1 | contig 13535 bp, 12 predicted proteins | sample 3174681 | NCBI WGS metagenome assembly SXGS01 (sample SAMN11356861, study PRJNA531348) | freshwater metagenome | isolation source: freshwater sample F1-80 | place: China: Fuxian Lake, Yuxi | collected 2017-12-25
ACCAGCATCGAGTTGACGTTCTTGGCTGCCCAGAACTTCCCGGCTCCCTTCATTCTCGCGTGAAGCACATGCTGGTTCGCGCTTTCCACGCATCCCGTTCCAAACGGGAGGCCTTTCTCTCTCATCTTCGGGTACTGCAGTAGCGACTCCCGGCTCTCAAAGTAGACGATCTGCTTGGCCGCTGCCTCCTGTCCCGGTCCCTCCATGGTGCTCCATGTTCTTAGCGTGTTCAGAAGTTCTGCTGGTCCCCGCTCCTTCAGCTTCTCCATCGTGCTCTTGCGCTGGCGTTCAGCAACATCCGGTAGCCCGTGGTAGTGCGCCTTGTAGAATTCCCCGATCCGGCATCCCGCGTGATAGATGTCCAGGATCCGCTCGGCTCCGGGACACCATCGATTGAACAGCGCCTGACACCAGTCCGCCCCGTCCGATCCCGCACCCGTTACCGCGCTCTTGGAAACCTCACGCCGGATGAGTTCATCTCCGACCTCGTCAATGAAGTGCTTCGCGCTATCGCACAATCGAGCGAAGTAGCTTTGCTCCATGGTCCGAACTCGTTCCGGATCCTTCGGGTGGGGGGCCGGCTGTACCACTCCAACGACGACGCTCCGCACCTCTCGCCAGGAGCCTCCCACAAGTCGAACCATGGCACCATCGGCCGAAACCCACATCTTTGGTGACTTCGGCAAGTGCAAGTTCTCCTCCGGATCGGCTTCAGGCGTCGTTCCGGGGCCGGGTTCCTGAACCCCAATTGCCTCCACCGGGCCTGATATATCGATATTTGGCACTGGACCCGCTGCGGGTTCCGACTGTAGAGGCTCTCCAACCACAGGCTCGACAGCCGAACCTTCCACCTCAGGCTGGTCTGGGCTGAGCCGACGATTCCTCTCCCGCGCAGCCAAACACAATCCTCCATCGCACTCAGTGTAGCGCCGTGCAGTCGATACACTGATGCGCGTCCCCAGGTAACGCATGAACTGCTCGGCACCCATCTTGAATGACTGAGCGTCGTTGCAAGACGCTACGAGCAAACGCCGTAAAGGCGGGGTCAAGACTCCGGGGGACAGGTTCAGTTCAAGGTCCAGAGGGGAAAAAAGCCCGACCACAGGTCGGGCACACGCCTTCCGCTCGTTCGAGCCGGATCATCTCTTGGCCTACGGACCGTAGTTTACGGGTCTTGGCTCCCCGAGATTGTAGGCGGTCCCCGCATTCGGAACAGCGGGGTCGCTCATCCTCGGGCATCTGAGAAAAGCTAGCCAGCGGTCTCGCAGCCACAACGTCTTCCATCATGCGTGTGTGAACACCGGAGAGTTGCCGCCAGACTGCGGCGTCCAACTCTGCCCAGGTCGCTTTGGGATGGTCCCGGTTCCAATCCAGCACCTGCTGCTGGACTGCCTGAAAGTACCGCAACCAGTCCGACCCGATCGTCTTGTCAGCCATGATTCACTTCCCATTAAGAAATGAATCACAACAGGGGGCCATGGGGTCATTCAGCGCGAAAAAGTGACGCGCGCCCCCCACCACGGGCCCACCACCGTCATCCCCGCAGAAGTCGCATGGGGCGAATACTCACTCCGGGAAGCGGGGATCCATTCACCAGGACTCGGCGCGTTGCCCCCTACAGCCGCGTGGATCACTTATCACGCTGATCTCCGCACCCGCGTACTGAACGGTGATGCACGTGGCGACCGCCCCGACGCCGGACACAAGCCTCTCGAGCTCGGCGAACGAGGCTGCCGCCGTTTCGCCGACCAGCTACGGCGACCCCAATTCGGCGAAGGTGGACGAGGATGACGGTTCGCGGCTCGGTCGGAGCCTCGCCCTCCCGTTCTCTCTATGGTGAGTCGACCGTCGTGAGTGTGTGTTCTCTCTGGGCGATTGCTGAACTCTCAGAGTTGGCGCGCCTGGCGAGAACTGCTTGTGGCATCTACACCCCCGGGTTCCTCGGGTCAAGCCCAGGGATGACGATGTCTCCCGGCCCGACTGGGGACACGGGCTACCGCGCTTCGGACGAATGTCCCCCGCGTGTGGCTCCCCGAGATCGTCATCCCCGCAGAAGTCGCACTGGGCGTAATCTCACTCCACAGAGCGGGGATCCATTCACTATGACCTGGGGCGTCGCCCCGGCTGACGCGGCCGGACGAGAACCACGAGAACTGCGCTCGCTCACCACTATCCTGGTTCGATGGGTCAAGCCCAAGGATGACGATGTCTCCTGGGGTTGCCGGCGACGCCTGGCCCCTTGCTTCGGGCGGATCTCCCCCGCGTGCACATTCCAAAGATCGTCATCCCCGCTGATGCCACATTGGGAGGACGCTCGCTTCACCAAACCCGCCACACGCGGCCAGCCCCCTCTTCTTCGCACCTTCGGTGTCTTCGCGCCTACCATCCCCCCACCCTCACTCTTCTCTTCTTCTCCTTCTTCTTCGCGGCTTCGTGCCTTCGCGTGACACCCTCCCCCTTCCCCCGCTTCTCTTCTTCCTCACGGCTTCGCGCCTGCGCCTGCCATCCCCCCACCCTCACTCTTCTCTTCTTCTCCTTCTTCTTCGCGGCTTCGTGCCTTCGCGTGACACCCTCCCCCACTTCTCCGGCGCCTGGTATGTATGAAGTCGTCGACCAGCGCCTCGGCATGAGGGATGCCCAAGCCTCGGGCATCCCTCGTTCGATGGTCCGAAGCCGCACTCAGTCGGCGGTAAGCGTGTCCACAAACTTGCGGAGCTCTTCCATCACGGCGCGTTCCGCGTCCTTCAGCTTGGTCTGTTCCTCACGGATCTTCTCGATCCGAGTCTCCTGGTCCGTCAGCTTCCGAACGTACTGCATGTAAAGCGCGCTGTTGCGATCCAACTGCGTCATGTTGCCCCGGATGCGGGTCTGCTCCTGAGTAATGGCCTGGATCTCCATGTTGAAGGCGTTCTGCCGTCCCTGGATGTCCACGAGCTGGCGCCGCAGCACCACCAGTTGCTTCAGCGCGGCGCGGAGCTTCTCTGAGACCTGTCCATTCAGCGCGTACTGGCTGAGGGCGTTCAGATCCAGATCGATCAGCGCGACCCGCTCTTCCACCGGGCGCTCGAAGACCACCTTGAGCGTGGTGGTCTCATTCGGCTTGCAGGTCACCCGGAACCGGTAGCTGTCGGCGGTGCGCTCCTCGGCCTTCGCGGGCTCGACGAGTTTGAAGCCCTCGTCGCCGGCGTGCTGAACCAGAATGTCCTTCGCCTGCGCGCTCTTGTTCCGGAACGAGTACTCGAACTCCTGACGCAGCTTGCGGGTGAGAATGAGCAAGCCGCTCTTCGCCACGTAACTCACCGTTTGCTGCTGGAAACGGGGCTCCTTCACATCCGGCGTCAAGTCCAGATCCACGGCGTAGGTCAGCAGCCGGCTGTCGTTCGGCTGGATGTGGCCGATCTGGGCATCCCCGGCGTAGCCGCCATCCTGGAGCACCGTGACCGGACCTCCGGAGAGGTGCAAACCGGTGTTGTTCGTCAGGCGGAAGCCGTGCATGGCGAACTTCTCATCGGTGTTCCGATCGAAGATGGAAATCTTCTCCCCGTCCACCGCGGCTCCGACGATGGGGACCATCGCCGCCTGCCCCTTGCCCAGCTTCACGGCTTCGGCGATGCGATACTCGAACAGGTCTCCCCGTTCCGCGCCCACCGCAGTCGTGACGGAGTTGCGAAGGGCAATTCCCAGGCTGGCCGAGTCTGCCAGGGCCTTGCCGGCCATGCCCACACCACCCAGTCCTCCGCCGAACGGCCCGCCCGGTCCGGCCGGCGCCCCACGGCCCGCGGCCGGCGCTGCGGGCGCCGGCGCAGCTCTGAACATCGAGCGGTTCTGGACCACCTGCTGCGCTTCGCGCTCCAGCTTGTCCACGGCCTCGCCGAAGAGCTGCGGCGTCGGCGAGCCGCTGACCTGCGGCTGAACCACGGGGCGCGGCACATAGAGCGGCTGATAGAGGTTCTGGATGAAGCTCACCGGACGGCCGGAAACCAGCGTCAGCTTCACACCGGCCCAGTCTTCATCCGTGGTGTTCTCCACCAGCGCCCAGCCCTGCAGATACGGCTTCTGGTTCTTGTCCAGCACCATACGGTAGCTGGTCTTCCAGACCGGCGTCTCCTGCAGGTAGCCGGCGGAGACGGTTCTAGCGCCGTTCCCGTTGAACTCCAGCTTCACGGTTCGGCGCTGGTCGTCCAATCCTTCCGCCAGCAGCTTCAGGCTCTCCCCCAACTCCCGGTTGAGGCGGCTGTCCTTGAGCGATACGTGGCTCAGCGAGTCCACCGGAAACGCGCGGAGCCCCTGCTCTCCCAGGATGTTGAGCACCTCCACCTGGACGATGCCGCCGCCCGGTCCGCTCGCCGGAAGCGACCGCATGCTGACGCTCAGGATGCGCCCGGTGGCCGTCTGATCTCCGGCCGCAATCTCCACTTCCGCGCCCTGGAACTGGCGCAGAACCGTGCCGAGCGAGGAGTTCTGGTTCAGCGCAATCCCGGAGGAACGGATGCGGCGGCTCACCGGTTCGTTCGCGGTATAGGTGACCGGCTTGATCGATCCCGAGGGGTCCAGCACCACCAGCGACTTCAAAACATCGTTTACCTGCTCCGTTCGGAAGCTGAGCTCAAAGCTGCGATTGCCGGTAATCTCAGCGCTGCGCTGGAAATACCCGATCCCACTCGTGAACAGAAAGACCTCTTTGAGAGGGATCGGCTGTGCCGCGTCCTGTGCTGTTGCGGCGGACATCAGTGCCGCTCCACCCAGCATGGAAAGTCGGCGCCAGAGTGTACTCATTCGACGCATCGTCTCATCTCCTTCGAAGCCCGGGGATACATCCCGCGCTCCATCCGAACCCAGGCCCTATCCGTCCCCCGATTTCGGGGAGATCCGCGTGGCCCCGCTGTATTGGAAGAGATAGAACCCCTACAGGTTACTCTGACCTAACGATGAGCTTTGGGGGCTGCAATGGCAAGTGGAAGAACCTCAACACTGGCGGAAGTCCAGTCGGTTGCGGAAGAAATGATTGGAAAGTTCGCCGGAGCGGACCTCGCCGAAGGCGGCCTGTTCCCGTACGGGATCACGCGCATCGCCGTTTCGGTCACCTCTGGGGATGTGGGAATCACCGTGGAGGCCTCGGGGCCGGACCACGCGCACCCGCACGGTGAGCACGACGAAGACGAGGACTGGGAACTCGAGGAAGACTTCGAGGCGGACGAAGACGACGAGTAGTCCCTCCGGACCCGGAGGATACTTCGCCCTGTTGCTCACCCATCCCGGTTGATTGGCCCGCCGGGCCCGCGTTCTCCAGAGATTCAAGAACGCGGGCCCGGATGCCACGCCAGGGGAGGGCAACCGGGACCGCTGCCATTCCACGCGTGCCCTCCCCGAGCACAGGAACTCCCCTCATCCCTATGCCCCGCTCGTCGTTTCCACATAGGCGCGGAGGCCCCAGCGAATTGCTGGCGTGGGCTTCGCGCTGGAAATCATGGGGGTGGCGACGGAAAACAGGGGGGAACACCTCGTTGCTTACCCCGCGCGGCTGCTCCCCGGCCCCACCTGCATGGTCCTCGTCGGGTCGCCGGCGATCCCATCCATCGCCGGGTCCGGATAGATCTCGATGCCGACGCGCTCAATCTGGTCGCGGAGGCCCGGGTGAGTGATGTGTTCAAACGGAATCACGTCGAAGTGGTACGGCAGGGGAAGCTCTTCCAGATCCGCGGCCAGGGCGGCTCCCGCAAGCAGATCGATCTCGCCCCAAACGGCAAGATCCACGTCGGAGTACGGCCGGTGCGTCCCCTTGGCCCGAGAGCCGAACAGCTTCACGGACGCCACCTCGGGATGTCGCCGAAACACGGCGAGGAGCATCTCGAGCGCCCGCGGCGGCGGCGCAGGCTCGTTCATGAGTCCTCCGCCTCTTGATCGAACTCCCGGGCCAGGGTCCGATGCAGCTCCTCCATCACGGGCAGATACCGCTCGGCAATGGCTCGGAAGGCGGCTTGAAAATGGGCTTCGTCATACGTGTGCGACATGAGGTTTCGATGACTGAGCATTTCGAGCCAGGCATCGCCATGGTGCAGCATACCTGAGTTCAACGCAGCTCGAAGCACGGTTCTCGGGGTCACTATCGGAAGCTGAATACCACCGTAGTCCATGTAGTCCTTCAACGTCTCCCATGCCAACTCGAATGTGTATTCGAATCGCTGGATCACACCCTCTGCCTCCAGGCGACTCAGGGCGACTGGACCATCCGAAAGCGCCGATTGGAGCAAGGCGAAAGCCCTGTCGAAGTTCTGATGACGCTGCTTCCAGCGGATGTCTGGGTCCAATGTGCGTGTCTCGTTCGTTTCCCAGATCTCTAAAGCCCACCCCAACAGACGCCGAACGCCTCATCGCGGGGATCGTCTGTAGAGTTGGACTCGAGAGGACTTCTCCATGAATCGTTGGCCGCGACGCGCTTTGTTCCTCGCCCTTCTGGCTCTTCCGGGCCTGACCTGCCTTCTGGGGCTCTCCGGCGCCAGTGCGCAGCAGTTCCAGGCGCCGCAGCCAATGGGCCCAATGCTGCCGCCGCCGAGCGGTGGTGTCGTGGTCGGGGGCGGACGGTTGTTCACCCTTCGGGGGAATGAGCTCTTCGAGTGGGATCCCCAAACGCTCAAGCTGCTTCGGACCAGGCGTGTCCCGGGGGGCGGACCCGGCGGCGGGATCTGGTCGCACCGCGTGCTCCGCGCCACCTCGGCAGACGGCGTTCACTGGAAGCGAGACCCCGGCGTCCTGATCGAGCATGCGTCGGTTCCGGATGCCGTTCAACTTCCGGATGGAACCGTTCGCATCTACTACTGCAGCGCCTTCGACGAAGAGAACGTCACCACCGCCCTCGTATCGGGCTCCCGCATTCGTGAGGTCCAGCCCACCAATCTGCACGGGGTCGATCCGTGCGCGCTGGTCACGGGAACCGGCATCACCACGTGGGTGAAAGAGGGGTTGGAGTCGTCGAGGGTGGTTCGTTTTGAGAGCCGCGACGGCATTCGGTTCTCCCAGCGCACCGTGGTGTGGGACGATCCCCGCTACCCGATGGCCACCGATCCCGACGTCATCCGAACCCCCCAGGGCTGGCAGATGTACCTGTCGATGGGACGGCAACTCCTTCGCTGTGACTCCGTCGACGGCAAGCGCTTCACCTCGCGCGAGGTGCTGAACCTCGGCGGAAGCGTCTGCGACACGATCTCGGTGGACGGCGGCTACCGCATGTTCTTCCACGGGCAGCCCGCCTCGGGTGGGCCGCTCTGCCTCTGGAGCGCACGGTCGAAGGACGGCAAGAACTGGCGGACCGACACCGAGCCGGTCCTCGCCCCCAGCCTGAACGGGCCCGACTTCCGCGGCATTGGCGACGCGGCCCCGGTTCGGCTCAAAGACGGCTCGTACGTGCTCTTCTGCAAGAGCTTCAGCCCCGAGTGAGGCGACTGCGACCCTCCGTTGGGCGCTTCAGCCGGAATAGCGCCTGCGGAGGCGTTCCAGCAGCGGTTGATCCGTCATGTAGAGCTGGACCGGGGTCACTGAGATGCACCCTTCGTGGATGGCGTTCACGTCGGAGCCCGGTTCGTGAACATCCACCGGGTCGTCGCCGCCGATCCAGAAGTAGCGCTGACCCCGCGGATCGCGCCGGCTCTCCAGCTTTGCCGGATAGCGACGCACGCCCTGGTGGGTCGCCTGCACTCCCCGGGGCTCTCTGAACGGCACGTTCACGTTGAGCAGCGTGTGAGGTGGCAGCGGGTCCTCCACCAGTTGGTCCACCAGCGTTCGCGCAAATTCCGCCGCAAACCGAAAGTCCAGCGGCGGCACGTCGGCATCTTCCTCGGCGCCGACGATGCGAAATCGCCATGCCACCGAAATGGCCACCGAAGGCACCCCCAGCATCGCCCCTTCGAGCGCCCCCGCAACAGTGCCGCTGTAGCTAAGATCCCACCCGAGATTGGGACCGTTGTTGATGCCGGAGAAGAGGATGTCCGGCGGGTTCTCCGCCAGCACATCCAGCACTCCCAGCGTGACGCAATCGGCAGGGGTGCCGCTGCAGGCCCACGCAGGGGACCCGTCGGCGAGACGAACCTCATTCAGGCGCAGGGGCTTGTGGAGAGTGATGCTGTGGCCGCACGCCGAGCGGGGCCGCTCCGGCGCGACCACGGTGACCTTCGCCACCTCGCGAAGCGCCTGGTGCAAACGGAACAGGCCTTCTGCATGGACTCCATCGTCGTTGGTGATGAGAATGCGCAACGCGGTTTCCTATCCGATATCCAGCACCAGCCGGCGCGACTCCTGTTTCCGGGCCGCCACCAACTGCATCCAGGCGCCCGCCAGCATGAACACGATCGAGAGTGCGAAGGCGTATCGAAGATTGAGCTGATGCGCTCGCAGCACGTGCGCCAGCGCCGAACCCAGGAATGGCGCCACGGACCCGCGCATTCCCAGAAGGAAGGATTGAAGCGCTTGATAGCGTGACACCTTCTCAGGCCCGGAAAACGACAGCAGCGCGTTGAAGTAGGAAAGATCGATGCCCGCCATCACCACGCCGGAGATGATGAACGCCGGCAGCAGCACCCAGGCCGAGGCGCCGGGAAACCAGGCCGTGCCGATGTAGACCAGCGGGATGAGCGTGTTGAGCATGATGTTCACGACAACCGCTCGCTGGGGGCTCCTGCGGTCGACGAAGCGTCCCCAGTAGAAGAAAAAAACCATTGCTACCAACTGGCTCAGGTTGGAAAGCAGCGCCAGTTCGCTCTTCTGGATGTGAAGTTCGTCCACCTGAATCACCGGTATGAGCGGCACCGTCATCAGGTTGCCGAAGCCGTAGGTGAACACCGACATCGCAAACCAGCGGTAGGCGTCGTCCTCCCAGAGAATGTGAAACGTGCTTCGAATGAACTCCCAGGTCTCCGAGAACTTTTCCTTCAGCCCCGGGCCTTCTCCGGCAGCGGGGCGAGCCGCCTCCACGTCGTCCTCATTCAGGATGCGGCTGAAGATGAGCGCCGACGCAATCCCCAGCAGAGCCGCCACCGGGAAGACGACCTGATACCCAACGGTTCCCAGCAGCCATCCGGCAATGAGCGTGCTGGCGACCTGTGCGCCAAGAATCGCCGCACGGGTGATGCCGAGGATCCGGCCCCGCTGATCATCCGGGTAAACCTCTTTGATGATGGCGGCATAGGCCGGGGTGGCGATCGTGCCGATGACCTGACAGAGTGAGACCACCAGAGCAAACGAGCCCGCGCCGCTTGCAAAGAAGGTCATCATCACCATCGACCGGGCTCCGATGTGCGACCACTTTACGAACGGGATCTTGCGGCGGCCCTCCATGGCTCGCGCCCAGAAGAGCGCCATCAAGTTGCCGAGGAAGGGGGCCGCCGTGATCCAGGCGAGGACATTCTCGGAGGCGCCCAGGTCGTCGCGGGCGATGACGTTGATGAACGGGAAGACGGCGCCTGTGTACAGGCCCGCCAGCAGCATGGCGGTGAAGTCGATCCGAAACGCGTAGCGCGCTCCGCCGGGCACCTGACGTCGAACCACCTGCTTGGCGCCAAGTCGCGCGCGCCGGGTGATGCGGTCGCGACGTCCCCACAAGCCGCCCTTCGGCCGGGGCGCCTCGGGCGACGCGGACGCGCCTGTCCCATCCGCTTCGCCGTCCTGACGGGAATCCCGCTCGCTCAAGCCGTCGTCCTCAACAGTCGGATGGGCAGGGCGCCGAACCGCGCCGCTCCCAAACTCCCGACCGTCTGGTTAGAGGACCACGAGGCGGACGTAGTCTGCCTGTATGGCCCTCTTGATCTCGTCCAACAGCGGCTGCGGCGGCGCGGAGTCGATGGTCAACACCATCATCGCGCGCTTGCCCACCGCCTCTCGACCCACGTACATGCCGGCGATATTCACGCCCGCATCCCCCATCATGGTGCCGACCAACCCGATGATGCCGGGTCGGTCGTGATGCTGGACTACCAGCAGCGATCCTTCGGGGTTGAGGTCGATCTTGTATCCGTCGATCTCCCGGATGCGCATGTCCTTCCGTCCGAGCACGGTTCCCCCGATCACCCGCCGTTCGGCGCCGTAATCGACTTCCACCCGGATGAAGTTCGTGTAGTCGGTCCAGCCGGCCGATTTGCTCTCGGTCACCAGCAGACCGCGCTGACCGGCGATGAACGGAGCATTCACGTAGTTCACGCCCTCGGCCAGAAACGGCTGCAGCAGTCCGACCAGCACTGAGCGCGTAACCGGGCCGATATCGTCTTTGAGCACCTCGCCGCTGTAGGAGACATTGACCCGCGTGGGAAGCGTCTCCCCGAGCTGCGCGTGCAGCCGACCGATGCGGGAGCCCAATTCCAGGTAGGGCGCGATCCGGTTGAACACCTCCGCGCTCACGGCGGGCAGGTTCACGGCGGCTCGAGCCGGTTCTCCGGCCAGGACCCGAATGATCTGATCGGCGACATCGAGGGCGACGTTTACCTGCGCCTCTTCGGTGGAGGCCCCCAGGTGCGGCGTCGCCACGACATTGGGATGGTCGAGAAGCGGCGAGTGCGGCGTGGGAGGCTCCTGCTCGAACACATCCAGCGCGGCGCCGGCGACCCTGCCGTTGGAGAGTGCTTCGAGGAGCGCTGCCTCGTCCACAATCCCGCCTCGGGCGCAGTTTATGATCCGAACGCCCGGCTTCATCTGCTCGAACGCGGCGGTCCCCAACAGACCTTTCGTATCGCGGGTGAGCGGGGTGTGCACCGTGATGTAATCGGAGCGCTGGAACAGCGTCTTGAGATCCACCAGCTCCACGCCCAGCGCTCGGGCCTGCTCCTCGGTGACAAACCCGTCGTGGGCCACCACCGACATCTGCAGGCCGCGCGCCCGGAGCGCAACCTCGCGACCGATCTTTCCGAAGCCGATGACGCCGAGGGTCTTGTTGCAGACCTCCACGCCGACAAAGCGACTGCGAGCCCACTCCCCGCTGTGCAGGCTCGCCACCGCGGGTGGAATTCGCCGGGACATGGAGAGCAGCATCGCGACGGTGTGCTCCGCCGCGGCGATGGTGTTGCCCTCCGGGGAATTCACCACAATGACGCCCGCGCGCGTGGCGGCGGCCACGTCGATGTTGTCGACCCCAACTCCGGCCCGAGCCACGACCCGCAGCCGGGTCCCGGCCCGCAAGATTGCCTCGGTGATCCGGGTTTCGCTTCGCACGACGATCGCGTCGAAGCGCGGCGCCCGCTCGATGAGGGCTGCTTCGGACTGCCGAAGGTGCACCTCAACGTCACACTGATGTCGGAGCGCCTCGATCCCCGCCTCGGCAATGGGATCGGCAACCAGCACTCGGGACCGGGCTGCACTCAAAGCGTCGCCCCCCCGGCCAGTTCCCGCTCCAGCGCACTAAGCCCGGAGCCGGGCTCCACGGGATGTCCCGCAGCGGTCAGCACGCGCTCCAGCGCCGAGAACGTCCCGAGGAGGTCCGCTTCCGACACGTAACCAAGGTGCCCGATGCGGAAAATGACGTCCTTGATCGGGCCTTGCCCCCCGGCCACCACCACCCCGTGGTCCTTGCGGAGCGCCGAACGGATATCGCGCGCGGAAAGCCCCTCGGGGGGCAGCACGGAGGTCAGCGCGGGGCTGTGCCGAGAGCGGGCGAAGAGCCTCAAGCCGAGCGCCTCCACGGCGGCACGGGTCGCTCGCGCCATCCGCTCGTGCCGAAGAAAGCTGGCCGGAAGTCCCTCACCAAGGATCCGGCCGAGCGCCACTTCAAGACCGTAGATGAGCGACACGGCCGGCGTGTAGGGGGTCTGCCCGGTCGCCATGCTCTTCGCCATTCGCTTGAAATCGAAGTAGAAGCGGGGCATGCGGGCCTTCGCATTCGCCTCCCACGCACGGGGAGAGATTCCGAGGAACGTAAGCCCCGGCGGCAGCATCCAGGCCTTCTGGCTGCCCGCCACCACCACATCCAGGCCCCACGCATCCGGCCGAAGATCCGCGGCCAGCATTCCGCTGATGGCATCCACCAGGATCAACACTTCGGGCAAAACGCTTCGGGCCGCCGCCGCGAGGGCCTCGATGTCGTTGAGCACGCCGGTCGAGGTCTCGTTGTGCGTGAGCAGCACCGCTCGCGTCTCAGGGCGCTCGGCCAACGCTGCGGTCAACGCCTCGCAGGTCACCGGCTCGCCCCATGGGGTGGCGACGCGGTGCACCGAGGCGCCCATCGTCTCCGCGATCTCCGCGAACCGATCTCCAAACGCCCCCACGGGGCACGCCACTACGCCCTCCCCGGGGGAGAGCGAGTTGACCACCGCAGCCTCCAGGCCCCCGGTTCCGGAAGCCGGGTAAATCTGCACCGGGAACTCGGTTTGAAACGCCGTTTGAAGTCCGGCCACCACCGAGTTCTGCAGGGCGATGTACTCGGGTCCCCGATGGTTGATCATCGGCTGGGACAGGGCTCGGAGCACATCATCCGGCACCGGGGTCGGCCCCGGGATCATCAAAAGCTGCTTCAGGGACATGGTGGACACAACGATCACAGGAGGGGGAGCGGACGAAACACCGGCATCGGCACGGGAGGGCCTCCCCGGGGAGTCAGTTTATCCCACCCACCTCGATAACCCGCGCTAACCCCTGACATCGCCGCAGAACCCCTACATCGCTGCAGTACCCGAAATCGGCGAATGTCAGCAGTCCGAGCGGTTCAGGATCCGGAATAGCGCCGCACGTGGGCCGACTTTCGCAGCCACACCGCCCGGCCGTCAATCGCCCGGCTTTCGGGATGAGGCCCCAGATAGGTGACGTGGACGCTTCGACAGCACTCATCCACCCGGTAGACCAACCGATAGCCGTCCGGAAGATCGATCTGCCACAGCCCCCGGTTCACCATTTTCTTGAGGCTTCCCCGCTGCAGCAGCCCTCCCGCCGTCGGGTGCTGCGCCAGGAACGAACCGAGGAGCTCGTCGACGAGCGCCCGGAGCGACGACTCGCAGCGCGCCACTCGATCCAGGTCTCGCTCTCGAATGTGAACCGAGTAGCGCGGGGTGGGAACCGCCGGCTCCGGGAGCACGAGCGCCATGTCGGATGACTGACTGCAAAGTCCCGCGTACTCAGCCGCGAGATCCCGCAGTTCGATCAGATCGAGTTCGAAACCGGGCCGCTCCGCATCGAATTCGGCTTCGCCGAGCAGCACGTTGAGCTCCGAACGAAACCGGGCGCGATCCGCAGCCGCCGCGCAGCGGACCCAGGGACAGAAGACCTCGAACTCCTCGTCCGTTTCCAGACAGCGAAGTCGGGAACTGAGCTGCGCGTGGCCCGCCGGGTCCATCGATCGATCCGCACCTCGGCAGCGAGGCGCGCCGCCATAGTGTAATTTGATGGATAGTATAGAAGATCCGGATCGAAACAGGAAGCCGGGGGTCACTCCGGCTTCCGAGTGTCGATCAGTCCCGCTCGGCCCAGGGCGTGCCTTCGTCGGCAAGGGTCTTAGCCGCCACGGCAATGCGGCCAACCACGGCCTCCAACATCGCCTTACCCTGCTCCGCGGTGGCGCGAGAGGGATA
>SXGS01161632.1_pt1 | contig 13535 bp, 11 predicted proteins | sample 3174681 | NCBI WGS metagenome assembly SXGS01 (sample SAMN11356861, study PRJNA531348) | freshwater metagenome | isolation source: freshwater sample F1-80 | place: China: Fuxian Lake, Yuxi | collected 2017-12-25
CTCGGCGGCTTTGACGAAATATTCGGTCATCGCACCCCGAATGTCATCGTCAATGACGAGTTCACTCACCGCGGCCAGCATGTGCACAAGCCCCCGGTCACGCTCTAAATTGCCAATGCGAAACGCCATGTGGCGCATCCGCACCTGCGGATGTCCGCGATTTTCGTTGAACAACATTGGTCCACCCCAATATTGGGCGAGAAACCAAGTCAAGTGCTGGCGCGCCTTGACTAAATTTTCTGGGTCTTCATACAGCACGATCAAGACTTGATCAGTAACTACACCCTGATAAAAGCGGTCAACAAGCCTTTCGAAAAACGGTAGACCACCGACTTGCTCATAGATCGAACTATCTGAACTCAGGGTCTTGCCATTCTGGAAATAGATTTGGCATGTCAGTTGAAACATTCATCGTGAAATTCGCCGCACGCTTTTCAAGAAAACTGACTACACCTTCTCGTGCATCAGCCGATTTACCGCGCTGCAAAATGCCGCGCGATTCGGCCCGATGGGCTTCCATCGGGTGTGAAGCGCCGAGCATTCGCCACAACATCTGTCGCGACAGTGCCACAGAAACGGGCGCCGTATTTTCGACGATTTCTTTGGCTAACGCACGAGCCGCGCCAAGCAAGCCATCACCGACATGAATACTGCGCACGAGACCGGCATCACGGGCTTCATCCGGCGAAATCATTCGACCTGCAAAAACCCATTCAGTTGCTCGCGAGATGCCCACAACTCGCGGCAAAAACCACGAAGAGCATGCCTCCGTAACGATGCCCCGTCGGGCAAAAACAAAACCAAACTTTGCTGTGTCACTCGAAAGGCGAACATCCATCGGCAGGGTCATCGTCACGCCGACCCCGACAGCCGCGCCGTTGATCGCCCCAATCACGGGCTTCAGGCTTTCAAAAATTCGCAACGACACCAATCCACCACCGTCGCGTGGCACGTCTTTCACCCCCGAAACATCGCTGCCACCACGACTGAAGGTTTCGCCACCCGAAGATAAATCTGCCCCCGCACAAAATGAACGACCGGCACCGGTCACGATCACTGCTCGAACATTGTCATCGGCATCAGACCTGTCAAACGCGTCGATGATTTCACGCAGCATCGTATTTGTAAATGCGTTCAACTTTTCCGGACGATTCAAAGTGATCGTTGCGACTTGATCGCTCACGTCATATTTGATTTGGCTAAACATCGAGAAAACGCGTCGCGGCGATTGCTGAACCGACCGCCCCGACTAAAGCACCGATACCCAACAAGATCAACATCACCGAAGTCAAATAACTGTCGGGCACCACGAGTGAGCTGATTCCCGTGCCTGGTTTGAAACCAGTGACACCGCTCGTCCATGCCGAATTCAGAACCCAAAGACCGCCACAGGAAACAACACCCCCGATAAGACCCTGCAACAGGCCTTCCAACATAAACGGAATTCGAATGAACCAGTTTGTGGCACCCACCAATTTCATTACTTCGATCTCGCGACGTCGGGCAAACATCGCAGTGCGAATCGTGTTCCAAATTAAACCCACAGCCACCAGCAACAACACCAGCGAAGTCACCAATGTGACCACCCGAATGAAGTTGGAAAGTGTCGAAATAACTTCAAATTCGTCCTCGGCAAGGGCAACTGCTTCAACCCCAGGCAACGTTCTATATTGATCGCTCAGTGAACGCACGAGCAGCGGATCGTCCGAAAGTGGCACAACTTTAAATTGCGTCGGTATCGACTCTGGCGTAAGTAATCCCAACGTCACGGGGTCTCCGGCAAAAATACGTTTGGCTTCTTCATAACTTTCGGCTTTGTTCAAGTAGCGAAGCTTTTCTACGTCGATAATTGTCGGCGAGGCGCGTAAAACCGAGTCAATCAGCGCAACCTGCTCGGCTGAGGCATCACTGCGCACGAAAACGATCATCTCGACATCGCCTCGCCACTGCACGAGTAGATTTTCAAAAGCGCGTTGAATCAAAAAAGTTGAGCCAACCAAGAGCAGAGAGACTGCAGAGGTCAAGACCGCCGCAGCAGTAAGAGTCAAGTTGCGCCTGAAACTCTCCCATGTTTCGCGCAGGGCGTAGGCGATTCGAGAGAACATCTACTCGTAAACTCCGCGCTCTTGATCCCGTAAAATCACGCCACGATCCAACTGAATCACTCGCCTGCGCATTGCGTTGACAACTCGGTGGTCGTGGGTCGCCATCACTACGGTTGTGCCCGTCTGATTGATTTCGTCCAGCAGCCCCATGATGCCTTCGCTGGTGGTCGGATCAAGGTTGCCCGTGGGCTCGTCGGCCAGCATGATCAGAGGTCGATTCACGAAAGCGCGAGCAATTGAAACTCGCTGTTGCTCGCCACCCGAGAGTTGGTTTGGAAATCTGTCTTGCTTGTCGGCCAAGCCAACCAGATCGAGCACGATCGGCACTTGGCGAGCAATCACGTGTCTAGGTTTACCGATTACTTCGAGGGCAAATGCGACGTTTTCAAAAACTGTTTTGTTCAGCAGCAATTTATAGTCTTGAAACACGTTGCCCATGCTGCGACGCAAATAAGGCACTCTCGACGCTGGCAACTCGTTGATGTTGCGACCAGCCACCCAAACGTCTCCGCGTTCAGGCTGCTCTTGACGGTTGATCAAACGCAACAGAGTCGACTTGCCAGACCCAGACGGACCGACAAGAAACACGAACTGACTTTTAGGGATATCAAACGAAGCATCTCGCACGGCGACCGTTTCGGTACCGTAGATTTTCGTCACATTTTCAAGACGAATCATTGCGACAAACTTATCATCGTTAAATTGCTTCGCCGATCACGCGACTATTCGCCATCAGAACGCCGCCATCGCAGAAAGCCAAGCATGAAATCATCTAAATCACCATCAAGCACAGCCGTAACATTGCTGCTTTCAACACTCGACCTTAAGTCCTTCACCATTTGATAAGGCTGCAGAACATAAGAACGAATTTGACTGCCCCAACCAACTTGCGCTTGCTTGCCGGCGATCTTCGTCAACTCTGCGGCTTTTTCTTCTTCGTCTTGCGCGAGAATCATCGCTTTCAAACGCTTCATCGCACTCTCGCGGTTTTGCAATTGGCTGCGCTCCTGCTGTGATGATGCAACAAGACCAGTCGGCTCATGAATCAAGCGCACCGCCGACGATGTCTTGTTGACATGTTGACCACCCGCCCCAGAGGCGCGAAAAACTTCCATGCGAATATCGCTTTCGTTTATTTCAAGTTCGGCTTGGTCAAGAATCGGCCAAATTTGGACAAGTGCGAAACTCGTCTGACGACGACCCTGGTTGTCAAACGGGCTGATTCTCACCAGTCGATGCGTTCCACGTTCGCTCGTGAGCAAGCCATAAACATACCTACCGCGAATCGTCACATCAGCCGACAAGATGCCTGCTTCTGTGCCGATAGAAACATCGCCGATCTCGAAAGCAAATCCACGTCGCTCTGCCCAACGGCGATACATTCTCAAGAGCATCTCGCTCCAGTCTTGGGCGTCAACACCGCCATCTTTGGCGTTGATCTGCAGAATTGCGTCACACTCGTCGTGTTCACCGGTGAACATACTGCGCACCTCAAGCGCATCAAGTTCTCTTTGGCACGATGAGACGCCTTTTTCAAGTTCCGGTTCTTGGGTTGAGTCATCTTCTGCCCGAGCAAGGTCGTGCAGTAGACACAAGTCCTCGACCGTCGCCGAGAGCAGGTTGAATTTATCGACATCTGCTTTAAGCGCCGCATACTGCGAATTTATTTTTTTTGCATGATCTTGGTCATTCCATAAATCTGGCTTGGCTACCTCACCTTCGAGTTCGATCAGCAAACCTCGCGATGTTTCAATATTCAAATATCGCGTCGCCTCAACTAGACGACGGCGCAAATCTGCGAGATCACTTGAAAAATCTTTCATATTGCCGGCCTTGCTCTAACTGACGCGACCGTGGCACATCTTGTACTTTTTGCCAGAGCCACAAGGGCATTGGGCGTTACGCGGCGTCTTCGACCAGTCGGGGCCGCCAAGCACAGCACTATCGCGATTGGATTTTGGTGTCGACTTTTGATCGACATTCTCGTCAGACGTCTGTTGAATGTTGCTCAACTTGCTTGTTGGTGCAGAATTGTTGATCACTTGCACGTGCATCACATACTTGACGAAATCTTGGGCAATGCCCTTCATCAACGCACCGAACAATTCGAAGCCCTCGCGCTGCCACTCAATTAACGGATCTTTCTGGCCGATTGCTCGAAGATTTATACCCTCTTGCAGATAGTCCATCTCTTCAAGATGTTCGCGCCAGCGTTGATCAATAATCTTGAGCATCACTTGACGCTCGACCTCGCGCATTACTGGCGCGGTCATTTCGACTTCGCGTTTGGCGTAGAACGCGCTGGCGTCAACCATCACAAGGTCATACATCTCGTCAGTCGAGTCGCACTGCGCGAGTTGGGGTGAAGTTATTTCAGATGGCCAGAAACCACGTAATTCAAGCGCCAGACCGTCCACATCCCACTCGTCATCTGCCTCGGCAACGCAATGCGATTCAATCAGTGCATCAACTGCGTCAGCCAGATATTCCATCGCTGCCGACTTCAAGTCGAGTCCTTGCAAAATCTGATCGCGACGCAGATAGATGATCTTGCGCTGTTCGTTCATTACTTCGTCGTACTTCAAAACATTTTTGCGAATTTCACCGTTGCGTTGCTCGACGGTGCTCTGCGCACGCTCTATCGCCTTGGTCACCATTTTGGCTTCAATCGCCTCATCTTCGGGCAACGCCCGACCCATCACCCACGACAACGCCCCAGTTGCAAACAGACGCATAAGTTCGTCGTCCAGACTCAAATAAAATCGACTTTCACCAAGATCACCCTGTCGACCCGCTCGACCTCGCAACTGGTTATCGATGCGACGACTCTCGTGTCGCTCTGTGCCCAACACATAAAGACCACCAAGTTCGCGAACCTTGTCGCCCTCGACTTTGCAACTCTCGATGTATTTTGCGAGAAGTTCGCGATAACGCTTCTGTGCTTTGTCACGCGCAGTCAAATAATCTGGAGGCATTGATTCAAGCGGCACGGGAAGAGCAAACTCATCAAGCAGTGTCAGCGGATCAAAACCCTCCTTGAGCACATCTTGCCTAGCCAAACCTTCAGGATTGCCACCCAACAAAATGTCAACACCTCGACCGGCCATGTTCGTCGCGACCGTGATCGAACCGAGCCGTCCCGCCTGTGTTACGACCATCGCTTCGCGAGTGTGTTGCTTGGCGTTCAATACCTCGTGGCGAATGCCTTGTTGCTGCAATTTCTTCGAAAGTTTTTCACTTTTTTCAACGCTCACCGTGCCCACCAATACTGGTTGACCTTTGGCGTGCTTTTCTTCAAGGTCGCGCACAACCGCATCGAATTTTGCATCTTCGGTTTTGTAAATTTGGTCAGGTTGATCTAAACGAATCATCTCGCGATTCGTCGGGATCGGCACAACTTGCAAACTGTACGTGTTCATCAACTCGGCGGCCTCGGTTTGGGCCGTACCCGTCATACCCGAAAGCTTTTCATACATTCTGAAGTAATTCTGCAAGGTGATAGTTGCCAAAGTTTGATTTTCTTCCTTGATGTTGACACCCTCTTTGGCTTCAACAGCCTGATGAATGCCCTCGGTCCAGCGACGACCTTCAAGAATACGACCCGTGAATTCGTCGACGATTTTGACCTCGCCGTCCTGGATGATGTAGTCCTTGTCTCGCTGATAAAGAACGGCTGCCTTCAATGCAACTTGCAATTGATGCACGAGATTTTGCTGGACTTCATCGTAAAGATTCTCGATACCCAACTGCTTTTCGACTTTTTCAATGCCCGACTCGGTCGGCACGACGACTCGTTTTGCTTCTTCGACGTCATAGTCAACATCGCGCACCATCGTGCGCACGATTGATGCGAACTGGTAATAAAGTTTGGCGGCATCGGCGACCCGACCCGAGATAATCAACGGAGTTCGCGCTTCATCAATCAGAATCGAGTCGACTTCGTCGACAATCGCAAAATTGAAACCTCGTTGAACTTTGTCTTCAAGGGTCGATGCCATGTTGTCGCGCAAGTAGTCAAAACCAAATTCGTTGTTGGTGCCATAAGTAACGTCACTTGAATAATCAGATCGCTTCTCCAAAGAACTTGTGCGCCGACCTGGCACAACCAGACCTACTGACAACCCGAGCCAACGGTGAATTTGGCCCATCCACTCGGCGTCACGCTGAGCGAGGTAGTCATTCGTCGTGATCTGATGCACTCCCTTGCCCGAAAGTGCGTTGAGATATGCAGGCAGTGTCGAAACCAGAGTTTTTCCCTCGCCAGTTTTCATTTCTGCAACCCAACCCGCATGTAACGCTGCCCCACCCATCAACTGCACGTCGTAATGACGCTGGCCAATTACACGGGTAGCGGCCTCACGCACAACCGCGAACGCCTCAACCAACAGATCATCGAGTGTTTCGCCACGCTCAATGCGCGACTTGAACTCGCCGGTTTTACCCCGCAAACTGGCATCGGACAGCGCCGCTAAATCAGCAGATAAAGCATTGATATCGGGCAATATCGCCGCGAGGGCCTTTACTTTTTTGCCTTCGCCAGCGCGCAAGACTCGATCGAGGATTGCCATAAGACAGTTGATGCTATCGCCACGCAACTTACCAGACCAGCCCCGGCTTGGTAAAGCGCAAGAGACGCACTGTTCAGAGTCGCGCCGGTCGTGACTACATCGTCGAACACGAGCACATGCTCCGCGTTCAATTTGCGGGCCGAGAAAGTAGGACCGATCAACCTTGACTCGCGCGACTTACCCGTTTGCGGTTGATCAGATGACCTAATTAAAAGTTTCATGCATCGAACTCGCAACTTTTTGGCGATGTACTTTGCAATCAATTCTGCGTGGTCATAGCCGCGCTCAATGACCCGAGATTGGGTTGTCGGGGCCCAAGTCACGATGTCAATTTTCTTGAGCGACCTGGATTGCTCAACAAGCACGCGTCTGACGACTGCATCGCCCAGAAATCGCAGGCTTGATCTCTGATTGCGATACTTAAAGCCCAAAATCACCTGACGAATCATCGAACTGTAGACAAACGCGGCGAACACCTCGCCGTGATATTCGCCCGAGGATTGATCTAGCTCGCGAGTTGCAAGCGTCTCGCTGCAATCACCACAAAGTCTTGCCGCAATACGACCGCACACCGAACATGTGGAACCAAAAATCAAACCAAACAAATCTGCAACTTTGGCAAAAACTGAATCGAGAGACTTCACCACCATCGCAGTTGTGTGTGCCGAAAATAAACGTGCGGGCTAGCGTGAATCTGTGCACGGGCTCGAACAACTTGAATTTCGTGACCGGCTTGGTCGCCGATTAGTTAGGTGCCTAATTGGCCTGGCAATATTTGCCGTTGGCATCTCACTGCAAATGAACGCCAATATTGGTGCGCCACCGTGGGATGTTTTTCACCAAGGTGTCGCAAAACAAACCGGAATATCAATCGGCAAAATCATAGTAATAACTGGTTTTGCATTGCTTTTGCTGTGGATACCACTCAGACAAAAACCAGGTCTAGGCACGATCCTCAATGCTCTCGAAATAGGTCTGATTGCCGACGTGGCACTTGAAATTATTCCCGAACCAAAAAACCTTTTGGTCCGCGGCGTCATGGTTATCGTCGGCATAATCACCGTGGCAATCGGCACTGGTCTGTATATCGGCAGCGCCCTTGGACCGGGGCCGCGCGACGGACTAATGACTGGTCTGGCCCAACGTGGTGTCCCAATTCGTCTTGGGCGAACAGCAGTCGAAGTTTCCGTGTTGATCATCGGCTATACCCTCGGTGGTCAAGTTGGCATCGCAACTTTTGCCTTCGCTTTTGGCGTCGGCCCACTCGTGCAATTCTTCTTGCCGCGCTTGGCAGTTAGTAGCGGTAGCGCTCAGCCTTGAACGGACCGCTTGGCAGCACGCCCAGATATTCAGATTGTTCATCCGAGAGTTTCGTCAACTTTGCACCGAGAGCATCAAGGTGCAGAGACGCCACTTTTTCGTCGAGGTGTTTTGGCAAAACATAAACACCCAGCGGGTAATTTTTGGTGTTGTTGAACAATTCGATTTGGGCGATCACCTGGTTGGTGAACGAGCAACTCATCACGAAACTTGGATGTCCCGTTGCGCAACCCAGATTGACCAATCGGCCTTCTGCCAGCACGATCACCGAGTGGCCGTCGCCGAATGTCCAAAGATCGGTGCCGGGCTTGAGTTCGTCACGAGTTGCGCCGCTACGAGATAGACCCGCCATGTCAATTTCATTGTCGAAGTGACCGATATTGCAGACAATCGCATTGTGTTTCATCTTCGACATATGTTCTGACGTCACGATTGCTTCGTTGCAGGTGGCAGTCACAAAAATGTCGGCAACCTTGAGAACATTTTCCAATGTGTCAACAATGTAACCCTCCATCGCCGCTTGTAGAGCGTTGATCGGGTCGATTTCGGTTACTACAACCCGCGCACCCTGTCCGCGCAAACTTTGTGCACAGCCTTTACCCACGTCGCCATAGCCGCAGACGACGGCCATCTTGCCGGCGATCATCACGTCTGTCGCACGATTCAAAGCGTCAATTAGCGAGTGTCGACAACCGTAAAGATTGTCGAACTTGCTTTTCGTCACGCTGTCGTTGACATTAATCGCCGGAAACAAAAGTTCTTTGTCCTGGGCCATCTTATACAAGCGCTTCACGCCCGTGGTCGTCTCTTCGGTGACACCTTTTATCAGTTTCGACATTTTTGTCCACCGATTCGGACTTGTTTTTAGTCCCCGCTGCAAAAGTCCAAGCACGATTGCCAGTTCTGGATTCGACGCCGTAGTCGGGTCAGGAACAACGCCGGTTTTTTCGTATTCGACACCTTTGTGCAACAACATCGTGGCGTCGCCACCGTCATCCAAAATCATGTTCGGGCCGTCACCGTCGGGCCAAGTCATCATTTGGTCTGTCGCCCACCAATATTCTTCGAGAGTTTCGCCCTTCCATGCATAAACCGGCACACCGTTCGGGCTTTCTTGCGTACCTTCTGGACCAACGACAACCGCCGCAGCCGCGTGGTCTTGGGTTGAGAAAATATTGCAACTTGCCCAACGCACCTCGGCGCCAAGATGAACCAGCGTTTCGATCAAGACAGCCGTCTGGATCGTCATGTGTAGCGAGCCAGAAATTCGTGCACCCTTCAGGGGTTTCGATGCACCAAACTCCTTGCGCAAAGACCGCAAACCTGGCATTTCGTGTTCGGCTAGATGAATCTCTTTGCGACCAAATGGCGCCAATGAAAGATCGGCTACACGATAATCCTTGCGCGCCGCAAACGAAGACGATGACATGGTGCTCCCTCGGTTTTGTTGACTGGTTTTACTGAAAAGTTGGTTTCAACTTGAGTTGTTCTGCTTTTGCGAGCAGACGCTCGTGCTCGACTTGAGTCACGACGATCGCTTCGTCAATCATCATCACGGGTATGCCCTGGCGAACTTCGTAGCGCATCTGCAGGCGCGGGTTATACAACATCTCTTCGTCTTCGAAGTAGATCAGATTTCCTTTGTCTTTCGGGCACGCCAAAATTTCAAGCAAGCGCGGATTAAGCGAAGAGTGACCGACCGACACGGGTATCACGATAACACTTGCGGCACTTAAGCCGTGATCAGCATCAGCAACTCGGCTACATACTCATCGCATTCTTCGCGCGTTGCGGCCTCAAGATTCAATCGCAAAAGTGGCTCGGTATTCGACGGTCGAACATTGAACCACCACGAGCCACAATCGACCGTAAGCCCGTCCAAGTGGTCTTGTGGAAAGTCTGCATATTTTCTTGTCACGCGATCAATCACATTTTGTATGTCGGCGACTTGCATGTTGATTTCCCCGCTGTTTGCATATTTTTCAAAAGGTTTACGCAACTCTGAAAGCGTCTTGCCTGTGCGACACATTTCGCCCAACACGACCATAGTTGCGATCAACCCACTATCGGCACGATAGTTGTCGGCGAAATAATAATGACCAGAGTGCTCGCCGGCGAAAATTGCGCCGGTCTGCGCCATGACCTGCTTCATGTAACTGTGGCCGTTCTTGGTGCGAATCGGTTTTCCACCCAGAGCCGTGATCGTCTCGGGCACAATTCTCGAACAAATCAGGTTATACAAAATCGTGGCATTTGGATTTTCGCGAAGAAAAACTGACGCCAACAACGCAGTCGTCGTGCTACCCGAGACGCTTTTGCCGTTCTCGTCAACCAAAAACACGCGATCAGCATCGCCGTCAAAAGCCAAACCAACATCAAACTTGCCGGCGACGACCCGCGCTTGCAGGTCACGCTGATTTGCAGGCTGAATCGGGTCGGCTGGATGATTCGGAAACGTTCCATCAAGTTCCCCATACATGATTTCAACTTCGAACTTTTTTAATCGGTCAAAAACTGCGGGTGCAACAAGCCCGCCCATGCCGTTCGCCGTGTCGGCAACCACCCGCAATTTTTTTGTTGTGTCTGCATCGATGAAACCCACAACATGATCCACGAATTCTGCCAACATATTTTTCTTCGTGACCTCACCAGGTGTTTCAACAGCAACCGGACCTCTCCCCGCCAAGAATTCTTCGGCAATTAGCTTGATCTCACGAAGCCCATTGTCGATACCAATCGATCGAGCGCCTGACAAACAACACTTGATTCCATTGTATTGGGCGGGATTGTGAGATGCCGTGAACATTGCGCCTGGTGCGTCTAACTTGCCTGAGGCAAAATAGAGCATGTCGGTACTGGCCAGACCAAGATTGATCACGTCGACACCCTGCTCGGTCAGTCCGCTTTGAAATGCCGCCACGAGATCGGGGCCGCTTGGTCGCATGTCGTGGGCGACAACAATCATTCTTGCCGATGAAAAAGTGGCAAAGGCGACGCCAAGCGCATGAGCGAGAGTTGCGTCTAATTGATCGGGCACCGTGCCGCGAATGTCGTATGCCTTGACAATTGCTTCTAAGTTTGGCACGACCGTCAAGACTAGCGGTTTAGTGATTTACGCCCTAGCGCAACTTGTCGACCGCGCCAACGAAAGGCCATCATTCCCACGCCAACCAGCGTCAAAAAATGCGCAAAAAAATCTATCGCCGTAAATCCATAGTGCAGACGCACTTCACTTTTTGTTGGGATCACCACCATCATGTTCGGGGCGACACGAAAGGGGCCTCGTGCGCCGTCTACTTTCCAATTTGGAAAATAACTCATCCGCACGAGTACTGGCACGCCAACTTTGTCGACTTTGAAACTAATCGCCTCGTCTTCAAGCACCGTGTCGCTGATTTGCACAGGCGGCAATCCAACTACGTTTATCGTCTCTGAAGGCTTGACGATGTCGACCCTGCGTGAAGGATCATTCGGTTCACCCTGTCGACGATTCAGGTCGACGACGGCTTCCACCTTCTGCCACTCGTCGGGGCCATCGCCCACTGGCATTGCTGCCCAGTCTTCGGGGTGCTGAAACCAACTCGTACCAATTTCCAACCAACGCTCTTTTCGATCGCCAACATTGCTCTCGACAATCACTGGCTGCACCGACATCGGCACCACCAAATCGCTATTTTCAACTTTGTAAATCATCCACGGGCCACTCTCGGCAATCTTTACCAGCGCTGCCTGCATATTGGCTTGATCGATCGCCTCGGATGTGAAAGCCATGTAGTAACGCACACCAAGTGCTTGCAGATAACGCACGCCGATACCGGCATTGTTGTCGTCGTATCGCAATTCACGAACTGGATTGCTGCTCTGCTTTGACATTGCGGCAGCAGTAATGAAGTGATAAGGCGTCGTGCCAGCCGCCTCAAAATTCAGTCCTTCCATTGAACCGATGCAGCCTTTAGTCCAGTGCGGCAAGAGCATCAACGACATTGTCGTACCATATTTATTTAGTTCACCGTTGTTCTCCCACAGTGCGCGACCACAACCCAGATTTGGATCTTGGCCGATGTTCTTCATCGTTTCAACTACTGCCCGATATTCGGCATAGGCACTCTTGCCCTCATAGCCAGTGAAGTTCCAACGTGACCACCCGTCCACAAAGCCGTCATTCGTGGCTTTCGTCGAGATGAAGCCCCATCTATATATCGTCTCACCTGCCGCATTGGTGGTCAGCTTGCCAAACGGCATTTCTTGAAATCGAAAACCAATCACACTCACCACAAGAACCGTCATCACGGTAATCCACGACAGGTTGAACTTTGCGTTAGTTCCTATAGATACGACAGGTTTTAGATCCTCGACAGATTGCTGCATCAGCGCTTTACGGCCGATCTGCTGCAAACGATAGAACGCCGCCAACCAAACGGCAGTTTGATACATGCCAATGATCATCATGAAGTAGCGCAACAAATAAAGAAACGGCAGCAAGCGCGGATTCCATAACAGGCCGATTATGGGCAAACTCTCGCGCCCGAAATAGACGCCCAAGACGAGCACGATGCAATACACACCCATCCAAATGCCCGTTCGATTTCGGGACTTGATGAAACTGACAAAGGCGATGGTCGCAAAACCAGTTATCACTACGTTCCAAAAAGTCGTGAGTGGAAAATACATGCTCCAAAAAGAGTCGCTTGCTCCGCTTGGTCGTGGCTCGTATTTCATGTCGGTCATGTAGGCATGACCGGTCAAGAATGGTAAAACCCAAAATGCAGAAAGCAAAACTGCCGTAATTGAAATCGTCACGGCGGTAATTGTGCTTCGACGGTTGTACCAAACAACCGCCAGCAAAATTACCCCACCAAAAACGAACAACAACACGATGCCATGACTCAATGAGCTCAGCGCGATGACCAGCGCCGTTAGCATCTTGCCCCGATGTTCTTCGAACGCACGAATCAAAAGACCGAAGCCGAGAACCGCCAACGACAACGAAATTGAAAAAGAAAACTCACCCGCCATGGTCGACGCGATGTTGCCACCGTAAATCGTGAAACTCTCGTCGTATAAAAAAACCACTGATGCGAGGGTCAACAATTCTGGAATCGGAAATGGAAATCTTGCCAACCTGCCAAAAGTCCATGTGCATGTGGGCAAAGCCAAGATGCCGATCACCGCGACGATCTTTAGCGCGATGCCGTAAGGCAGAACCAGATCGACAAGCAAAACTGCCAACGCCGGCACGACCATATAGAAGCGATACATCGGAAACCCCGAGTACCAGTCGTTGCTCCATCCAGTCAGGCGAAAATGTGGCAACAAGAAATCTCGCAAAGACGCCGGGCCGTACACATGGGCGCCCATGTCACCACCTGTCGGGGTGTTGTTACGCAAAATCAACTCGGGGTGCAGCGTCATCAACAACATCAATGTTGAACCGGCGACTATAACTGCCGAAGTAATTTGCTGGGCAGACCAACGCTTGGAACTGAGTTGTTTCACTGCGACCAAACTCTACCCTTCAGAAATTCGAACAAAATTACAAAAG
>SXGS01312083.1_pt1 | contig 13534 bp, 9 predicted proteins | sample 3174681 | NCBI WGS metagenome assembly SXGS01 (sample SAMN11356861, study PRJNA531348) | freshwater metagenome | isolation source: freshwater sample F1-80 | place: China: Fuxian Lake, Yuxi | collected 2017-12-25
GCCGGCCCGATCCACACGCTGTCCGCGGCCGGTGTCTCGGGCTTCAACTCGATGCTCGACCACATCGCCGAGACCGCGCCGCTGCGCCGCAACGTGACCTCGGATGAGGTCGGCGACACCTGCCTGTTCCTGTGCAGCCCCCACTCGCGCGGCATCACCGGCTCGATCGTCTACGTCGACGCCGGCTACCACGTGATGGGCGTCTAGGGGCCCTCGAGCGAGACGCTGGCGAGCATCGCCGCCAACTCGCCGCGCACGAGGGGCCAGTCGCTCTCGCGCGATTGCGCCTCGAGCACGACGATCGCCGTGCCGCGGTCGAGCACCAGTTCGAAGCCGCGCTGGCCCTGCGCGTCGTCGGCGCGCACGCTCAACTCGAGCCGCACTGCCACGCAGCCGTCGAACTCGCCGCGCTCGGCAAACTCGACCAGACGCCCATCGGACCGCAGCGCCTCGCGTGCAAAGTCCTCGATCGAGTCCGCGGATCGCTGACCCCTTCGAAGTCGGGCTCCACGCGATAGGCGAGCGCACCGGCGAAGAGATCGCTCGGATCGCGCACCAGAGCTTGGGCTCCGTCGCTCCGCGACTCGCTCCAGTCGCTCCAGCCCAGCGGCACGCGCAGCGCGAAGCCCGCGTCTCCCGGTCACCAGATCCGGGCGCGACGCGTCGCGCGCGCCGTGCCGTCGGCTCCGAGGCTCCCGATCAGGAACAGCACCAAGACGACGAAGGCGATGAACCAGCCGGTGACGGGATGCGGCGCATGATCGGCCCCGCTCGACTCGTAAGGGGCGCGCCGGCCGCTTGAGACGACGCCGCTAGAACGCCATGCCGACGGAAAAGTGTGCGCGCCAGCGGTCCTCGTCGGGGCGTGGGTCGGGATTCCAGCCCCAGTCGAGGCGCAGCGGACCGATCGGCAACAGGTAGCGCACCCCCGTGCCGAGCGCGGAGCGCGCGCCCTGCCAGTCGAGCACGTCCTGCGCCTGCGGCGCGAGCGTGCCGACGTCCCAGAACAGCGCTCCCTCGAGCGGCCCCTTCATGCGTTGGCGCAGCTCGGCGGTGAAAACCTGAAAGCCCTCGCCGCCGATCGGATTGCCCTCGGGGTCGCGCGGGCCGAGCTCGTCTTCGCGGAACGAGCGCACCGTGTTCTCGCCGCCGTTGAAGAAGCGTTCCTGCAGCGGGATGCCACTCGTCGAGCCGTGGGGCGCGATCACTCCCATACGCCACGAGAGCGCGACCACCGTCCCGTCGAATGGACTGGTCAGCCAGGTCTCCGTCAGTCGCAGGCGCGTGAAGTCGAGCTGGGAACCGAGCGCGGCATCGCCGTACTCGAGCGAGGCCCGCAGCAGGTTGCCCTCCGTCGGCACGAAGATGCTGTCGCGCCGGTCCCAGCTGCCGATCAGCGAGAGCGTCGAGATGTCGACGTTCTCCGTCTCGGCCAGCGCGATCGGATCCGTGACGTCGATGTCGCTGACGCGCGAAACGCGGAAGCGGTACTCGGTCGAGAGTCGCAGGCGCGGCCGCAGCTCGCGCGAGAGTGACAGCGCCGCGCCGAGCTCATCCTTGTCGTAGGAAGGCTCGTCGCGCAGCTCCTGGAACACGGAAATACCCGCCTCGAATTCGCTGCCGAAGAGATGCGGCTCGGAGAGACCGACGACGGCGCGCTGGGCGAGCTGGGCGAACAGTCCGTCGAGGCTCAAGGTGCGTCCAGCGCCGAGCAGGTTGGTCTCGCGCAGTCCGACGAGCGCGCGCAGACCTTCGTAGGAACCGTAGCCGGGCTCGAAGAAGACCTCAGTGCTCGTCGCCTCCTCGACCTCCACAACCAGCCGACGCTCCGGCTCGCCGCCCGCCTCGAGCGCGACATCCAACCGGCGGAAGAGTCCGCTGCGATTGAGTCGCGTGAATGTCGCGCGCACGGCCCGCACATCGTAGCGCTCCCCCGCGCGGATCGTCACGAGGTCGAGCACGTGGCTCGTGCGCGTCTTCTCGTTGCCGCGGACCACGACTCCCGACACGCGCACCTCGGGACCGGGCGCGACCACGAACGTGAGGGGCACGCGCGCCTCGGCGTCGGGAGTTCCCTCGCGCAGATCAACCTCGACATCCGGATGGCCGCGCTGCTGGTAGTGCTCTTCGATACGCGCGCGCAGGTCGAGTGGCAGGCGCGGCGAGAGCGGACGGCCACTCCACGCGGAAAGGTCGAGTTCAGCGTCGATGGAGGGCACGCCGCCCTCGAGCGAGAGCACGGGAGACACCGTGTAACGCGCCCCTTCGACGAGCCGCAGCGTCACGCGAGCGTTCGTCCGAGTCGCATCGAACTCGACCGCTGTTTCGCTCACGCGCGCATCGAGGTGCCCCTTCGAAGCTGCGTAGGCCTCGAGCGAACGTGCCGCCTCCGCGACCTCGCGCTCGACATACCAGCGCGGCACGCTCGAGCGCTCGAGGCCAGCAAGCCCGAGCGCGGAGAGCGCCTCGGACGCGCGCAGCCGCGCGCAGCCCTCGATGGCGATGGCAGCGAGGCGCGTGCGCGGTCCCTCACGGATGAGGAATACGACGTTGTGACGAGCGCCCACGTCTTCCGCATGCTCGTACTCCACGGCGCACGACGCGAAGCCCTCGGCCCGGTAGTGCTCGACCAGCGTGAAGGCGGCATCGTCGACCGCCGAGCGCGCCTGCGCGCGACGAGGGAGGTCGGCGATATCCGCGGACACGACCCGCTCGAGGTCGAGGGCCGTGAACGCCGTGGCGCCCTCGAATCGCACCACGACCTCAGCCGCATCGGGCGCCATTCGCGGTCCCGGCGCAGCCGCGCACGCGGCGAGCAGCAACGGCAGTAGGAGAAGCCCGAGCCGCTTCACCGTAGCCTCATCACGAAGCGGGCGCCGAAGTTGATGCGGTCGTAGATGTCACGCTCGCCGCGCAAGTAGATCGCGCGCCCCACGCCATCCGCTCGGCCGCTCACGCGGATGCGCACCTGCGCCGTGGAGCCGCCGTTTTGCGTCACGTCGGCCCCGGTCTGGAACTCGACGCGCTCCATCATGGAGCCATCGCCCTCGAACAGTCTCGAGAGCAAGTCCTTGCCGAGGTACACGATCACCGTCTCGGCAGCATCGATACCGTCATCGCCCGTCAATGAGGCACCGGGTGCGCGGCCCGTGAGCAGTAGCAGCAGGATGTCCTCGCCCGGAAGCGGTGGGATGGACGACAGCTCGAGTTCGGGCGCGCTGTAGCGTCCCGCTGCGCGGATAGCGATGTCGTAGCCACGCACGCGCGCGGAGAGGGTGAAATCGAGCACCGGATCGAGCGGGTCGCGACGGTCGATCGCCAGCGTGCCGGAGCGCAGCTCGAGGTTGGCCGCCGGCAACGGCACGACCGTCGGATCGAGGAACAGGGCGCCCGTGAGAATCGGCGCACGAGCTGTACCGGTGAGCGCGAGGTCGGGACGCAGCGAGCCGCGAGCCACGTTGCTGTCGATGCGGAAGGGCTGGCCACCGCGCAGGCGCACGTCAAAGCGCAGGGTGGAGAGCGCCCCCTTGTCGATCGAGAACAGCGGCGGGCTCGCCTCCCGTCCGAGGCCACCGCGCGGCCGCGGACGGAACCAGTCGAAGTTGCGCGACCAGCGACTGTCCTGCGGCGACAGCTCGCCTTTCAAGACGAGCGCGTCCAGCGGACCCGCGAGCGCAAGCTGCGTATCGGCGCGCACGCGCAGGTCGGGACGCTGCACCACGAGCAGCTCGCGCCCTCGAATCGAGAGGTCGAGCTCGACGCGCGGCGAGAGGCGCACTTGGCCGTCGATCTCGAACGGACCAGCCCCGAGCTCGCCTTGCAGCCGCTCGATGACCATGCGCTCGCCCTCCAACCGGAACTCGCCTTCCAGCCTCTGCAGCGCGGGAAATCCGGCGTCGAGTCGCAGCTCCCCGCCGCGCAGCTCGACGCGACCCGTCCAGATGGGTGCCGCGAGCGTGCCACCGACCCTGACCTCGCCACGCGTGAGTCCTGCGGTGCGGCGCAACGACGGTGTGAGCTCCGCGAGCACGGCCAGGTCGTCGATCGACCAGTTCGCCCCGAGATCCATCCCGGACTCGTCCTGCGGGAGGCGTCCCTCGCGCCACCAGCGCTCCAGCCCCGTGCGCGAGATCAACGTGCCGCGTGCCGCGACCTGCACTCCGGGGCGCGCCGCGAGCTCGAATTCGTCGAGCAAGAGTGCACCGTCGAGCGTCGCACGCGCGCGCACGGTTCCTTCGCCGACACCGAGCGTCGAGACCACGCCGCGGTCGGACTCCGGCGCGATCGACAGGCTCCGACCGGCAATCTCCGCGAAGCCGCGCAGGTCGGGAGCCACGCCGGCGAGCCGCGCGCTGGCGAGCCACTCGCCCGAGACCGGGCCAGGCAGCCCCAGCGCACGCCACGGCAAGATCCGAGCGTCGCCGACACGGAGCTCCGCGCTCGCCTGCAGCGCGCCTTGCACCACGCGCCAAGGCTCGCGCTCGTCGAACGGAAGCTCGCCCGCCAGCGAGAGGGTCAGTGCCTCGCCCGCGCGCAGCCGCAGGCTCTCGACCACGGCGCGCAAACCACCCGCGCGGGCCGCAAGCTCGAGCTCGAGCTCCGGCCAACCATCTGCCGGCACCAGTCGTTTCGCGCGCATGTCGGCCGCGAGCTCGTAACGGCCGTCGTCCTGCCGGACCATCAATCGTCCGTCGACATCGCCGACAGAAGCGCCGCGCACCAAGAAGGGCGCCAGCAACGGCATCGGCTCCACATCGTCGAAGCGAGCATCGAGCTCGAGGCGCCCCTCGCGCCAGAGCACGTCGGCCAACAGCTCGCCGCGCAGGCCACTGAACGCGAGCGAAGGTGCCGCCAGCGAGTCCGCCTCGAACTCGATCGCCGCGGGACGCTCGAGTGTGAGTGCAACGCCCTCACGCACGAGCAGCGCCTGCTCGACTTCGGCCAGCATGGGCCCACTCCAGCCGGCGTGCACGAGCGCACCCCGCCCCTGCGCCACCAGCCCAGCGGCACCGCACGCGAAGCTCGGGACCTCGAGCCGATCCGCCGTCAGGCGAGCGCTCGCTTCGATCCAGTCGAGTTCGAGCCCATCGCGCGTGGCCACGTCGAGAGCCTCGAACTCGACCTCGCCTGCGAGGGCCGGAAACGTGCCGGACAGCCGCGCATCGAGCGCCACGACACCGCGTTCGAACGTCTCCGGCAACAGCTGGTCGAGCTCAGGTATCGACGCGCGGAGGCTCGCGCTCTCGATCGAGCGCGCGCGCCAGTCGAAGGAGCCCTGCAGGTCAAGCTGGCCGAGACCGCCGAGCGCGCGCAGGGACAGGACTTCCACAAGCGCGCCCTCGATCCTCGCCCGCGCCTCGAGCTCGCCGAGCTCGTAGCCACCGACCACGACGCGCTCTCCGAGCAATCCGAGCCTTCCGGTCGGCTGCGCAAACGTGCCGCCGATCTCGACCGTCCCCCTCGCCGTGCCGGCCCAGGAGCGCGCGTCGAGGAGCCTTCCGAGCTCGGAAAGGTCAGCGAAATAGAGGTCCCCGTCCAGCGACATCTCGGTCGCCTCGGCAATCGGCTCGCGCCAGCGCAGGCTCCCTGTGCGCAGCACGAGTCGTCCCGTTCCCGTCTCGAGTCTTCCGCGCTCGATGGCGAGGCCCTGCGGCCCAAGCTCGCCCACCAGCACGACGCGGTGCGGCCCGATCCACGCAGCAGAACTGGCTCCAAACGCTCCAATGTCGTGCACCGCGAGCTCGATCGCTCCGCGCGAGGACTCGACCAAATCCAGCATGGTGGACTCGCGCAACGGCAGCTCGAGCCCGCGGCCCCAAAGCAGGTTCTCACGCTGGCGTACCTCCAGTCGCCCAAGCTCGAGCCAGCCCGGTCGCAGGAGCAAGTCGGCCTCGAGCTTCTCAAACGAGCGTCCTTGGTGGCACACGTCATGCGCGGAGAGTCGCGCCGCGAGCCACGCACCCTGCTCGTCGACGAGCAAGTGGCCAACGCCGGTCGCGCGGCCAGAGAGGCCGAGTCCATCGAGCTCGACGACGATGGCGCTGACGCGCGCGAGGTCCGCGTCGACCACGCTCCAGTGCAGGTTCCACGCTCGCTCTCGCTCGAGTGCGACGAGCGCGAATGGCGAGGACTCGAGCCGGCCTTCGATCTCGACTTCGAACCCGCCTGAGGTCGAGCGCACGCGACCGGCTTCGAGCGCCATGGACAGGTCCCCGGCGACGTCCAGCTGCTCGAGACGCAGCTCGTGTTCACCGAGCCGAGCGCGCCCGACAAGGGAAAACCGTCGCGCGCGCAGCGGCCAGTCGCCGCGCAGCGCGACCCGTTCCACGCGCGCGTCGGCCACGTCTCCAAGGAGTTCGAAGGAGCCACCGCTCAGCGTGACGTCCCGCCCACCGTCGAGCCCGACGACGAAGTCGAGCGCCGCGATCTGGATCTCGTCGGGCATCCACGCGAGGCGCCGCCCGAGGTCGACGGACGCAGCGGGGCCTCCGCGCGGCCCGATGGCAGCCGTGCCGCGGACCGAGCCCACACGCACGCTCCGCAGTCCCTCGCCGTCGCCGCGCAGGAGCTCACTCAGGTCGTAGTCGAGCTCCACACCCTCGACGCGCACGTCCCACGCGAGAGCGGCATCGGTCGAGCGCAGTCGCAGGTCTTCGATGGCGAGCGACGTGATCCAGTTGCCGGAGGCGGCGCCCGTCTCGAGCTCGAGCCCGTGCTCGCTGCGCAGTCGCTGCGCCAGCCGCGCGAGAAGCAACGGCGCGACCAGCACGTTGCGCAGCGCGACGAGCAGCACGAGCGCCCCTGCCAGCGCCAAGAGGACGCGCCAGCGCCGACGCGTCCCCGTCGCAGTTTTCAGCTCCCCCATCTCAGCATCTCGTTCACGCCGCGTCGGCGCTCACTCATCCTCGTCGACGCGCGTCCAGCCCTGGACGCGCAGCCAGCGCAGCGTGAACAGCGCGATCGTGGCGAGTACGCCGAGCGCGAGGAAGTAGCCGTAGGGCCACTTGGTCTCGGGCATGTTCTCGAAGTTCATGCCGTACAGGCCCGTCACGAACGACAGCGGGATGAAGACGGTCGTGATCGCGGTCATGAAGCGCATGACCTGATTCATGCGCAGATTCAGCGCGCCATGGATCAGCTCGCGCACGTCGGTGCCGAGGTCCCGGTAGTGCGCCGAGAGCTCGACCACCGACTGCGTGTGCTCGCGCAGGTCGGAGAGGAAGGGCAGCGTTTCAGGCCTGAAGAAGCCGCGGGCCTCATGTCCGAGCGCCACCGCGAGTTCGCGCATCGGCAGCGCGATGCGCGCGAGCACGCGCAGGTCGCGCATCAGCTCGTACAGCGTGGTGAGCGGCTTCGACGACGGCCGCGCAATCGCCTCCGCTTCGACGGCATCGAGTCGCGCGCCAAGGTGCTCGAGGCACGGCGTGTACGTGTCGACCATGCAGTCGAGGATCCGGTAGACGAGAAAGTCGGCTCCGCTGCGACGCGTCATGCTGTCGGGGTCGTGCAGGCGCTGGCGCAGGGGCGCGAGCAGGTCGAGCGGCTCGTCGCTGAAGGTGATCACGGTCGTGCCACGGACGAAGATCGAGAGCTGCTCCGACTCCGGGTGCTCCCCGGTCTTCATCGCGCGCGCGATCACGAACAGGGCGTCGCCGAACGGCTCGAGCTTGGGGCGCGAGTTGCTGCCGAGCACGTCCTCGAGGGCGAGCCGCGGCACGCTCAGCCTGGTGCCGAGAAACTCGAACAGCTCGCGATCGCCGTAGCCCTCGACGTCGATCCACGTGACCTCGGGCGCCTCGGCGAGCCGCAGGAGCTCGTCCAGCGACACGTGGTCGCGCGCCTCGATCGTCCGCGCGTCGTAGCGAACGACGCGCACGCGCGGCCTCGGGGCTCCGTCGGGAATCACCAGCGAGCCCGGACTCATGCCGGGGTTGGTCGGAAGCCCGTGATGGCGGCGGCGGCGCGGCATGCCTGCCGAGTCTAGGAAGCGGGGGTGCCCTCGCGCTCGCCCGCCCCGCCGCGCAGGCGCTCCACGGCCCAGGAAGCGAGCGGCAGGGCGAGACCCCAGCACACGGAAATGCCGAGGACCGAGGGCCACAGCGGCTCTCCGAAGGTCACGGCGCCGAGCCGCGCGCCGCCCCAATAGGAGCATGGCGCTCCAACCGCGCCGAAGGCCGCGAACCACGCGCGTCGCCGCGCGAGCCACGCCAGCGAGCTGTCGAAGGTCATCGCGAACACGACCCACAGCGCGACGATCCAGGCCGGAGCGAGCGCACCTGCGATCGGCGTCCCGGCATAGGCGAGCCAGCCCATCCGCAACTGCAGCGTGTCGACCACCGTTCCAAGCCCGGCCGCGAGCGCGAGGGCCGCCAGCTCGCGCGCGGGACGTGCGACGCGCAGCAGCGCCCAGCCGAGGAACAGCGCCACCGACAGCGGACCCGCCCACTCATGCCCCCGCGCCGCGCCGAGCACGCATGCGAACCAGCACAGCTGGAAGCCGACGAAGTTCGTGAGCTTGCTCACACCGCGCGCTCAGACGAGCCTGGGCAGCAGCGGCTCGCGCCGGTTGAGCGGCTTGGCGAGCAGCATCTGCACGTCTTGGATCGAGCGTTCCTCGAAGCCGCCCTCGCAGTAGCAGAGGTAGAACTCCCACATGCGCAGGAACTCCTCGCTGTGGCCGAGCGCGCGAATGCGCTCGGCATTCGTCGCCATGTTCTCGCGCCACCTGCGCAGGGTCGGGGCGTAGTGCGGCCCGATGTCCTCGAGGTGGTAGAGATTCATGTCGGTCACGCGCGCGACGCGATCCATGATCGCCGACGTCGACGGGATGCAGCTGCCGGGAAAGATGAAGCGCTGGATGAAGTCCACCGAGCGCAGCGCCTCGCGGTAGAGCGAGTCGCGGATCGTGATGGCCTGCAGCAGCATCATCCCGTCGGGCTTGAGCAGCTTCGAACAGGTCTCGAAGTACGTGTCGTACCAGCACTCGCCGACGGCCTCGATCATCTCGAGCGACACGAGCTTGTCGTAGCTGCCCGAGAGGTCGCGATAGTCCTCGAGCAGCACCGTCACGCGTTCCGCGAGGCCCGCCGCGCGCACGCGCTCTACCGCCTTCTCGTGCTGGCGCCGCGAGATCGTCGTCGTCGTGACGCGACAACCGAACTCGCGCGCCGCGTGCAGCGCCATCCCGCCCCAGCCCGTGCCGATCTCGAGCAGGTGATCAGTCGGCTGCAGGTCGAGCTTGCGGCAGATGCGGCCGAGGCGCGCGACCTGCGCCTCGTGCAGCGTCATGTCCGGACGCTCGAAGGCCGCGCACGAGTACATCATCGTCTCGTCGAGCCACAGCGCGTAGAACTCGTTGCCGATGTCGTAGTGCGCCGAGATGTTCTCGCGCGAGCCCGCGCGCGTGTTGTCGTGGCGGCGGTGCCACAGCCGCAGCGCCGCGGAGCCGAGCCGCGCGAAGCCGCGCTCCATGCCCTGCAGCACGTCGCGGTTGCGCACGAGGATGCGAATCACGCCCACGAGGTCATCGGTCGACCACGCGCCGTGGGCATAGGCCTCGCCGGCTCCAACACTGCCCTGCTTGGCGATGTCGAGGTACAGCTCCCCGTCGTGCACCTCGATCGTGGCGCTCGGTCCGCATGCGCCGCCGAAGACCTGCGAGCCGAGCTCGTCGCGCAGCACGAGCCGCCCCCATCGCAGGCCCGAGAAGCGCTCGTGCAGCTGGGAGCGCGCGAAGCGCTCGAGAGCGGTGAAGGGCCGGCTGCGCACCGTGCGCACGGGCGCGTCCGCGTGGCTGACCTGCTGGGTGAAGGCGGGGCTCGTCATGGATGATGCTCCGTCAGGGAGTCGGTGCGAGTGCGCGGGTGCTCGAAGAACGGCGCGCCCTTGAGCTTGAGCCGCAGGGCCTGCCAGTAGATGGCGGCCATGGAGCGCGCGGAAAAACCGGGGCACAGGCACAGGGCGCGCGCGAGGCCCGCGCCGTCGAGGGCGCGCCGGCGCATGGAGAGCCGCGCCTCGAACACCTCGCGACCGCCCTCGTAGTTGGTCATCTGCACGCCGAGCTCGTCGCCGAGCTCGCTGAAGTGCCAGACGTACTCCTGCCCCATGTCTTGAAACGGCGACACGTGGAAGCGCTTGGCGAAGCGCGCCCGCGCTCCCTCGCCGCCGCGCGCGTCGAGCACGTAGCTGTGCCGCTCGCCCCACGGGGTGTTGGTGATCTCGGCCACGATCGCGTCGAGCCGGTCCTGTGCGTCGAAGCAGTAGTAGAAGCTGACCGGGTTGAACACGTAGCCAAGGAAGCGCGGCTGCGCGAGCAGCACCACGCGACCCTCGGGCCGTCGTCCGAGTTCCTCGCGCACGCGCTCGCGCACGGCCGCGTCGAGCGCGAGGCCCGAGCCGACCCCGAGGTAGTCCTCGCGGCGGAGGCTGACGACGTTCGCGCTGCCGCTCGACCACAGCCAGCGTCCCGCGAATACCGTCTCGAGTTCCGCGAGGTCGAGCGCGAGCAGGAAGTGGCCGTACTCGAAGGCGTGCTCGACCCCGCCGATGCGCCGATGCCCCACGCGGCCGAAGTAAAGGGCGCTCCTCACGACCAAGGCTCCAGGAGGACACGGCGGCCGGAGAGTCCCTCGACGACCCGCAGGCCGCTCATCACGCCATCCTCGTGGAAGCCGTAGCGCCAGTAGGCGCCGGCGTACCAGGTCCTGTTCACGCCGCTGACCTCACCATGGCGTCTCTGGGCGGCCACGGTCGGCAGGTCGAAGTGCGGGTGGTGGTACGTCATGCGACTCAGGACCCTGGCGGGTTGGACGGCCTGAGAGTGGTTCAGGGTCGCGCAGAGCACTTCGGGGCAGTCGAGACCCTGCAACCTATTCAACCAATACGTCAAAGTCGCGCGGTGCAGATTTATTCGCTCCGTCCCCTGCGCCCCCGAACCTCGTCCGACGGGGTCGAGCAGGTGGTAGTTCCAGCTGGCCCAGACCTTGCGCCGCCGGGGGAGCAGGCGGGCGTCGGTGTGCAGCAGAGCCTCGTTCTCCTGGTAGCGGATGGCGCCGAGGACCGAGCGCTCGGCGGGGCTGGGGTCCGCGAGCAGAGAGAGCGCCGTGTCGCTGTGGGTGGCGATCACGACCTGGTCGAAGCGCCGCCGCTCGCCCCGCGGCAGCTCGAGCTCGACCCCGTCTGGCAGGCGCCGGATCGAGCGCACGGGGGTGTCGACGTGGACGCGGCCGGCGAAGGGCCGGATCAGGGCCTCGACGTAGCGCGCCGAGCCGCCCTCGACCACGCGCCAGACGGGCCGTCCCTCGACCTGCAGGAACCCGTGGTTGTGGAAGAAGCGCGCGAAGAAGCGCGCCGGGAAGGCGAGCATCTCGTCGGGCGAAGCCGACCAGATCGCCGCCCCCATCGGCAGGATGTAGAGCCGCCGGAAGCTCTCCGAGTAGCGCCGCTCGCGCAGGAAGTCGCCCAACGGGATCTCGTCCTCGCCTTGGAGCAGCTCGAGCGCCTCGCGGTTGAAGCGCAGGATGTCGAGCACCATGCGGTGGAACGAGGGCCGCAACAGGTTCGAGCGCTGCGCGTAGACCGTGTCGAGGTTGCGCCCGTTCCACTCGATGCCCGTGCGCTCCTCGCGCACGCTGAAGCTCATGTCGCTCTCTTTGGAGGCGACGCCGAGCTCCTCGAGCAGGCGACAGAAATTCGGGTAGGTCTTGTGGTTGAAGACGATGAAGCCCGTGTCGACCGCGAGCGTGCGCCCGCCGAGCTCGAGCTGGTGCGTGTGCGTGTGGCCGCCGACGTGGCTGCCGGCCTCGTACAGCTCGATTTCGTGCTCGCGCGCGAGGTGGTGCGCTACGACGAGTCCCGAGATCCCGCTGCCGACGATGGCGACGCGCAAGCCGACCGCTCCCTAGGCGCGTTTCTCAAGGCGCTTCTCCAGCACCGCCGCGGGCACCGGATTCAGTTGCCAGACGAGACCGAGCCAGCTCATCGCGCGCAGCGCGTAGTAGCTCGGGTCGTACTCCCACCAGTAGAAGCCCTGCCGCACCGAGCCTGGGAAGTGGTGGTGATTGTTATGCCAGCCCTCGCCGAGCGTGACGAGTGCGAGGAACCAGTTGTTGCGGCTCGTGTCGGTGGTCTGGAAGCGCCGCGTGCCCCACACGTGCGCGAGCGAGTTGATGGTGAAGGTCGCGTGGAACAGCAAGACCGTCGAGATCATGCCCCACACGACGAGCTGCCAGCCGCTCGTGCCGAGCTCGGGGTAGGCCGCGCCGAGCCACGCGCCGAGGCCGTAGAGACCTGCGAACATCGCGATCGGCACCACGATGTCGAAACGGTCGAGGAAGCACAGCTCGGGATACTTGAGCAGGTCCTTCACGCGCTCGCGCCGCGTCGGGAAGTTGTGCTTGGCCGTGATCCAGCCCACGTGGCTCCAGAAGAATCCGTGGCACGTCGGCGAGTGCGTATCGTCGTCCGTGTCCGAGTGCTGGTGGTGCTCGCGGTGGTGCGCGGCCCACCACAGCGGCCCGCGCTGCACGGCGCTGTTGCCGAGCACGCCGAACACGAACTGCATCGCGCGCGAGGTCTTGAACGTGCGGTGCGAGAAGTAGCGGTGGTAGAAGGCCGTGATCGCGAACATGCGGATCACGTAGAGCGCCGCCGCGACCCCGACGGCGACCGGGCTCCAGCCCACCCAGATCACGCCGAGGCAGGCCACGTGCAGCAACGCGAAGGGCAAGATGCGCGGCCAGTCAACGCGCTTCGCGCTGCTCGCTACGGACTCGTCGATGCCCGCCCACGAGTCGATCCAACGCAGGAGCGCAAGCGACGCGCCCTTGCGCGGGGGCGCCTCCAGGGGGGAACGGGGCGACATCCTCAAGAACCTCGGGCTATGGGCGACGGCGGAACAGGTAGTGGGACACAATCCACTCCGAGCCGCCACGGTAGTTCCAAAGCTCAGCGCATGCCATGAAGAACACGCGCCAGTTCTCGATCCAGGCCCGCTCGCGGCCGGCCCCGTAGGTGGCGCGGAAGAGCTCGCACACCTCGTTCTTGTTGCGGTCCATGTTCGCCAGCCACGCCTCGGCGGTCTTACCGTAGTGCGTGCCGTCGACCTGCCAGCGCTCGAGGCACTCGAGGTCGCGCTGGAACTCCAGCGGCAGGTCGTCCGAGGGCATGATCCCGCCCGTGAAGAAGTTGCGCCCCATCCAGTTGTCGTCGCCCTCCGTCTGGAACAGGTAGGCGTGACGCTTGTGGGTGAATATGTGGAAGAAGAGCTGCCCTTCGGGCTTGAGCACGCCGGCCACGAGCGCGAACAGTTGCTCCCAGTTGCGCAGGTGCTCGAACATCTCCACCGACACGACCCGGTCAAAGCGGCGCCCGGTGCTCCAGCGGTTGATGTCGCAGGTCTCGATCTCGAGGTTGGTGAGCCCGCGCGCCTTGGCCGTCGCGAGGATGTGCTCGCGCTGGGTGCGTGAGTTCGACACGCCAAGGATGCGGCTCTTGGGATAGCGCGCGGCCATGAACAGGCTGAGCGAGCCCCAGC
>SXGS01239155.1_pt1 | contig 13532 bp, 9 predicted proteins | sample 3174681 | NCBI WGS metagenome assembly SXGS01 (sample SAMN11356861, study PRJNA531348) | freshwater metagenome | isolation source: freshwater sample F1-80 | place: China: Fuxian Lake, Yuxi | collected 2017-12-25
GCAAAGTAGTTCACTTGCTCCTGCGTTACGGTAAGCGGCAGCTTGATGCCCAGGTGCGCCAGAGTGTGGTTGGTCCACGCGCCGTTGGCAACTACAAGCTTTTCGCAGTGGTATGTTTCGCCGCCGGCTTTTCGCAGCTCGTTGGATTGAACATTCAAAAGACCTTACACCTCAATCCGTCCACACCGTTTTGAAAGAATCTGGTTGTTGAGGGTTCCCCACGTCAGTGAAGGGAGTTGACTCTACGGTCATCGAGGGCTACTGCTAAACCATGTTCAGGGACATCATACTGTTCATTTCGAGGAGCCGCATCGCCTCGGTGACTACAGCAATCCTGCTCAATGCGATCGGCGTTGCTCTCGTCCTCGGGGTTTCTGTGGAATCATTCGGTAATTACGGATGGGTGATATTCGTGTTCACCCCTAGCATCCTCGGCTTCAACACAGCCCTCCTGTATTCTCTCGGGCAGCAACGCTCCAAAGCGAGCACTGTGGGACTTGCGTCTATTAGTTTGCTCGTTGTCGCCATAGGGATTGTTGTTTTTGCTTTCGAGGGCCTCATCTGTTTGATGATGGCGGCTCCCATTGCTTATCCGCTCTGCGTATTAGGTGCGTGGATAGGTCATTTCACAGGCACCTGCATCAACCGTCGTTTTCTCAAGGTTCTCACTTCAGTAATCCTCCTTGCCGTCACCCCTCTACTAACCGCTCTCGAAGCGAAACTAAGTTTTGCTGCTCCAACCTCCAAAGTCACCAGTTCGATCGAGGTGAATTCTCCCATCGAAAAAGTCTGGAAACTTATTCCCGAATTCACCGAAATCAAATCCGACCCCGTGTTAATGTTCAAAGCGGGCGTTGCATTCCCTTTATCATGCCGGATGGAGGGCATGGGCGTCGGTGCTCGCAGATACTGCGTGCTTTCTACTGGCACGATGACTGAAACGATCACGGCTTGGAACCCGCCTCATCACTTAGCTTTCGACGTGCTGACAACTCCACCATCCATGCGGGAAATCTCATTTTACAAAAACCTCAACCCTCCGCACCTCGACGGATTCTATGTTTCTAAGAAAGGTGAATTCCATCTCACCCCGTTAGCCGACGGTCGCACAAGGATTGAAGGCACGAGTTATTATGAAAACCGTTTGTGGCCTAGTGGGTATTGGTTAACGATCTCGGATTATGTCGTTCGTCATGTCCAACTCCGTGTTCTAAACCATCTCAAAATACTCGCTGAATCGTCCTCTGCCTTGCCTCATGAAGCTAATCTCTTGGAACGTTAATGGAATCCGCGCCTGTCTCAAAAAAAAACTTCCTCCATTACCTTACCGAACAATCCCCTGATATTCTTTGCCTACAGGAAACAAAAGCCACTGAGGCGGATGTCGAAGCGGTTTGGCCCAACACGTACGTAACTTACTGGAATTCGGCCCAGAAAAAAGGTTACTCCGGCAGTGCCATTTTTACCAAACATGAGCCACTAAAAGTTACCACCGGCATCGGGCAAACGATGCACGATAACGAAGGGCGTGTCCTAAACGCTGAGTTCGACAATTTTCATCTTGTGAATGTGTATGTCCCCAACTCCCGACGGGAACTCACTCGGCTTCCCTATCGGCAACAATGGGATGCCGCATTTCTGTCCCATTTGAAAAAACTGCAGCGCACAAAGCCCGTCATCTTTTGTGGCGATCTCAACGTCGCACACACAGAACTCGATCTGGCTAATCCAAAAGCAAACATTCGGAACCATGGATTCACTGCCGAAGAACGTGCTGGTTTTGATGGATTTGTGAGAGCAGGCTTCATCGATAGTTTCCGCGAATTTGAAAAAGGAGTAGGGCATTACACTTGGTGGAGCCCCATGCAGGGCGCACGAGCCCGCAATGTGGGTTGGCGAATCGATTATTTCCTCCTGTCTCAATCCCTCAGACCGAACCTCAAGAGGGCGTTTATCCATCGAGAAACTCTGGGTTCCGATCATTGCCCCGTCGGCATTGAAATCGACATATAGCCGGATTTCGACTTTTCTTATGCTTTGAATTTCGGCATAACTTCCCTATCACTTGCTAATCTATGAACCCGCGCAAATGGAGAGTTGCTGGCATTAATTTCGATCATTTCCATATGGGCGACCTTTTGAGAATGGCCAGAAACCATCCTGAGGTCGAACTCGTTGGCATCTCTGACGAAAACCCACAACGGATGGAGGAAGCCATTCGCAAGCAGCGACTGCCACGCGATCGGGCATACACCGATTACCGGGCCTGCATGGAGAAAGCCAAACCCGACGTTGTGATCCTCTGCCCTTCCGCTTCTCAACACGGGGCGTGGGTCAAAAAAATCGCACCTTACAATGTCCATATCATGGTTGAGAAGCCATTCGCTGCTTCACTCAAGGAGGCTGATTCCATGATTACGGCGATGCCAAAAGATAAAACCCTGATGATTAATTGGCCGCTCCAATGGGTAACATCCCATTGTAAAACCTATCAATTGATCGAAGCGGGACACATCGGCGAGGTATTAAACGTGTGGCATTTCGGAGGCAATCGAGGTCCCTTATTTCATGGGGCAGATAAAGTAGAGAAAACTCCAGCTCAGGTTGCTCAAGAAAAACCTGATTCGTGGTTCTACAAACGCGCCCACGGGGGTGGTTCCCTTTTGGATTATCTCGGTTATGGCACTACCTTAGGGACTTGGTTTCAAGGAGGTCGCAGACCTATCGAAGTCACCGCAGTTGTGGATGAACCCGCTGGACTGGAGGTGGACGAACACAGCCTCGTGGTTGCTAGGTATGCTCACGGCCTCTCCAAATTCGAGACTCGGTGGGGCACGTTTACCGATCCTTGGACCACCCAGCCTCAACCCAAATGCGGTTTCACCATCACGGGAACCGAAGGCACCATTTGTTCCGATGATTACGAAGATTTCGTTACCGTCCAAACCCGTAAGAAGACGAAACCACATCGCCTCGTCGCCCCTGCATTGAAAGCACCGTTCCAAAACCCCGTTCAGTATCTCCTGCATTGTCTAAAAACCGAGCAACCGCTCTCTGGGCCCGTCAGTCTTGCTACCAGTCGCCTAGGCCAAGAAATCGTCGATGCTGCCATCCGCAGTGCTCGGTTAAAGCGGACGGTCCAGCTTCCCTAACTTCGCATCCAAGGGCACGAAGGTGATTAATAAAAACGTTTTTACAGACACCCATGCGCACCTTGACTTTCCGGAGTTTTCTCAGGATTTAAACGCAACTATCGACCGTGCCCACATTTCTGGGGTTTCGAGAATCATCAGCATCGGGACGGATTTAGAATCAAGTCGTCGAGCCATCCAATTAGCTGAACAGTTCGAAGGCGTCTTCGCTGTGGTTGGTTGGCACCCTTCAAATGTGGAAAATGCTCCCGACGATATCCGACCGGCTCTGAGGGATCTGGGAAAGCACCCCAAAGTGGTCGCGATTGGAGAGACAGGCTTGGATTTCTACCGACTTCCATCAACTCGCCCAACCGATACCATCCTTGATGATGGAGAATACAAAAAACGGCAGGCGCGGCTTTTTTCTCAACAACTGGAAATTGCTCAGGAATTGGGACTCAACTGCGTGATCCATCAACGCGCGGCTGCGCAGGAAACGCTCGACCAACTGCGACCCTTCACTCCTCGTGTCAGGGGAGTATTTCATTGTTTCGTCGATTCGCCGGACATCCTAAGGCAAGTATTGGATTTGGGTTCGATCGTCAGTTTTACTGGAATTACAACTTTTAAAAACGCCGCAGGCGTCCGAGACACGCTAGCCACGACGCCAATTGAGGCGTTGATGTTGGAGACGGACTGCCCCTATTTAGCACCCGTTCCGTATCGCGGTAAACGTGCCGAACCAGCCCACGTCCGAGAAATTGCTGAGATCATCGCGAAAATCAAATCTGTAACGCTGGAAGAATTAAGTCGCATCACCGAGTCCACGGTTGAGCGATTCTTCCCAAAAATAGTGGTCGAATGAACCTCAAGTTCCGACAACCATGGTGCTTGCGATCCTTGTCCCTAATGCGATGTAAATGCCTTTCGTACGCTCTGTTAACTTGGTTGGGATGGATGATTTCAGTTTCAGCAGTTCCACCCGAGCAAATCCAACAAATGATCCATCGGCGATGGCAGGACCCCACGATCCCATCAGTTCTGAATATCACCTCATTCGCACAAACCACGGACGGCTACCTCTGGATCGGAACGCGAGACGGATTGATTCGTTTTGATGGACTCAAGATCAAACATTACAGAAAAATCGACACTCCCGGTCTTTTTAACGACGATTTCCAAACGCTCCTCGTGACGCGGGATCAAACCCTCTACTGCGGAACAGTGGAGGGAGGACTCGTGCGAGTGAAGGATCAAGTTTTCAGAAGTTTTATCCGCGAGGATGGCCTTTCTAACCGTAGGGTGGCCGCCCTCGCGGAGCACGCGGACGGGACCATTTATATAGGAACACGCGCAGGTGGAGTTCTCCTCTTACGGAAAGATCAAATCACCCAACTGACCATTCCCGGACAGGGCTTCTTCGATGTGAGATCAATGTGTCTCGTTAACGGCGAGATTTGGATGGGGTCGGGTTCAGAGTCTGATACTGGAGATGATAAACGTCGAATGGCTCTGGGAGATTTACGTAAAAACCCGAGAACAGGGGGCGTTATTTCCCATTGGGATGGCAAAGCCTATCATGTCTTCCAACTGCCAGATTCAACTCTGACAACGGAAGTGACGGGATTAGTGCTCGGTCCGGATGGATTGCTCTACATCGCGACTTCAGATCAAGGCGTGTTTTCCATGCACCTCAATTCTCCGGGAATTTTCAAGCGGATCGAGGGCCCGCCTTCTGGGCTTAAGGACGTCAGAGCACTCACTTTTGATGCGACGGGTGCCTTTTGGGTAGCCCTAGGAAATGGAATGGTTGCGCGTTCAGAACGGAGTCTGTGGTCAACTTTCTCCTTAGTTGACGGTGTCAACATCCACTCCGGACAGGCGGTCTTTCAAGATAAAGAAGGAACCGTCTGGGTTGGAACTACCTACGGACTGGATAGTTTTTACTTCGGAGCGGTTACCACGTTTGGCAAACCCGAAGGCCTTGCAGATGACCAAACAACCTGCGTGATCGAGGACGAAGCAGGACAGATTTGGGTGGGTACAGAGAATGCAGGACTCTCCATGATTTCATCCAACGGAATCTCCAATTTCGATCTTGGTCTAGAGAAACAAGATTTAAACAAATCCGTTTCACCGGTGAGAGAAAGCACTTCGGTCTATGCGGCTTATCCCGCAGCAAGCACGATCCAGTGTTTGGCCCCTGCCAAAGGCGGTGGGATTTGGTTCGGAACTACAAATGGATTCGGGAAAATCGAGGGAGGAGTCACACAATTCTACAGTTCGAAGGATGGGTTTCCAGAAGATTTGGTTTGGTCAATCTACCAAGATGATCATTCGGATGTCTGGATAGGTATGACCCCAGGGATTGGCCTGTATCGGTTTCGACCGGGGACTAAACCGATTCATTACCCAGGCACCAAGCATTTAGGAATTCGAGACATCGCTCCAGATGGCGAAGGCGGGTTATGGCTAGCGACTCAGAGCCATGGAATCGTCTCCTTCCGCGACGGAGCGATCCGTGGAGCATGGAGCAAATTCAGAGGACTCTCGGATGATTCCGTGCGTTCGTTGTTTGTTGAAACAAATCGGACGGTCTGGGTGGGCACGAGGGACAGAGGGCTGAATAGGTTTTTGGACGGAAAGATAGACAAATTTAGGTGGGAACAAGGCTTTGGTGCGGACCAAGTTTCTGGTGTCGTTCGGGACGATTCAAATAATCTTTGGATGGGAACCCCAAGGGGAATTCTGAGAGCCTCCATCCCGGGCCTCGATCGCCTTCTCTCGGGGACTGCTCGGTTCAGTGATTCTCGACTTTTTACTCAAATCGATGGAATGCGCTCGGAGGAGTGTCGACGTGCAAATAATCCTACTGTTCTGCGGAGTCGAGATGGCCTCCTTTGGTTTACGACCCAAAAAGGATTGAGCATGGTGGATCCGAAACGTTTTCAAAATGAAGAACGACCACTCCCCGTTCAGATCGAATCCATTGCAGTCGATAATATCGTGAAATCACCCACGGAACGGTTGGTTTTTGAACCTGGAGGGGGGCCTGTCCGACTTTCTTTCACAGCGACCGCCCTACGGTATCCCAGCCGAGTTCGGTTCCGATACAAGCTTTCAACGGTCGAACCTGACTGGGTAATTCTCCCCTCATCGCAACGCGACGTGATTTACCAAAACCTGCGGCCAGGCAATTACACCTTTTCTGTCCAAGCGGTATTAGGTGCAGGGGAATTTGACGATAAACCAGCCGTGGTGGCATTTGCCATTCCTCACCTGTTTTACCAAACTCCAGTTTTCTACGGATCGCTCGTTGCTTGCTTTTTGACCTCCCTAGTGTTGCTACACCAGTTTCGATTGCGGTTTATGGCACGGAGGGCCTCCACACTCAAGGCCGAAGTTCTCGCACGCACGGCGGAACTTCGAGCGGAGATTATCGAACGCCAACGCGCTGAGGATCAGTTGCGCCTGATCCCCGGCCGCATTCTCCAAGCCCAAGAAGGCGAACGTCGTCGAGTCGCCGCTGAACTTCACGATTCAGTGAGCCAACTCCTCGGCTCCGTTCGATTTCGGCTACATCTTTTGGAACCTCTTTCCGATAATGAACCTAGGCTTGGTTCCACACTCACTAAGGCGAAGGAATTGCTCGACATTTCGGTGCAAGAGGTTCGACGAATTGCTCGAAACCTTCGCCCTGCGGAAATAGATGATTTTGGATTGAAAGCCGCGCTGGAAAACGCTGCAAACGAGTTTCGATTACGCACTCGACTTCAGGTGGAATTACTCATTCCGAACTTAGAAAAGAAAATACTTCCCCACTTGGAATTGCCGATCTATCGAATTACCCAAGAGGCGTTGACCAACATCGAACGCCATGCTGAAGCGAGAAACGTCAAAGTCGAGTTGGCGCAGACTGACTCCCACCTCGTGTTGACCATTCACGACGATGGGAAAGGATTTTCTACAGAAACCATCACAACTCCTATAACCGAAGCTCCCGGGATTGGCCTGTTGAATATCCGGGATCGTGCCGAAGGAGTCGGAGGGAACTTCTCGATCAATTCTTCTCCCGGACACGGCACAACGGTCACCGTCCAGTTCCCACTAACTCCCCTCCCCTAATGAACACCAATGCTGAGAGCATCCGTGTTGTGATTATCAGCAATCAGTTGATTATTCGGGAAGGCCTCCGGGGGCTCCTTTCTTCATACGGAACAATCGTGATCACAGGTGAGTTCAATTCGATTGACGAGGCGGTTTTGAATTTCCATCCACTTCAGGCTGACATCGCAATAGCAACGCTCGCTTCTCGTAATTTTTCCCATGCAGTATTCAAATGGAGCCTGATTCCTATCCCAACCCTAGTCCTTCTACCGGATGCTAGCAGGTTGGAAGTGCTCACAATTCAATCTGCAGGAGTTAAGGGACTCTTGCCACAAGGATCCCCCGCTCAAAATTACGTCGACGCAATCGAAGTCGTTTCCAAGGGAAGCTCCTACTTCAGCCTACAAATCCGTCCTTTTCTTGAGCACTCAACCCTCCCTACTCAATGGTTTTTGCTGACCAATCGTGAGCGACTTATTTTTTGCTTGATGACTTCGGGTCTATCATCCACCGAGATCGCCGCTTCAATGAACGTCTCCACCGTCGCAATCCGTTCTTACCGCCGGAAATTATACAAGAAAATGGAAACCTCAGACACTTCTGGTTTAGCAAGAATCGCCACAAAATACGGATTCGTTCCCTGATCCAATTCTCTTCGGGGCTTCTAGAAAGAAAAAAGTCTTGGGTCGAAACTACGTAGTTATTTCTACGTAGTTATTCCTTTTGATTTCTTCATCTCATGTCACGACACTTGCCTCCGTAAATCTGATCTAGCGGGTGTTTTGAGTCTCAAACTTGTCAAAACAGAATCCTGTTAACTGTTCTTTGAGACGTGAATTAATGGTGGTGCGTAACGATGAAAATGTTGAACTAAAGTGTTCATCGTTAAGAAAGCCACTATCTCAATTGTTTTTATTTTTTAATAATTTTTAGCAAGAAGGAGAGTCTGTTGCGCCAAGTTTGACCTGTTTATGGCAAGGTTTGCCACTTGAATGTGGAACTAACCAAGGAGAACTTAGGGGTCGATTAGGACAAAAGTCAGTGGATTAGGGAGGTGCGTGTAGTCAACCAGCGTGTGGGGATCCCCTGCACGTTTAGCCGGGGTTTCGAAAGGCAAAGGGTTGGCGTGGTGGGCTGCACTCACCTCCTCTTTTTATGGAAGTGTTAGAATTGAGGGAGTACGGTTAAGGAATTTTTTCCAGTTCGTCGGCTTTCCAAGCTTCCTCGCGAGCTTGTGTTTCTAAACGAATTTTTGCCACCTGCCCCACAGACACTGCGGTTTCACGGTGTCCCCACTCATTACGCACATAGGTTAACAGGGCAGCCAATTGCTCATCCTCAAGAACCCCCAGACCGGGCATGTCCATTTCGTAAAGCTTACCTTTCACGGTAATCGGCCCACGCACACCTTGCAGCGCAATCCTGACCAATCGTTGTGGAGATCCTGTTACCCACTCGGAATCCGCCAATGCAGGAGCAAGCCCGTCCTGACCTAATCCGTGGGGTTGGTGGCATGATCCACAGATGGTTTGGTAAAGGGCTTTTCCATCCTCAAAAAGTTTTTTCTCGTCTGCCGAGAGTTCGGAGCGTTTCTGTTCATTGCCTCCTACTTTTCCAGGCCAATGCAACATTCGATCCACATTATTGAAGGCGACCACCAGATTAGTGGCCAGTTTGAGTTCGCTCCAAGCCTTGGGTTCTTTCGTGAGTTGAATGATTCGAGCCGGTTTAGCAGTCGGTGTTTTTGTCGGGGGTTGGATGCCCCAAAGTCCTGAAAGCAGCGCAGGAGCAAACTCTGGAAATCCAACTGCAAGATCGAGTAATCTTTCAATGTCCGAGCCTTTACCTACCGAACCCGTCATTTTCGCCAGACCTTGAACCACACCTGCATCGTGGTCGAATCCGGCGGTTTTTCGTCCTCCGGAAGTTTGAATCCATTTTTCAAGAAACGTAAGATCGTCTCCGCTAAGACTGGAAAACGCAGCATCCTTCACTAGGGGAGAATTGGGATTACGCCGGAGTATCATCCTCAAAATCTCTCCCCTCTTTTCCCTAGCAAGAACTGGCGCGCTTTCAGGGAGGGCCCCGATGGTGAAAGCGCGTTGAGCCTCCTCCCTCGTGGATGAAGGTTTTTGCGAAGAATCAATTTTCTGCAACCAAGAGTCTGAAGTTCGCAACTGCGGTTCACTGAGCCGCAACCCCACCAGACGCAGTCGTTCATCTTTGTCCTGAAGACTCTGCTCCAGTGTAATGGCATCGAGAGCCCCTAATCCTTCAAGTGCCCAGAGTGCGTGAATCCGAGCGAACCAATGATCCGAGTGGGTAGCGACCTGCCGCAGCGATCCAACCGAATCACCAGTCCCTCGTTCAATCAAAAGTCGCTGCGCGGTATCACGGGCCCATCCGTTCGGTGAAGAAAGTGTCTGGACTAGTTCATCCGAGGTTGATTTCGCCAAATTCGGGGCGCGAGTTCGCGGTTGATTAGAGCGCGTGATTCGGTAGATACGACCCATGTTTACTGGGGCTTGAAGGTTGCGACTCAACGATTGGTTCCGCAAATAGGTCGTTAAGTAAACACGGTGTTGGAGAACCCCACGATACATATCCACGAGATAAAGATTGCCGTCGAGCCCATTGATAATGTTGACCGGACGAAACCGTTCATCCGTTGAAGCCAGAAACTCGGAGCCCGGAAACGCGTTGGTTGCAGTGATCATTCCGTCGGTTTCCGATAGAATATTGCAACGCACAAAATTTCCGGTCGGTTCACAGAGAAATGCCGCTCCTTGAAATGGCTCGGGGAATTGGTCACCTCGATAAATACAGGGTCCACAAGCTCCCGTAAACGTCGCAAGGCGGCCATCCGGTTTCAGTTGACCATTTTGGTAACCACGATTAACCCCGGGGTTGACTCGTGCAGGCCACACCGCCTGATCTTTAACCACTTGGTGGTTGGAGCCGAATCCCGATCGTTGCCCCGCGCGTCGTAGGTAATAGTCCCCCCACACCAGATCCGCTCTCAGTTGGTCACTGTTCGAGTTATAGAAAAATCGGCCTTCATCATCTTGGGTCAAACCCCACTGGCCTCGGAAAGGAGTCTCCTGCTGAACCCATTGCCCCTTGATTAACCGAAGCCGATTCGTGTGGTTCGCGCTGTAAATCCAATTGTCCATCGCCACCATCAACCCATTAGAACTATGCTCAGGATTCGCAATGTTCCCGTACTCCTTCGAAACCAAAATCTTGGTATCGCAGTGATCATCCCGATTTGTATCCTGACAAAACCACAGGTTCGGAGGTTCCGCGACTAACACTCCATGATGAACCAAGGCAAGGGCACGAGGTAGAATAAGCTGATCAAGAAAAACGGTCTTCTTATCCATTTTCCCATCTCCATCCGTATCTTCCAAAACACTGATCTGCCCATTCGGTTGGTCCTCGCCTTTCCCATCCACATTGGGCATGTAACCGCGCATCTCTACTACCCAAAGGCGACCATCGGGCCCAAACTCAATCTCAACAGGCGTTTCTACAAGTGGTTCGCTTGCGACAACTTGGATATCAAATCCGGGTTGGATTTTGAATGACTTCAGCGCGGCATCCACATCGAGGGGCGGTGCTGCCGGGATCACGACGTGGCTGGGGAGAGGGTTCTGTATTTCACCCTTCTTGTCACCGTTTTGGGCTGAGGAATTCGAGGCTGTTAGCCAGTAGACCGTTGCAAAAACACACAAATAAATAAATCTCCGGCTCACCAAGGTAGTCTCCATGTCTGGAAGTACTTCTAACAACCTCCGGCCTATTTGTCGATCACAGCCCCGTTTTGAATCCACTCGAACAGAGTCATGATTTCATCGCCTGTAAGTAGCAATTTTCCGTCCGGTGGCATCACTTCCTCGTGCGACCGTGGCAGGGTCACTCGCCGGATCAATTCGCTTTCCAATGGCACCCCCGGCTTGACGACTGTTTTCCCGTTGGCGGTTTGAACAGCCAACGCGGCCTGATCCAGTCGGTATTTCCCCTTTTGCTTCTCACTACCATGACACTGCACACATTTCGCCTCAAAAATAGGTGCGATCCGCTGCGCGTAAAAACTCTCCGCTCCGAGATCCTCAGATTCTGGATTCTCACCAAAGAGATTTTTGAAAAATGCAGGGGCATTTTTCGTGAGGTAACGAGTTCCGTGGGTCAGATTGCCCCCTTCATGACCAGCAATCATGAGCGAAAAGAGGCAACAAAACAGCCCCAATCGGTAGGTCACCAACCACCCTAGCCTGACCACCCCTTGGTAAGTTCTAAAATAAACCACCGTTGTGAGTATCGTCAGCACTGTCACCACGATTCCGCCCCAACGATGTCGTTCGAGAATCACTGGATTGTAATCCCCTCCCTGCGCTCTTAACCAACCCAGCCCTGCCGCAAGAACTGCACTCATCGCACTCAGCACCATCATGATTCCGATCGATTGGCGGAACTCCCATTTTTTACGAAAAAAACCAACTATTTCCAGAGCACAAACGATCGTAATGAACCCAATCGGGTAATGCAGTATCACTGAGTGGAATGGTGCTAAGAACGAGTGCCAGCGGAATGGTTTGCCGGAGCTTGTCTCCACGGAGGGAGCCGCCAGCGCCATCCAGAGGCCTCCTACAATCCAGACCGTGCCAATAATGAGAAACAACCAAATCGCCCTCCGTGAGAACACTGCCCTGGGTCGGGAGCACTGGCATCCGTCTGTAATCTCATTCTCCTGTTTCGGCATAGGCGTAATGTTTCGACCTGCTTCAACCTGTTTTATTCACATCATCAAAACCTTGAATGGTACACCCAGAATTGATTCAAGATCCATACTTCATGGATTTAAACATCGCCACCGACGCATTGTTTTACTATGACAGACGGGAGTCATGAGCGATGCACCGACACCTCAACTGCCCTATTGGCCGTTTCTCGTCCTTAACGTCTTCTTAGCCGGCCTAGCCCTTTGGCTACTCGGCAAAATCCTACCTCCACGCAACTCCGCCGAAGTGTTTTTAGTGATGGGCTGCTTGGCAACAGGAGCTCTGGCCGCGTGGATCGGTTGTCAGCCTTTTCTTAGAAACTTCGCTGCGCAAGTTCGGAGTTCTGAAAACCAACAACTGAATGTCGCCGTTGATCGCATCCAAAAACTAGAAAATCTTGGACTGCAAATTAGCGACGCCACATCCCGATGGCAGACTGCACAGGACTCCGCCTCCAAAACTGTCCAAACGGCCTCTCAAATTAGCGAACGAATGTTGACCGAGACTCGTCGCTTTGAGGAGTTTATGACGAACTCCCAACGCTCCGAAATCGGGAATCAAAATTTGGAGATCGAGAAACTTAAACGCGGCGAGCGTGAATGGCTTCAGGCGGCAGCAACCATTTTTGATCACCTATTCGCCCTTCACGGCGCTGCGATCCAATCTGGTCAACAAAACGTGATCACCCAGTTGGGCCAATTCCAGAACGCATGCCGAGAATCAGTTCGACGTGTTGGTTTTAACCCCTTTATTCCATCGGTGGGGGACACTTTCGACCCTCAATCGCAGCGAACTGTTGAGGGTGAAACTCCGCCTAGTGGACCAGCAACCGTGAAGTCGGTCTTGGCTTGTGGCTTTACATACCAAGGTCAACTCATTCGGCAAGCCTTAGTCAACTGCATCGAACCAACTCCAGACACATCGACGGAGACTATCGCTTCCAATTCTGAGGAACCCTCCAGTCCTTCACAAATATCCGAAACCTCCACCGACACCGAGGTGGTGTCAGAATCAGCTTTAGACACTGGCTCCCAAGCGAACTCATCCGTTGTGAATTCGGTAACCGCTCAAACAACCCTTCCCTTCTGACTGATTCGCCCAATTCCATGCGCGTCATCAAGGTTGTAAAAAAAATGCAGGCAATGGCCCGCCTGTGGCAGAGGGAAGGCAAGAATGTGGGGTTTGTTCCCACCATGGGTTATCTCCATGCTGGCCATGAAAGTTTAATGATCAACGCCAGACGGCGCGTGGGGCAATCCGGCATCGTCGTTGTCAGTATCTTTGTGAATCCCACGCAATTCGCACCAACTGAGGATTTATCCCGGTATCCTCGTGATTTAACAGGTGATTTGGCGATGTGTCGTCGGGCAGGTGTTGATGTTGTTTTTGTGCCTTCAGAGGAGGGAATGTATCCCAATCAACACGGGAATTATTCCACCTTCGTTTCTGAGTCCGTCCTCAGTCAAACCATGGAGGGGCTCTCTCGCCCCACTCATTTTCGCGGAGTCGC
>SXGS01529054.1_pt1 | contig 13531 bp, 14 predicted proteins | sample 3174681 | NCBI WGS metagenome assembly SXGS01 (sample SAMN11356861, study PRJNA531348) | freshwater metagenome | isolation source: freshwater sample F1-80 | place: China: Fuxian Lake, Yuxi | collected 2017-12-25
CGGCCACCGAACAATCCTTACCATTTAACAACTAATGTCGCTCGTAACCAGAGGGTATGCAGTTTTATCTGCTAAGGAACCACTAGTTGAGTACAAATTCGAACGACGCGCACTTCGGCCTCGAGATGTTGCACTAGACATCTATTACTCCGGTATTTGCCACTCAGACATTCATCAAGCGCGCGAAGAGTGGGGGCCCGCGATATTTCCAATGGTGCCCGGGCATGAAATAGTGGGAAAGGTTATCGAAACAGGCTCTCAGGTGAGCAAATTCAAAGTAGGTGAACTAATCGGTGTTGGCGTTTTTATTGATTCATGCAGAAATTGTGCTAGTTGTGGCGCCGGCCTTGAGCAATACTGCGTTGAAGGAATGACTGGTACCTATAACACGTTAGAACGCGATAGTAAAGCAATTGCATTTGGCGGATACTCAAATAAGTTTGTTGTTGATGAAGATTACGCGGTGCATGTTCCCTCAAATTTAGAATTATCTGGTGTTGCACCCCTTATGTGTGCCGGAATTACTCTCTACTCCCCACTTAAAAATTGGAATGCAGGACCTGGTAAAAAAGTTGGAATTATGGGACTAGGTGGTTTAGGACATATGGGAGTTAAGTTTGCCCATGCCTTAGGAGCACAAACAACCGTTTTTTCCCACTCACCTGAAAAAGAAGCAGATGCAAAAGCAATGGGGGCTGATCATTTTGTTGTTACGAAGGATATAAAAGAGCTTCATAAATTAAAGCAAAGTTTTGATTTAATTCTTAATACCGTTTCCGCAGATCTAGATCTTGAGCCATATCTTCAAATGCTGAAATTAGACGGGACTTTGGTAGTAATTGGGCTTCCTGGTAAGCCTTATGCAATTAATGTTGGCACATTACTAGGTCAAAGAAGGTCCCTATCTGGCTCGATGATTGGTGGCATAACAGAGCTACAACAGATGCTCAATTTTTGTGGTGAGCATAATATTTTAAGTGATGTCGAAGTAATCAAATCTGACTATATAAACACCGCCTATGAGCGAACTGTTGCTAGTGATGTTAAGTATCGATTTGTAATCGACTCTAAAACTTTTTAGACAAATTGATGCGCTGCTAAAGCAAACAGTGGGGCCATTGCAAGTGCTGGTAATAAGTTCCCAACCGCTATTTGCTTAATTCTAAGTAGGCGAAGTGATATCCCGATCAATAATATTCCACCAACTGCCGTCATTGCTGCCACCTGATAATTAGTCAAGATGGCACCTAGAAATAACCCAACTGCCGTCCATGCAAATTGATAAATACCTACTGGAAGTGCGGATAGGGCAACTCCCCACCCAAGGGATGCGGCGAATGCTAATGCGGCAAAACCATCAAGGGTGCTCTTTAGGACTAACTGATCGATGCCAGTACCCATTCCATCTGAAATACTTCCTAAAATTGCTAATGGTCCAATTGCAAAAATCAATGAAGCACTCACGAAACCTTCAACAAAGTTTGAGCTACTATTTTTGCTAAATCGACTCTTTAATTTATTACCAATAGATTCAAGCCTATCCTCGATTGCAAGGGCAGACCCGATTAATGCCCCAATCAATAAGGAAAATATAACTACCAAAATTACCCATCCTTTTGGCATAGATTCCTGAAGTTCAATATCCCAATAAGCTGAGAGTGCATCAGCAGCAGAAATAATTGTTACACAACCTAAGACATCAGTGACTAAGTTTCTTAATTTTTCACTAATCTTTGCGCCAATAAATACACCAAGGGCGCCACCAATAACAATTGTTAAGATATTTAAAACTGTTCCAGCCCCGGTAAACATCTAGGCAAACCTTACAAAGGAGATAACTCCAACAACTAGACAGTAAAAAGCAAATGGGTACAGCGTTTTAGTTTTAAACCAACGGACCAAAAATGTAACACTGAAATAAGTCGCAATGAATGAAATAATTGAACCGACCAAAATTTGACCAAGTAAATCCTTGGCATCGGTTGTGAATAGCTCAGGCAGTTTAATAATCGATACTCCGATGATGACAGGTAATGAAAGCAAAAATGCAAAATCAGAGGCAACTGAGTGATTTAGCTTTCTTAGTAATCCAGCACTCATTGTTACGCCAAATCGACTAATACCGGCAAAGAGTGCCAGGCTTTGGCAAAAACCAATTGCTAGTGCGGTTTTGGCATTTACCCGGTGATCAATTTCAGTATCAGAATCATGAAACTCGTGAGCTATATCGGATCTAGATAATCTTTCGGCGCCCATAAGTAGAAGGCCATTTAGAGTTAGAAATAACGCAGAGTATGCAGGATTGCCAAAAATACTTTGAAAATAATCGGCAAAAACTAATCCCAAAACTCCAACCGGAATTGTGGCGATAACAATATAGCTAAGAACTCTAAACTGAGTGCTTTGATAGTTTCTTGTAGCAACTGCTCTAAAACTTCCACTAATTAGCCCAACCCAACGTTTACGGAATACTAGAAATAATGCAACAGCACTTGCTAAATGCATAGCGATAGTGATTAACAAATATGATTGATTTTCTTCACTTATAAATTCTCGAAATGAACCGCCAATCCAGGCTGGAATTAATATTGCATGCCCAAGACTTGAAATAGGAAAAAGTTCAGTTATTCCTTGAATAAAGCCAATTATGATTGCTTGGCCGTATGTAAAGTCCAAAATGAACCCGTCTTGATCTGTTTGTTTTGATAGAGTTTATCAGTGAATAAGGCATCAGATGGCGAAAAACCTGCAAATAAGTTTGTGCAGATGCTACGACCTTCACGCACAATTCCAATTACTCCTTGGCGTGCGGATTCAACTTGGTCATTTGGTAGCGGGAGTAAGCATTTTCAAAGAATTTTTATCTTAATTTTTGGACTATTCATATTCGGAATAGGTGATTCACTTCTTATAATCACCGGACTTGGTAATGCACCCTGGTCAGTACTAGCTCAAGGTATATCTCTCAACACCCCACTTAGTATTGGTGAAGCGACGTTCTTTATCTCTTTAACTGTATTAGCGCTTTGGATCCCACTTAGACAAAAACCAGGATTAGGAACCTTGGCAAATATTATTGTGATTGCAGCAGCGATTGAAATCGGATTAGCTTTTATACCAGAGGTTAATAATTTGGCTTTAAAATATTTTTACATATTTTTTGGAATTGCACTAGTTGGAGTGGGATCTGCTTTATACATAACCTGCGGATTAGGCACTGGCCCACGAGATGGCCTTATGACCGGTTTGCACTATAAGACCGGGATACGAGTTGGCAGGGTTAGGCTTGGTATTGAATTAACTGCGCTAATCATTGGAGCTCTCCTAGGAGGCACAGTTGGAGTCGGAACCGCCCTGTTTGCGCTCCTAATCGGGCAATCAGTAGCCATTTCTCTAGGTGTCGTAGACCGTCTTACCGCCAAGTAGCCAATAGATTTGTCTTATCCCCCTCGGCTTGTCGGACCGAATCTGACAACATGTCGAAAACACCATGTTAAAAAAACAGAAGGGTAAATTCCATGCTTGATAGCTTCTTTAAAATCAGTCAGCGTGGCTCAACCGTAGGTCGAGAAATTCGTGGCGGAGTCGTCACTTTTTTCACAATGGCTTACATAGTTGCGCTAAATCCACTCATCATCGGTCTTGCTAAAGATGCAGATGGTAAATACATAGGCGGAGGCGATGCTCCTAATCTTGCGTTAGTTGCAGCTGCTACCGCTCTTATTGCTGGCGTTATGACCATCCTGATGGGCGTAGTCGCTAACTTTCCATTAGCCATAGCAACCGGCTTAGGTTTAAATACCTTTGTCGCAGTTGGTATTGCATCCAAAATGAGCTGGGCAGATGCCATGGGACTTGTAGTCCTTGAAGGCATAATAATTTTAATTCTGGTACTAACTGGATTCCGTATTGCGGTATTCAAAGCCGTACCAAGCCAATTAAAGATCGCTATCTCAGTCGGTATTGGCTTATTCATAGCCCTTATCGGACTAGTTGATGCTGGTTTCGTTCGTAGAACCGGAGCTGGTCCAGTACCTGTAACTCTAGGCGATAACGGAAACCTTGTAGGTTGGCCGGTAGTCGTCTTTGCATTTGGTCTGTTCTTAATGATCGGCCTAACTGTTAAGAAGGTTAAAGGAGCGCTACTTATCGGAATCGTTCTTTCGACTATTCTTGCAATAGTTGTTGAATCTGCATTCAAGATTGGTCCACTATTTAATGGAGCAACTGGAGCAGTAAATCCAAAGGGTTGGAACTTAAACGTACCTGCAATGCCTGAGGCTATTGCTGCTACTCCTAAGTTTGACATCATTGGTGATTTCAATATTTTAGGCGGATTTGATCGAATCTCACTAGTGGCGGCACTTCTTCTAGTATTCACATTATTACTAGCAGATTTCTTTGACACTATGGGAACAATGACTGCAATTGGTAAGCAGGCTGGCTTAGTAGACCGTGATGGAAATGTAGAAGGTGCTGAGCGCATCCTTCTAGTTGACTCAATTGCCGCTGCTGCTGGTGGTGCTGGTTCAGTTTCATCTAATACTTCATACATTGAATCAGCTTCTGGTGTTGGTGAAGGTGCCAAAACCGGACTAGCTTCAGTTGTAACCGGAGTTCTATTCCTGCTCACTACATTCCTAGCTCCACTAGTTGCAGTAATTCCTTACGAGGCTGCAACACCTGCTCTAATCATCGTTGGTTTCTTAATGATGACTCAGATTAAGGGAATTGATTGGGATGATTTTGGAATCGCTATTCCGGCATTTTTAATCATTATCTTGATGCCATTTACTTACAATATTTCTGTAGGTATCGGAGCAGGATTTGTTTCATATGTTGTAATTAGACTATTCCAGGGCCGCACTAAGGAAATCCATCCTTTGATGTGGGTTGTCTCTGGTCTATTTATGGTTTACTTCTTGCAATCACCAATTAATATTTGGACTGCATAAGTTAATTAAATAAAGGGGCGCATCTTATGGTGCGCCCCTTTACCATTTAATGGGGGTTAAACCTTTTTCTAGCAATCTATTATTAACTTTACTAAAAGGCTTAGAGCCGAAAAAACCTCGATAAGCTGAAAGTGGGCTTGGGTGTGGTGAGGAAAACTGATCTAATTGGTTAAATAATTTACCTAGATCCTGTGCTTGCTTTCCCCATAGAACTCCGATCGCTCCCCTTGCTGCAACTACCCTGATAACTTCTTCAGTAAATTCATGCCAGCCAATATCAGAGTGTGAGTCAGAGAGTTTTGGGATTACAGTCAGTGATCGATTAAGTAATAGCACGCCCTGGGAAGCCCATTCACTTAGATCTCCATTACTTCTCTTAATACCTAAATCAGAATCCAATTCCTTAAAAATATTATTTAATGAGGCTGGTAGGGGTTTAATTGAGCTATTTACTGAAAAGGCTAACCCCATTGCATGGGTTGGGTTTGGATAAGGATCCTGGCCAAGTATTACAACTTTAACCTCACTAGGTTCTAACTCTAAACATCTAAAAACACTATCTTCAGAAGGAATAAAATCATCTGTTAATTTTTTTGAGATATCTTCTAAAAGCTTTAAATCAATTAGGTCATGCCAAGGTTTAGGAAGTAGTGCTACTAAGTTAACGGGCACGAGCGAAGAACCGACCACCTTCAGTTTGAACAGTTATGGCCAGCCCATAAGCCTGGGTTAGATTTTGATCAGTTATTACCGATGCCACCTCTCCCTGTGCTACAACAGCACCTTCGCGCAGTAACAGTGCATGGGTGGTTCCAACTGGAATCTCTTCAATATGGTGGGTGACAATAACTGTTGCCGGAGCTAAAGGATCTTTAGAAAGTGATTCAATTCTTCTGAGCAAATCCTCTCTACCTCCAAGATCTAATGATGAGGCTGGTTCATCAAGTAGTAATAACTCCGGATCTGCCATTAATGCTCTAGCAATTTGTACTCGCTTTTTCTCGCCTTCACTTAGGGATCCAAATAAACGCTCACCTAACTCGCGTACGCCTAATGCAGTTAACAGTGCCATTGCTCTTGATTCATCCCATAAATCATATTTTTCTTGCCATCTTCCAAGCATTGCATAAGCTGCAGTAAGCACCACATCCATAACTAACTCATCTGCTGGAAGTTGTTCAACTAATGCTGAAGAGGTTAATCCAATTCTTGTTCGCAATTCAAAAACATCTACCATGCCCAGTTTCTCTCCCAAAATATTTATCTCACCAGTGGTCGGGTGAATTAAGGATGAGCAAATTTGTAGAAGAGTTGTTTTACCCGCCCCATTTGGACCCAAAATAACCCAACGCTCACCTTCGAGCACTTGCCAATTAAGAGGACCAAGAATTACACGATCACCTCTGCGCACGCTGATATCTGATAACTCCAATATTGCGCTCATAGGAAAGAAAGATACCCCGTGATTGCGCCAAATATGGTTAATCTGAGCCAATGCCGAATAAAAATACCTCAGCCTTTACTGGGCTAATTCTAGTTTCAGGCGAAGATAGACCTGGAATTACCGAAAAGCTGATGTCTTTGCTTTCAGAGTTTTCAATTTCAATTCTAGATATCGAGCAACTAGTAATTCGAGGCCGCCTTATTTTGACAGTTTTAATTGGCTTAGATGAATCTCATGCCGCAGCAGTTGCCGCAGATTTAGAATTACTTGAAAAAGAAGTAGGGCTTGATATTGCAATTGACTTCACTCCTGAGCAAAATCATACAGAGGTATCTTCAAACCTACATGTTGTAATTATCTCTGATTCTCTGAAACCAAAATCAGTTGCTGTAGTCGCTGCTGAGCTTTCAAAGATTAATGCGAATATCACTGCAATCAGGCGAACCTCAACTAATCCGCTGACAGCGATTGAAATTGATATTTATTGTCCAGATAAATCAATTAAAGAAGTTCAAAAGTTACTAGCTGTAGTTGCTATATCTCATAAGATAGATCTATCTGTGGAGCAAGGTAGTGGTATGCGAAGTGCTAAAAGATTAGTGATGCTTGATATGGACTCAACCCTTATAGCGCAGGAAGTAATTGACTTACTCGCTGCAAAAGCTGGAATGACTAAGGAAGTTTCAGCGATTACTGAAAAGGCGATGGCTGGTGAAATGGATTTTACCCAATCACTGCAAGCGCGAGTTTCACTACTTACCGGGCTAAATGAATCTATGCTTTCAGCGGTTAGAAGTGAAATAACTTTGACGCAAGGGGCTGAAAAATTAATTCAAACTCTTCATTTAAAGGGCCATAAGGTGGGAGTTGTATCGGGTGGATTTATGGATGTAATTGAACCAATTCTAAAAGAGTTAAAAATTGACTTCTATAAAGCTAATAAATTAGAGATTATTGATGGAAAACTAACTGGAAAACTTGAGGGTGTAATCATTGATAGGTCTGCAAAATTAGAGGCATTAATTACTTTTGCAAAAAATGAGGGAATTCCGATGTCTCAGACTGTTGCAATTGGAGATGGCGCAAATGATTTAGATATGATTCAAGCAGCTGGTCTTGGTATTGCATTTAATGCAAAGCCGAAGGTTGCAGCGGCTGCGGCCACCACAGTTAGTGGATCTGATCTTTCTGCAGTGCTACTCCTAATGGGATTGTCAGATTAAATTTTAAAACTGTTTTTTGCTAACTCACGAAGTTTGGTAACTATTTGTGCGGGATTTGAATCCTTATAAACTGCACTACCAGCAACAAAACAGTTAGCTCCAGCTGAAGCCGCTTCTGCAATAGTTGTAAGGGATATTCCACCATCTACCTGCAGTATCACCGGCCCGCCCTTACTTAAGTTAATTTTTGATCTAGCTTGTGAGACTTTCAGCATCTGATCACTCATAAAAGTTTGACCTCCAAAACCCGGTTCAACAGTCATTATTAATAACATATCAATTTCATCTAGAAATTCCTCAATTACGGATAATGGTGTAGCCGGTTTAATTGCAATTCCTACTTTTGCTCCATTTGACTTGATATCTGCGATTGTTTGGCGACAGTTTTTAGCGGCTTCAAAGTGAAATGAAACAGAGTTACAACCCGATTGGGCGTATTTAGGTGCAATAGTATCTGGGTCTTCAATCATTAAATGAGCATCTATTGCTAATTTGGAAAACTCAATTATTTCTATTGCCCGCTTGAAGTCAAAAGAAAAGTTTGGAACAAATTTATTATCCATTATGTCAAGATGAATAGCATCAGAGACTGCAGATACTTTACTTATTTCATTTTCTAAATCATCGAAATTAGCGTTTAGAATACTTGGATTAATTAATATTCTTCCATCACTTCCCATACTCCTATTTAACCCACCTTTTTGAATAAGACCATAAACATTCCATCAGATTGGTCTTGGTGTGTCCAAAGTTGCATAGTTCCATCTTTAAGCACCCCTTGTTTGTGAGCATCAGCCAGAGTGCTTAACGGCAAAATGCTCATATCTTTGTGGCGAGCTAGAAAATCAAGAACCTGACCTTTTGTCTCAGCAATATGAGGTGAGCAAGTTACATATGCAATTATCCCATTTGGATTTAGTAATTTGTATGCGCTAGTTAAAAGATTCCGCTGTAAAGTAACTAATTCTTTTAAATCATTTATACTTTTCCGCCATCTGGCCTCAGGTCTTCTACGAAGTGCACCTAGTCCTGTGCATGGGGCATCAACTAATATCCGATCAAAAGTTGAAGAAAAGTTATCTGGATTTGTTGCATCAAAACTAACTACTTGCTGATTATTAACTACCCTTTTAACTAGTTCTGCACGATGTGGAATTGGCTCATTAGCTAAAAATGTTGCGGTTGCATCTCTCTGAGAAAGGGAGTGAAAAAGATATGCAGCTTTGCCACCAGGCCCAGCACACATATCTAGCCAAGATTGACCAATAGTTACAGTTGTCAGAAAATTCTCAACAACAATTTGTGATCCACGATCTTGCACACCTGCTCTGCGTTGAATTATTGGATCAAACTCCGATGGTATGCCATCTAAATTTGCGGCATTACTAAACCCAGGAATTTGGGTAGCTCCTAGCTGAACTAACTCAGTAATTGATGACTTACCAGGCCAAGCAACTATATCGGGAGCAGCTGGAAGATTATTTGCAGCTAATAGTTTTTCAACCTCTGCCCAATCCTTAAGTTGATCATAGAATGAAGAAATGATCCATTCTGGATGTGAATACGAAATCGAAAGTCTTTCTAAGTTAGGCAAATCAGCTAATTCGACTAAGTCATTACTAGATGCTGTCACTTTTCTTAAAACTGCGTTTACATAAGAAGCTTTCGATTCTCCTGCAACTAATTTTGCAACTTCAACAGTTTCAGAAACAGCAGCATGATCTGCCACTCGCATTTGGGTAATTTGGTGAATTCCCATTCGCAGCAAATCTTGAATCTTTGGATCGACTTCAGAAAATTTCCTATCAATATACTTTGTTGCGATGTAATCATGCCTTCCCTGCATTCGTAATGTTCCATATGCTAATTCGGTAGTAAATGCCCTGTCGGCTTTTTCCATCTTAGATTTTGAAAGTAATTCGGGCAATCTTATATTTGCATAAGCCCCATCACGATTTACCTGGCAAACCAATTCATAAGCTACTAACCTAGATTGGCTTGGATTTGGCTTACCCAACTGATAAACCTTCCCGATTTGTAAGTCCTCTAATAAACTCCCCTGCACTCATTTGATTACGACCTGCTGGAGTTAATTTTTCAATTTCAATAACTCCATTTGCTGCTCCAATGAATAGTTTTTCACCTTCAATAACCACAGAACTTGGTGCAATTTTTTCCATTCCATAGGAAATTCGTAATCCGTCAATCTTTAGCCGTAAATCACCAAGCATCGTCCAGACCCCTGGATTGGCGGCTAATGCTCGATATTGATTTAAAATTTGCTCCATTTGCATACTCCAATCAAGTTTTCCATCACTTTTTTTGAATTTTGGTGCAAGTGACGCCTCTGTATCTGATTGTGGTGAAGGTGGGATATTTTGAGAAATTAGATCAACTGTTTTTATTGCAAGATCGGCGCCAATTACACTCAACCGATCTAACAACTCATCAGATCTTTCCATTGGATTAATGTCAATCTCATGAGTTAAATAAGTTGGACCTGTATCCATGCCCTTATCAAGTTGGAAAACCGTTATCCCACTAGTTTTATCACCTGAAAGAATTGCCCATTGAACTGGTGCTGCTCCTCGCCATTTTGGTAGTTTAGAAAAATGCACATTTATCCAGCCGAATTTTGGCAGTTGTAAAAGATCCTGGGGAATTAATTTTCCATAGGCAATTGTTATTACTAGATCAGTCTTTGCTGACAAAAGAAGCGACTTTAAATCATCATTTGATTCTGGTTTACTTATAGAAATCTTTTCTGAAGATGCCCAGAGTGCCAGCTCGTTAGCCTCAATTTGCATGCCACGGCCCGTGGCTTTATCTGGATTAGTTATTAATCCACCAAACTCATGTTTATTACTAGCAATTAATGCAGTGATAAGCGGCTTGGCCACTGGAGATGATGAAGCAACTAATAACTTCAAAGTATTAAAGACCTAAACCAAATGTTGTGTGGGGAGAAACTTTTACTATTGGTGATTTTCCACCCTCAGTGGCAACACCAAACCATTCCGACTCTCTTATTTCTTTCATTGCTAGTTTTCGCTGCTCAGAGTTCATTCGATCAATAAATAGAACACCATCTAAGTGGTCAGTTTCATGTTGTAAGCATCTTGCTAAAAGCTCTGTGCCTTCGATGACAACTGGATCGCCGTGCATATTAAAACCTTTTGCAACTGCTTTAAATGCTCGAGGTGTATCGTAAACTAAATTTGGAAATGATAAACATCCTTCTTCGCCATCTTGCATCGCCGCGCTTAGATCAAGTGAGGGGTTAATAAGATGACCTATTTCATCATTTATATCCCAGACAAATACCCGAAGTGGTACACCAATTTGTGGAGCAGCCAATCCAGCTCCAGGCGCCGCCTGCATTGTTTGAGTTAAATCAGCAACTAATTGACGTAGTTCTTTATCAAAATCAACTACCTCACTTGCTGGTGTAACCAATACTGGGTCGCCAAATAATCTAATTGGTTGAATTGCCATGTGCTTATGATACTTCAGTGATCGGCTTAAAGATCAAACGGATCAAACCGAACCGTAAAAATCTTCCTGGATTTAACACCTTGCACCTTGGTTATGTCATCTAATAGATCAACTAGTAGCTGCGCTTGCTCTAGCTCTACTCTAATAAGAATTTTGCTTTGATAACTATCAATTTTTACTGGTCCAGTTATTTCATATTTACTCGCACTATTTTTCAAATTTTCAGCAAATTTAGATATCTCAGCGTTATCCCCCGAAACAACTGCAACTCGGTAATAAGGTGGCAATTTAGCTTGCTTACGACTCTCTAACTCATACAAGGCCGCTGATGATGGGTCCATTTTCAACATTGCTTGAACAACTGGGTGGTGATTTGGAAGTGATAAAAATATTTCAGAATTTTGTGAAGCCATATTAAGCAGTGAGAACCAGGCAAATTTTGCTAACTCCTCAGATCGCAGTGAAGGACGATTGAATATTTTTTCACCATCTAGCATTGCAACCGCGCTATATCGTTCACTTGGTTCAGATCCTGGTGTTGCAACCACAATGTAACGACCCGTTGGTAATTTTTTAATTTGCTTGCTTCCAGATGAGATTAAAATAGGAAATCTAGGTATTGCTTTACCAATCTCTTCAGCGGTTCGGTCAATGCCCTTAGCGATTACAAACGGGCGATTACCTGAACAAAAAGTGCATTTCCATTCCGGGTGCTTCTTCTGACAGATATAACACGTAGGTACGTTTCTTGATTCTTGGATCTGTAACTTACCTCCACAATCACAACTTGCTGTATTTCGACATTTTGAGCAAAGAAAAAGGTTTGCATAACCTTTTTCAGCAACCGATATCAAAGCGCTACCACTTGTAACACCTTTTTTGATCGCAGAAATGAATGAGTTACCCATCTCATTTGTTGTAAATTTAAGATTATTTTTCTGGCGATAGCTCTTTTTCTCAAGCCACCCCATATCAATTAACCTTGAAATCTCTAGTGAATGAGATGATGAAATAAATATTAATGATGTTTTATTATCTCGTAGTAGCGTTATATCTCTAGTGTTCCACCCTGGTGCATGTAATTCATAGTGTGACTGATCTAAATCAGATAGCACAATTACTGTGGCGCCAGGTGATAATGGCGTAAATGCCCCACTTCTTGTGGCAATGATTACTCTTGGTGAGTTAAAAGCAGCATCTAGAAAATTCCTATACCTAAGGCTCTTATTTAGATGAGAGCCAATCTCTATCAAATCGCTTCCAAAGAATTTGGCTAATGGTATGGATAATCGATCAAGATCTTTCTCATCTGGAACAAGTAATAGTACTTGCCCTACCTGGGCTCTAACCTTTATCAATTCAAGTAAGAAATGATCTGGGTTAACCGTAATTGGGAAATTTATTCCCCATTTAATTCGCTCTATACTATTTAAAAAGCCATAATCTGCTCTACCAATCAGATCTCTCAGCGCAGTGGATTCATATTTTATGATCTTTTTTTCTTTAAGAATTGCGGTCAGTAGCTTCTCTTCTTTAACAACTCTGCTAGGAATTGCAGACTTTAAAATACTCCAGAAACTACCCCCAAATCTATTACGGGCAAGTTCAATATGTTTAATTAAATCAGAATTAACTAATCCGCTAGGTGAAGCCAAATCTAAAATTGGTTTTAAACGAACAGGTTGTTCACTTTTACTTTTTCTACCTACTAATAAACCTTCGGTAGTACCTCTTCCAAACTCTACTAATACTTTACTTCCAACCGTTGCGCTCTCATTAAGATGCTGCGGAATAAGATAGTCATAAATTCCCTCTAAATAAGAAACAGGAGTCTCAACTAATACACTTGCAACCGGAAGATTTTTGGAAATTAAAACCTGCTCACGGTGGGCAGAATTAGATTTTTGTTGCATTAGTTTTAGTGGAGCAGTCACTGCTTATTTAACTAGTGCCTTAAGAGCAGAAGCTCGATCTGTTTTTTCCCAAGTAAAATCCGGCAGCTCTCTACCAAAATGACCATAAGCAGCGGTTTTTGCATAAATTGGGCGTAGTAGGTTTAAATCACGAATTACAGCAGCTGGGCGAAGATCAAAAACTTCATTTACTGCCTGTGAAATCTTTAATACATCAAATTTTTCTGTACCAAAAGTTTCAATAAATAAACCAACAGGCTTTGCTTTACCAATAGCATAAGCAACTTGAACCTCACAGCGATCGGCAAGTCCAGCAGCTACAACATTTTTTGCTACCCAGCGCATCGCATAAGCTCCTGATCTATCATCTAGTATTATGGTACTCCGTGTCATTAGGTACATCTACTATACACTACTATGTTGTACTCTAGTCAGGGGACATCATTATACAGTATATACCACTCCCCAGTACCTACCTACTGTACTACCTATAGATACCTA
>SXGS01410536.1_pt1 | contig 13529 bp, 13 predicted proteins | sample 3174681 | NCBI WGS metagenome assembly SXGS01 (sample SAMN11356861, study PRJNA531348) | freshwater metagenome | isolation source: freshwater sample F1-80 | place: China: Fuxian Lake, Yuxi | collected 2017-12-25
CGTTGCCGTCGGCGCCGGCATCCACCGCTGCGCCGGTTCCAACCGCGCTCGCATGGAGTTGCGCGTGGCCATCGAGGAGTGGTTGCGGCGCATCCCGGAGTTCCGGCTCGCCGACGATGCCGAGGTCACCTGGGCGGGCGGGCAGGTGCGCGGCCCGCGCACCGTGCCCGTGGTGTTCTGAGTCGCTTTTCACCGGTCCCTTCTGATACCCTGGGGGGTATGTGTATGGAAGTTGCCTGTTCTGAATGTGCCCGCCCCTCGTGGGTGGGCTGCGGCATGCACGTTGAGCAGGTGCTCGGCCACGTGCCCCACGACGAGCGCTGCCAGTGCAGCGACGAGTCCACCATCAGCGCTACCCGCTGACCTCCCACCGCTGCATGCGGGGTATGCCCCACCCGACGCGCGCCAGCGCGTAGTTTCTGCGGCATGCGCACTCGACTGTTGGGAGCGGCGCTCGGCGCAGTGGTCGTCGCGCTCGCGTTGCAGGTACCGGTGGCCGACGCCGTCGGCGAGACCCTCACCCCCGACATCAGCGCCGTCCACGTCGGTGAGACCCTCCTCCTCACGGCGAACTTCTGCGCCACGGGCAACACCGTCGACGCCCTCGAGGTCACCGTCGCCGCCGGTGGCCCCAGCGGGCCTGCCACCACCACGGCGCTCGATCCGAGCATCGCCACGCAGACCGCCGACGGGTTCACGTTCCTGCACACCACCACGGTCGAGCGGTCGGCGGTGTGGTTCGCCGCCACGTGCTCCGACGCATCCACTGCGAGCTCGTCGGACAGTCCGGTGCTGGTGTATCCCACCGTCGGTCTGTTGTGGTGGCAGGCGCCGGCCGGCGGCTTCGGTGCCGAGCAGGGTGGCAACGGCACCGTCGGCGCGATGTCGCTCGACTGCGTGAACGGCTCCACTGCCACCGCCGAGTTCATCGTGGCGGGCACCACCATCACCACCGCCACCGGTGTGGTGAGCGGCGTGAACCTGCTGTTCGACGTGCACGTGCCGGCGTGGGTCACCCCGGGCGACCACGAAGTGCTCGTCACCTGTGACGCCAGTGCGGGCGGTCAGGTGGCCGACCGCACGGCGTTCACGGTCTTCGCCAACGGTGCCGTCGGCAACGGGGGCGGCAACCCCGGCCGCATCCCGATCACCGGACCGTCGCTCCAGCTCGAGCTGGCCACCGCCATCCTGCTCGCCGGTTTCGCGCTCGTGTGGTTGAGCGCACGGTCGGCCCGCGCCGACTGACGGAGCCCCGATGTCGCGCGCTCGCCACCTTCTGGGTGGCATCGCGCTGACCTCGGCACTGCTGGGCTTCGCCGGCGCCCCACCAGCGGCAGCCGAGGGCTCCGCCGAGCAGCAGTTGGCGGAGCGGTACGCACCGCTCGTGCGAGTGCAGGAACAACGCGACGCGTGCGGCGACGGTGAGCCGTACGCGCCCGCTGCGGTCGAGGCCGTGCTCGGTCGCGACGACGTGGTGCTGCGCGCCGACGACGGCAGCGTCATCGCCGCCGCGCCCACGGCCGACGACCTGGCGGCGGCACCCGCCGATGCATACCTCGACCTGCCCGGCAATGCGCTCGAACCGCGGTGTGACTACGAGCAGTGGTTCCGTTCGACCGACGCCGCCGCCACGCCCACCGTGTACGCCCGCGTCGCCACCGATCCCGACGAACCCGGTCGGCTGGCGCTGCAGTACTGGGTGTTCTGGGTCTACAACGACTGGAACGACCGCCACGAGGGCGACTGGGAGATGCTGCAACTCGCATTCGACGCCGACGACGCCGAGGCGGCACTGGCCGGTGCACCGGTCGAGGTGGCGGTGGCACAACACGAGGGCAGCGAACGCCGCGCCTGGAGTCGGGTGGAGAAGTCGGGCGACCGGCCCGTCGTGTACCCCGGCACCGGTTCGCACGCCACCTACTACACGCCCAACCGGTGGTTCGGGAAGAGCGCCGCCTCGGGCTTCGGGTGCGACGACACTCGCGGCCCGTCCACCACCATCGACCCCACGGTGGTGATGCTGCCCGACCAGCCGACCGCAGCCGGCGATCCGTTCGCGTGGTTGGCCTTCGAGGGTCGTTGGGGCGAACGGCAACCGTCGTTCAACAACGGACCCACCGGACCGATCACCAAGGACCAGTGGACGCACCCGATCAGATGGATGGAGGAGGAAGGCCGGGACGGCAGCGTGAGCCTGCCGCCGCTGGGCACGAGGGTGACCGACTTCTTCTGCAGCGCCAGCAGCGCGGGTTCGATCCTGTTCATCAACTTCCTCGACGAACCGTGGCTGGTGGCAGGCGTGCTCGTGGTCGTCGTCGGCCTCATCGTGGTCGGCATCCGGCGCACACTGTGGTCGCCCGACACGCCGCTCCCGTTGGTGGCGCGACGCCGCAACGGTCAGATCATGCGCAGCGCCGCGAGGTTGCTGTTCGAACACCGGCGCCGGTTCCTGCCGATCGCCGTGTTCGTGCTGCTCGGCGGTGTGCTCGCCGCCGTCGTCCAGGTGTTGGTGCTCGCCGTTCCGGTGTTCGACGACATCACCGACATCGTCGGCCGCGGCGAGACCATCGGTGCCGCCGTCGCACTGTTGGCCGGGGCGCTCGTCACCGTGCCGGTGGGCATCCACGCACACGCCGCCGCCCACCGACTCGCCACCGATCTCGACGCCGGTGTGAGCGGACGTCGTGCACTCCGACGGGCACCGGGCGACCCCACCTTCCGCGTCGCGATGACCTACTTCCTGCTCGTGTTCGCGCTGGCCTTCGCGCCGCTGCTGGCGGCGATCGCGGCGATGCTGTGGTGCGTCGCGTCCAGCGTTGCGCACGTGGAACGCACCGGCGTGGTGGCGTCGTTCCGCACGGCCCGGCAACTCGGCAAGGGCCGACGGTGGCGCAGCCTGGCGCTGGTCGTCACCGTGTTCGGCATCACGGCATTCGCCGGACCGCTGCTGGGCGCGATCGTGCTCATCCTCACCGACAGCTCGTTCGGTGTGGTGAACCTGATCGCCGCATGCTGCCTGGCGATGCTGCTGCCGTGGATGACCCTGTGCCTGCGACTGCTGCACGGCGACCTCACGGCCGCAACGGTCAGCTCTCCAGCTGCATCCTGATCGCACACTCGGTGGTGTCGGCCTTCGTGAACAGCCGGCGGACCCGATCGGCCACACCCATCAACGTGGTCATCAACGTGTGCTTGGCGCGGATGGCGTCGCGCACCACGTGGGCGTCGGCTCCCACCAGCACCTCGGCCGTGGCATGCACGATCTCCGAGCCCTCGCGCACCTTGCCACGCATGTCGCACGGCTGCAGCGTGACCTTCGGGTTGTTGCGGATGCGCTTCACCTTGCCCGAGGCGAGCTCGGTGGTGAACCCGCAGCTGCCGTCGGGCAGCGCCACGATCCACACCGCGGTGGGCACGCCCTCCCCGGTCTTCCGGAAGGTGGTCAGCAGCACGTAGGTCTCGTCGGTGATCGCCATGGTGCAAACGGTATCCCCGGTAGGGTCGGGCAGATGTCGGCAACGACGAATCCCACCACTGGACTCACCGCCGCCGAGGTCGCCGATCGGGTGGCGCGGGGACTCACCAACGACGTCCCCGCCGCGCCCACACGCACCGTCACACAGATCATCCGCGGCAACGTGTTCACGCCCATCAACGCCGTGATGGCCATCCTCGCGGCACTCGTCATCGCCGCCGGGTCGCCGAAGAACGCATTGTTCGGGTTCGTCATCGTCTACAACAGCGCCATCGGCGTGTACCAGGAGCTGCGCTCCAAGCGCACGCTCGACAAGCTCAGCGTGGTGTCGGCGCCACGGGCCCACGCCGTGCGCGACGGCGTCGTGGTGGAGCTGCAGGTGCACGAACTGGTGCAGGACGACGTGGTCGAACTGCGCGCCGGCGCCCAGGTGGTGGCCGACGGCACCGTGCTGACGCACGACAACCTGGAGATCGACGAGTCGCTGCTCACCGGCGAAGCCGATCCCGTGGTGAAACTGGAGGGCGACGGCGTGCTGAGCGGCAGTGCGGTGGTGGCCGGCACCGCGCGCATGGTCATCACCAAGGTCGGCGCCGAGAACTACGCGGCGCAACTGGCCGAGGAGGCACGCCGCTTCACGCTGGTGAACTCGCCGTTGCGCAACGACGTGAACCGCATCGTGAAGTGGGTGGGGTACGCCATCATCCCCGTCGGCCTGCTGCTGGCGAGCAGTCAGTTCTGGCGTCGCGACGCGTCGTGGCAGGACGCCATCATCAGCACGGTCGCCGGCCTCGTGGGCATGGTGCCCGAGGGTCTGGTGTTGCTCACCAGCGTCGCCTTCTTCGTGGGCGTGCAGCGCCTGGGCAAGCACCGTTGTCTCGTGCAGGAACTGCCGGCCATCGAGGTGCTCGCACGTGTCGATGTGCTGTGCGCCGACAAGACCGGCACCATCACCGAGGGCGCGCTCGAGGTGAGCGAGATCCGCCCACTCGGCAACGCGAACGCCGACACCACTCGCGCTGCGCTCAGCGCACTCGCGCATCTCGACCCCGACCCCAACGCCACGTCGCAGGCGTTGAAGGCGTACCTCACCGTGCCTTCCACGTGGAAGGTCACCGGCCGCGTGCCGTTCTCGAGCGCCCGCAAGTGGAGTGCGATGAGCTTCGCCGAGCAGGGCAACTGGGTGCTCGGGGCGCCGGAGAACGTGCTGATGGCCGCCTATGCCGGCGAGTTGCGCGATGCGGTCGAGACCGAGGCGGCGAACGGACGGCGCGTGCTGGTGCTGGCCGCCACCAGCGCTGCGTTCACCGACGGCGAGTCCGACCTGCCCGACGTGCAGCCGCAGGCGTTGGTCTTGCTGGAGGACATCGTGCGCGCCGATGCACCCGACACGCTGCGCTACTTCGCCGAACAGGACGTGACCGTGAAGGTCATCAGCGGCGACAACAACGTCACGGTCGGCGCCGTGGCACGCCGCGCCGGACTGGCCGACTGGCAGGCCAACGTGAACGCCACCACGCTGGCCGCCGAGGACACGCCCGAGTTCGCCGCCGCCGTGGCCGACAACACCGTGTTCGGCCGCGTCACCCCGCACCAGAAGCGGGCGATGGTGAAGGCACTGCAGGCCCAGGGGCACGTGGTCGCGATGACCGGCGACGGCGTGAACGACGTGCTCGCGCTGAAGGACGCCGACTGCGGCATCGCGATGGCCTCGGGCAGTGAGGCCACCCGTGGTGTGGCGCAGCTGGTGTTGCTCGACAGCAACTTCTCGGCGCTGCCCCGTGTGGTGGCCGAAGGACGCCGGGTCATCAACAACATCGAACGAGTGGCGTCCCTGTTCCTCGCGAAGACCGTGTACTCGCTCATCCTGTCGCTGCTCACCGGAGTGTTCGCCCTGGCGTATCCACTGCAGCCCATCCACCTCACCATCCTCAGCTGGCTCACCATCGGCACGCCGGCGTTCTTCATGGCGCTCGAACCGAACGACCAGCGCGTCGAGGAAGGGTTCCTGCAGCGGGTGCTCGGCCACGCCATCCCGGCCGGCATGGTCATCGCTGCGCAGACGATGATCGTGTTCTCCATCGTGCAGATCGATGCGGGCATCAGCGAGGACGAGGCGAAGTCGATCGCCGTGCTCGTGGCCGGCAGCGTGGCGTTGATGAACCTGTACCGCACGGCGATGCCGCTCAACACACTGCGCCGTGTCCTGGTGGTCGTGATGACCGTGTTGTTTGCCGGCGCGTTCCTGCTACCGCGCACTCGCGACGTGTTCGACCTTCCGGTGGTGAACGAGGTGTGGGCGTACGGGTTGGCCGCCGTGTTCATCGTGCTCGCCTACCCGCTGCTGGTGTTCGGCAGCAGGGTCAGCCAACGGGTGCACGATCGTCGGCTAGCGTCGCACGCATGAGTCACCTCTACGACTTCTCCATGAAGTCCATCACGGGTGAGGACGTGAACCTGGCCGACTACCGCGGCAAGGTGCTCCTCATCGTCAACGTCGCGAGCTATTGAGGCCTCACCGGCCAGTACGCAGGTCTGCGTACGCTCCACGACGAACTCTCCCCGCAAGGCTTCAGTGTCCTCGCGTTCCCGTGCAACCAGTTCGGTGCACAGGAACCCGGCACCGATGACGAGATCCTCGAGTTCGCCACGTCGAAGTACGGCGTGACGTTCCCGATGTTCTCCAAGATCGATGTCAACGGCGACGGCGCCTGCGAGCTCTACCAATGGCTGCGTGCGCAGACCGACGATGCCGACATCTCGTGGAACTTCGAGAAGTTCATCATCGATCGCGAGGGCAACGTGGCCGAGCGGTGCAACCCGATGGTCACCCCTGAGGACATCGCACCGAAGTTGGCGGATCTGCTCTGACCACCCGATAGGTTCCGCCTGACGGCTTCCCCCCGGAACAGCTCCTCGTTCAGGGAGGCCCTCATGCCGTTCATGCCGCGTCTTCGGCTGCCTCGTCGGCGCCCCACCGCGCTCTCGCTCCGCACGCACGACCACGACTGGTTCGTGTTCACACCCGAGCCCGATCACCCGTTGGTGGTGGCCGAGTTCGGCGACGCCGTGTCGCTGGCCACCGACATCACCGACCTGCTGCCGGCGCGTCACGAGGTGCTGGTGCTGCTCGACGAGCACCGGCACATCACCGCCATCCTGCTCGACCCGCCGGCCGAGGTGGGGCTGTTCGTCGCGCACGTCGCGCCGCCCGGGGTGGAGGCACCGTTCTGCCAGACGCTCAGCATCGTGCTGCAGGACCACGTGCCCACCGGGCCACCCTCCGACGGCGACCGCCAGGGCTATCTGGCGTTGCGTCGCATCCACATGGTGCAGGGGTTGCAACTGCTCGACGTGTTGCTCACCGACGGCGAGGTGGTGCGCAGCCTGGCCATCGGCTGCGACCACGACCCGATCTGGTTCGACGAGTTCCCGGTGGCGGTCGCGTGACGAACGTCATGTGGCGCGCGCCGCGGTCGCGCGCTCACTGTGTGTAACCGAAAGTAGTTGACGAGACACGGGAGGCCCAGGCACCGACATCGGGGCCGGGCCACCGGGTCGGCACAAGGCGGGATTCACGATGATCGGGAACGGTCTGCTTCGACGCGCCGGCGCGCTCGCGCCGGTGGTGATGGTGATGATGTCGGTGGCGGTGTGCACTGCCACCCCCGCTGCGCACGCGCTGCACGGTGGCGGCTCGGCCTTGACGGCCGAGCCGTTGCCGTGCCAGCCGGCGTGCACGTTCACCGCCGACAACACCGCCGACGCGCTCGACGTGGTGACGGTGGACGGCATCGACTTCCCGTACGCCACGTGGTGGATCTTCCAGGCCGCCGACACCACCAGCATCACCGTGCGCGCCACCGCCGATGGTGGGTGGAACCCAGTGCTGGTGCTCACCGACGCTGACGCCGTGGTGCTGGCGTCCGCCGCCGACTCGTTCGGCCGCCCACCGGCGCTGACGGCGACGGTGCAGGCCGGGGCCGTGTACCTGCTGGCGATGGCCGGGTACGACGGGGCCGATCAGGGCACCGCAGCGATGACGCTCACGACGAGAACGCCCGATGCGCCGGGCGACGTGGGTGCCGCTGCGTTCGACGCCAGCGCAGGCGTCACCTGGTCGGCCCCCGACGACCACGGCGACGCGGTGACCGAGTACCGGGTGTACGTGAACGGGAGCAGCACGTACACCGCGGTACCGGCGCCGGCCACGTCGACCACCGTCATGGGCCTCACCGTGGGGGCGAGCTACGTGTTCGAGGTGAGTGCGGTGAACGGCGCCGGCGAGAGCGCCCGCTCCGCCCCGACCGCGGAAACCGTGCCGTTCTCTACTTCGACAACTTCGGTCTCATTCAGTCCTGCCAGCCCCATCTGGCCATCATCGTTCTCGATCGTCGCAACGGTGAGCGCGTCGACGACCGTCTCAGCAGGCACAGTGACATTCAGGCGAAACGGCTCCGTCCTCGGCACCAGCGCCGTCGTTAACGGCAGCGCAACTCTCTCAGGCCAGACCATGGCGCCGGGGCTCTACTCGTACGTCGTCAACTACAGCGGAGCCCCAAGCATCACCGCGAGCAGCTCTGGTGCCTCGATCACCGTCGGTAAGGGGTCGCAGGTCATCACGTTCCCTTCGATCGCGTCGACGGGGTTCTCGACGGGCACGGTGAGCATCTCGCCCACCAGTTCGTCGGGGCTCGCAGTGAGCGTGGCCAGCACCACGCCGGCGGTGTGCACCGTGCGCACCGGGGTGGTGACGCTGGTGGCGGGCGGCACGTGTTCGCTCACGGCCACCCAGGCCGGCAACTCGTACTGGAGTGCCGCGCCCGCGGTGGTGCGGTCGTTCGCGGTGGTGGACCAACCGCAGGACATCACGTTCGACACGCCCGCTGATCGTTCGTGGTCGGCCGATCCGTTCACCGTGAGCGCGTCGTCGACGTCGGGGTTGACGGTGTCGTTCGCCTCGCTCACCACCGACGTGTGCACGGTGGCGTCCGACGAGGTCACCGTGCGGCGCACCGGCACGTGCACGGTGACCGCCGTGCAGGACGGTGATGCACGCTGGGCCGCGGCACAGGTGCAGCGCTCGTTCGCGGTGCATCCCGCCACACCGGCACCGTTGGTCGCGCACGCGTCGGCCCTCGAGTTGCAGGTGGGCGAGCAGACCGTGCTGTCGGCCACCGGCGGCTCGGGCGACGGCGGTGTGTCGTTCACCGTGGTCGACAGCGCCACGGTGTGCTCGGTCGACGGCACCTCCCTGACGGCACTGGCCGACGGCACCTGCATGGTACGCGCCGTGCAGGCAGCCGACGATCGTTACGCGGCCAACGAGTCGACGGGCGTGACGGTGACGGTGCTCGCCCCACCGCCCACGACGACCACGACGACCACCACGACGACCACCTCAACGACCACGGTGCCAGCGACCACCACGAGCACCACGTCGACCACCACGTCGACGACCACCACCACGACCGCGCCGCCACCGCGTCCGGCGATGCTCACCACGTTCGCTGCGGTGCACGCCGCCGACACGCATCCGCAGGTCGCGCACGTGCTGCCCACACCTGAACGTCGGCTGCGTGCCGGCGAGGTGCTGACGCTGCAGATGACCGGGCTCGCGGGGCGCGTGCCGGCCTCCGGCGTGGGTGCGGTGGCGATGACGGTCACGATCGACGGCGCCACGGCAGCCGGCCATCTGACCGCGTATCCGTGCGGCGTGCGGCCGACGGCGTCGATGGCCAACTTCTCGGCGGGCCGTACGGTCACGGGGGCCGCGCTGGTGCCCGTGCAGGCCGCCACGGGTCGGGTGTGCGTGGTGGCGACGGTCGCAGTGCACGTGGCGATCGACGTCACGGGGTGGACGGCCGCCCAGGGCGGTCACCATGCCGTGGGCCCGACGCGAGTGATCGACACGCGGCCCGGCACCGCCGCGGCACGCGATCTGCCACGCCGGCAACTGCAGCCCGGCGCGACGTCACGGGTCACGTTCACCGGCCTCGCCGGGCTCACACCCGGCGACGGCGTCGCCGCGGTGGTGCTGCACGTCACCACCGTCAACGCCACCGGGCCCGGGCATCTCACGGTGTGGGCGTGCGATGCGGTGCCGCGCACGTCGACCGTGAACTTCATCGGACCGAGCCCGGTGGCCAACTTCGCCGTGGTGGGCGTGTCGCCCGCCACGGGTGAGGTCTGCTTCACCTCCAGCCGCGCCACGCACCTGGTGGTCGACCTCACCGGATGGATCGAGACCGAGCGCGGCTTCACACCGGTCATCAGTCGGCGCGTGGTCGACACCCGACCCGGCAGCACGGCACCGGCACCGGCGCGCGGCCGTGTCGAGCCGGGTGCCGCCGTGCCGGTGCGCCTGACCGACCTCGGCGGTGCGGTGCCGAACGTCTCGGTCGGCGCGCTCACGGTGAACGTGACGGTGGTGCCGAGCCGAACCTCCGGTGTCGTGCGGCTCGGAGCGTGCGACGGCAGCGCACCGGCGGCGTCGGTGTCGTTCACGGCCGGCCAGACCGTGGCCGGCGGCGCAGTGCTGCGCATCCCCGCCGGCGATGCGCGGTGGTGCATCACCAGCACGGCGGGTGCCCACGTGGTGATCGACGTGTCGGGTTGGTTCGTCGTCGACACGCCAGCCTGAGCCACGAGCACATCCCACCGGAGCGCCTCGACGAGCCGCCTACGATGGCCCGCCATGACCACCATCTCCGTCGTCACCGGTGCCAACAGCGGTATCGGCCGCGCCACCGCCATCCACCTCGCATCGCAGGGCCACACCGTGTTCGGCACGGTGCGCAGTCTGGACAAGGCGGCGAAGCTGCACGCCATGGCCGAGGCCGCGGGCGTGGAGGTGCAGTTGGTGGAGCTCGACGTGGCCGACGACCAGTCGGTGCGCGACGGCTTCGCCCAGATCCTCGATCGCACCGGTGGCGTGGTGGACGTGCTGGTGAACAACGCCGGCGTGGGCGGCAACGCCACGGCCGAGGAGTGCACCGCGGAGATGCACCTCGAGGTGATGAACATCAACCTGTGCGGCGGCGTGCGGTGCGCGCAGGCCGTGCTGCCCGGCATGCGCGAGCGCGGCCGCGGCGCCATCGTGAACGTCACCTCCGTGGTGGGCCGCATCGCCGCCCTCGCGCAGAGTGCGTACGTCACCTCGAAGTGGGCGTTCGAAGGGTGGAGCGAGCAGCTCGCGCAGGAGGTCGCTCCGTTCGGCATCCGCGTCGCGATCATCGAGCCGGGCGTCACCAAGAGCGCCATCTTCGCCAAGAACATCGACACCCCGCACGTCACCGGCGCGTACGACGCCGCGTATCGGCGGATGTTCCAGATGTACGCCGCCGGCATCGGGCACGCCACCGATCCGTTCGAGGTGGCGGCCGTCATCCATCACGCGGTCACCACCGACTCGCCGGTGCTGCGGCACGCCGTCAGTTGGGGTGCGAAGGAGATCATCGGTGGCCGCGCCGCGATGACCGACGAGGAGTGGGTGGCCATGGGTGCGTTGGCCACCGACGACGAGTACTACGACGCGTTCCAGCGCGCGTTCGGTCTCGACCTGCGCGACCTGGGCTGATCGCCGCCGGCGTTCAGTCGTCGCGCAATGCGGGGCGGTGCAGCACGGCCCACGTGGGCGTGACCACCACCCACTCGCCGCGCACCTCGGCCACACCGTCGACGATGAGGCTGTAGCCCGTGCCGTCGGAGCCGGGGAACGCGATGGTGACGTGCGGTCGTGCCGTCGCGTTGGCCCGCGACCCCTTGCCCGCCGATAGGTGCAGCGCACCATCACGCCAGTCGGTGGGCACCGCGAGCAGGTGGGCCCGGCCGTCGTCGCCCACCGTGGTGAAGTACCCCCACGGATACCCGCCGAGCGCGTCGGGCAGTTCGGCGAGGTCGACGGCGATGCTCATGTCAGTACACCGTGCACTCTCTGGGTACCGTGAGCAAGGGCAGCGGGTTCACCGCGGCGCCACCGTTGGGGTGCACCTCGAAGTGCAGGTGGTAGTTGCCCGGTCCGGGGTTGCCGGTGTCGCCGACGTACCCGATGAGTTGGCCCTTGTAGACGGTGGAACCGACCGCGAGGTTGGGGGCGAACGCCGACAGGTGCGCGTACACGTAGTAGATGCCGTTCGGTGCGGTGAGCCGCCACAGGTTGCCCGACAGCGCAGTGCCCGACCGGCCGTCGCCCACCTTCGCCTGGAAGGTGAGGGTGCCGTCGGCCATCGCGTACACCTCCTGCCCCAACGAGGCCAGCAGGTCGGCACCCTGGTGGATGCGGCCGCCGCTGCGCGGATCGCCGAAGTTGTCGAGCACGTAGCACCGCGGCGTGGGCGCCATGGGGAAGTTCAACGGCGCGGGCTTCTGCAGCCGCACCGCCGTGGCGGTGGCCGTGGCGGCCTCGCTCATCGTGTCGACGGGGCCGGCCACCAGCTCCGGCAGCGGTGCGAGGGCGGGTGCGACGGCGGGCGACTCGGCCAGCGCCGCCGGCGCCGAGACCGGCAGCATCAGGCTCAGCGTGAGCGGGACGAGCAGGAGAGGTGAACGCAGCATGAGGAGAACTTCTTCGGACCGGTGACGAGGACGGGTCCGCCCGGCCGCACAGGCTAACGGTCGGGTGCGCGAAGCCGCCTTCAGGGCCCTTCGGCGAGATCGGCGTCGACGATCTCCTTGTCCTCCGGGTCGGCGATCGGTGTGTCCTTGGCGGCCTGCCAGGCGATGGCCGCTTCGTCGGTGCGGCCGAGGGCCTGCAACGCACGGGCGCGCGCCTCGTGGGCGTAGGCCAGGTCGAAGTCGGCCACGCCGAGGTCGACGCACATCGCCATGCACCCGTCGGCGTAGTGGAGGGCCCGTTCGGGCTGGCCGACGGCGTGCAGCACCTTGGCCAGCATGTAGCGGGCACGCAGTTCGTTCACCGGGGTGGCGCGGGCCGCACGTTGCCAGTGGTACGCCTCGGCGTACACGCGGCGCAGCAGTTCCTCGTCGCGCTCGGGTGACGGCGGTTCGCCGATCAGTTCCCACACACTGTTGTGACACGCGATGCCCTGCGCACGGTGCCACTCGCCCGCCGGATCGTCAGGTACGTCGGCATCGGCGTCGGCCACCGGCGGGAGTTCGGCGCCGGTCTCGAGCAGCGTCTTCATCCCGTCGAGGATCCACACCCAGCCCATGCGAGTGTGGGCCCAGGTGAGCGGGCTGCGGGCCAGGTCGCCGTGCACCAGGTCGACCTGGGTGAGGCCGTCGGCGGCCTCGCTGAGCGTCCACTCCACGCGGCTCGCGGGCTCCTCGGCCATGGCCGCGTCGTAGAGCACGTGCCAGGTCATCACCAGGCGGTGCGGCGGTTCCAGCACCTCGATGGTGCCGTCGACCGCCGGCACGCCGTTCGCCATCGACGTGCGGTACTCGGCCCCGGCGGTGGGCGGCACGTCGAACGCCGTGGAGTGGAAGTAGCGCCGCGTGAAGTCGGGGTCGAGCAGCGCGTTCCACACCGTGGCGATGGGTGCCTTGATGTAGATGCGGTACTGGTGACGGGTGATGGCCATCGGGTCCTCCGTGATCTCGGTCAGGCGGTGCGGTGTTCGAGGTCGGCCTGCAGGTCGACCAGCGCACGGGTGAAGGGTTGGGCGTACTTGCCGATCCAGCGGTCGGCCACCTGCTGGATGGGCACGGGGTTCAGGAAGTGCAGCTTCTGTCGGCCGACCTTGCGCGTGGTGACCAGGTTCGCCGACTCGAGCACCTCGAGGTGCTTCATCACACCGAACCGGGTCATGCCGGGGGCTCGCTCGCACAGCGACTGCACGCTCTGGCCGTCGCGGTCGAACAGTGCGTCGAGGAGTACACGGCGGGTGGGGTCGGCCAATGCCTTGAACACCGCATCGTCGTCCCGTTCGGTCCCGGACATGGGCCGCACCATAGGTAACCATTTGGTCACATGTCAACCGTACGCGCTGGCCATATCCCGACCGGAATAGTCGGGATTCTGGATAGGTTGCAGCGCACACACCACCCGCTCACATGGAGGAACCACCATGCCCGTTCGTCTCGGCGACAC
>SXGS01462219.1_pt1 | contig 13529 bp, 13 predicted proteins | sample 3174681 | NCBI WGS metagenome assembly SXGS01 (sample SAMN11356861, study PRJNA531348) | freshwater metagenome | isolation source: freshwater sample F1-80 | place: China: Fuxian Lake, Yuxi | collected 2017-12-25
GCGCACGACGAGGCCGCGCAGCGGGCGGCGGCGGAAGCGCGGGTTGCCGAGGGAGAACAGCGCCTGCGCGAACTGGAACGCCAGATGGCGGAAATGCGCGCCCGGATGGGACAGTCCGAGGTGTAGGTAGCGCGATCTCCTGGGGCCCGACTGCGCTCAGATCCCGATCACCCCGCTCTCCCTCACTTTCACATTTCTACCAGAGGCAGTGACATGTTCACCGGGATTGTCGAGTTAGCGGGCGTGGTCACACAGATCGAGGTCCGGGCGGATGGCGCTCGCCTCGTGGTCAACGCCGCGAGCATCGCTGCGGGCGTGCGGGTCGGTGACAGCATCGCCGTGAATGGCTGCTGCCTCACCGCCGTGGACGTGGATGGCGTCCGGCTCGCTTTTGACGCCGTGACCGAGACACTTCGTCGCACAAGTCTCGGGACGCTCGCTCCGGGGGCCCGGGTAAATCTGGAGCGACCTGTTCGCGCAGACGGGCGCCTGGATGGGCACCTGGTGCAGGGACACGTGGACGGCACTGCGGAACTCGCGTCCCGTGTGGAAGAGGGGAACTCGCACCGGTTCCGGTTTCGCGTGTCGCCCCCGATGCTGCGTTACGTGGTGGAAAAGGGCTCCATCGCTGTGGATGGGGTGAGCCTGACGGTGGCGGGTGTGGGAGACGACTGGTTCGAAGTGGTTCTCATTCCGCATACGCTCGCGGTTACCAATCTGGGCGAGCGGGTGCCGGGCGACAGGGTGAACCTCGAGGTGGATATTCTGGCGAAGTATGTGGAACGGCTGCTCGGTTTTCTGCCGCGTGGCGAATGAGGAGCACCCGATGACCTTCTGCACTGTAGAAACGGCGGTCGCCGAGATCCGCGCCGGCAAGATGCTGGTAGTGGTGGACAGCGAAGACCGGGAGAACGAAGGCGACCTCGTGATGGCTGCGGAGTTCGTGACTCCGGAAGCGATCAACTTCATGGAGACCCACGCGCGCGGGTGGATTTGCGTTCCGATGGAGGGTCCGCGCCTCGATGCCCTGGAATTGCCCTTGATGGTGGGGCAAAACACGGCTCGCCTCGGCACCGCCTTCACGGTCACGGTGGATGCCCGCCAGGGGACCACCACCGGAATTTCCGCGCGCGAGCAGGCGCACACGATTCGCCTGCTCGCGGACCCCCGGACGCAGGCGCCGGACCTGCTGCGTCCCGGCCACGTGCGTCCCCTGCGCGCGGCGCGGGGCGGTGTCCTGATGCGCGCGGGACACACCGAGGCGGCGGTGGATCTGGCACAACTCGCCGGACTCCATCCGACCGGTGTGATCTGTGAGATCAAAAAACCCGACGGCGAAATGGCGCGCCTGCCCGATTTGCAGGAATTCTGCGCCGTGCACGACCTGCGAATTCTCACCATCGCCGACCTCATCGCCCATCGGCGGCGCACCGAGAGCCTGGTGCGCCGCGAGGCTTCCGCACGCCTTCCCACCCGCTACGGCGAATTCACCGCGCATGCATACGAGACCACCGTGGATTCCAAGCCATATCTCGCGCTCGTGATGGGCTCGGTGGATCCCGGTCAGCCCACGCTCGTGCGCGTGCACAGCGGCTGCATGACCGGCGATATCCTCGGCTCCCGGCGGTGTGACTGCGGCGCCCAACTGGATCGGGCGCTCGAGCGCATTGCCCGCGAGGGAAGCGGGGTGCTGCTCTATCTGCAGGGACACGAAGGGCGCGGCATCGGTTTGACGAACAAAATCCGGGCCTATGCGCTGCAGGACCAGGGACTGGACACGGTCGAGGCGAATCAGCATCTCGGCTATCCGCCGGACATGCGCGACTACGGCATCGGTTCACAGATACTGTACGATCTGGGTGTGCGCTCCATGCGCCTGATGTCCAACAACCCGCGCAAGCGGTCCGCCCTGCACGGCTACGGTCTCTCGGTCGTGGAGGTGGTGCCGCTCGCCGGTGAGGTCAACGAGGACAATCAGCGCTATCTGGAAACGAAACGGGACAAACTGGGACACGACTTGCCGGACCAACTGGAGCCGGAACGAAACCGAGGATAACCGGATGGGAAGAGTGGCGGTCGGTCGCCCGACGGCCACCGGCATGCGCCTGGGGTGCAGGCAGTTTCCCGTACGGATGTCCCTGCTCTTTGCTGACTTCCCGGCTGGCCGTCTGGTGCACCGCCCCCCACTCCTCACCAGTGCCGCAGCGCGAGGAGCGCTTCCGTCGGTTCCGTGGAGAGTGTGCCTGGAATGCGGACTAATCGTCGGTCCCCCTGCGCCCGTCTGCCTGGGCAAGCAGCCGTGCGACCCACTCCGCTTCCTCCAGCGTCAGCGGCGGGGGCGGAACCCGGCCCCGGTAGTCCACGCGGCGGTCATAGGCCGCCCGGCTGTACACTGAGTCCACCGCGGCCTGCAGATCAAGCGGCACATCCGGGTCCGGCTCAAGCAACGGAACGGGAACTACCGGCAGTGGCGCCCACAGTGGAATCGGCCAGACTTCTACGATCGGCCGCCGTTCGGACCGGCTCAGCCCCACATAATAGGGCGCGTCCGGAACCGGTCGTGCAAGTGGTGGCCGCAGTCCGCCGCGCAGCAGATCCACTTCAATCAGATGCACCCATGATTGGAGCAGTATTTCCCGCTTTCGCAGGTAGTCCCCGTGCGCGCGCGCTCCCGGCTGCTTGTTCCATGGAGAGAGGATCTCGATTGCGGTTACCAGTCCGCCGGCGCGCACCTCTCGAATCTCCACCCGAAGAATTCTGCGTTCCACCGGCATCGGGATGGCGCTGAGCACCGGTGGGGGACTTGTGGGTACCGGCAATGCTCCGCCGACCGGGCGCCGAACCGATCCCGTGACGATGGAAACGTCCGGCTCGAAGCGCTGCTTGCCGCTGCTCCCGTCCGCTCCATTGGAGCTGATGCCCACTTCCTCAAAGGCCCGGTAGGCTCCGAGTTCGGCGTAGTACCGCAGTCCCAACTTCGGATTGAGCTGAGCCTGCATCTCCGGGGCAAGCGCCAGATGAAAGTCTTGCCAGTACGCAGGTGCCTCGAGATACGGGTCCATTCCGGGAAAGGGTGAGGGCATGGAGGTATCTCGAGAGGGCGATGACGGAGGCCCGGCTTCCCGCTCGCTCCTGAGGGGAGAACGACCGGCGAGCTATGGGTATCATACCCCGAGAAGCAACGTTCAGACATTCCTATTCAACGGTAACTCGGAATGGTGTTGACGGGTGACCCGGTGGGCTAGCCTGGGCGATCGCTGCCGCGACGGGGATCCGGAGAGCGCCGCAGAACAGACGCGCATCCTGCCCCGTCCCGACCTGGCTCCCCCACTCCTCCGGGTCTGAGCTGAGCACCCGGTCTTCGTCTTGCCGCGGCTGGATACGGCGTGGGTCGAAACGTCGGCGCCCGGAGATGACCCCGGTTGGGGATGTCCACCTCTACTTTGCCCTGCGAAACGACGGGCGGCGGCAGCGGCGGGTTTCGAGTTGTAGCCAACTACAAGGGCATGGAGGACGCGGCATGGGTTTGACGAACAAGTTCCTGGTCCATGCGCTGCAGGAACAGGGACTGAACACGGTCGAGCCGAATGAGGGTGGAGGTGGCGCCGTTGACCGGCGACGTCAACTCGGACAGTCAGCGCTATCTGGAAACAAGACGGGACAAACTGGGACGCGACTTGCCGGACCAACTGGAGCCGGAACGAAACCGAGGATAACCGGATGGGAAGAGTGGTGGTCGGTCGCCTGACGGCAACCGGCATGCGCCTGGGGGTAGTGGTGGCGCGGTTCAATGATTTCATCACGCGGGCGCTGCTCCAGGGAGCCGAGGAAGCGTGGGAGCGACACGGCGGCGATGCCGCTGCAGTGGATGTGGCCTGGGTGCCCGGGTCGTTCGAGATCCCCGTCGTGGCCGGCGCGCTGGTCCGCAGCGGAAAGTACGATGCTGTCGTGTGTCTGGGGGCGCTCATTCGCGGTGCAACCCCGCATTTCGATCACCTGGCCTCCTCGGTTACCGGCGCTCTCCAGTCGCTGGCCGTCGAGCATGGCGTACCGGTCATCAACGGTGTGTTGACCACGGAAACGGTGGAACAGGCGATCGAACGCGCCGGCGTCAAGGCCGGCAACAAGGGGTATGACGCGGTGGTGACCGCTGTGGACATGATATCCGTGCTCCGGCAACTCGCGGAGGAGCCGGCAGGATGAAGCTGGCATTCGTTGGATATGGGAGCATCGCGGCTTCCCACGCTCGCTCGCTGCGAGACGCACCCGGCGTGGAGGTCACGTGGGTGGTGGGGCGCGATCCAGCCACCACCGAAGCATTTGCGCGCGAGTGGGAGATCCCCCACTGGACGCTCGATCTGGACGCCGCGCTCGCTTCCGATGTGGACGGGGTGATCATCACGTCGCCGAGCGACCTGCACGCCGCCCAGACACTGGCGTGCCTCCGGGCCGGAAAGCATGTGCTGCCGGAGATTCCGCTGGCCACCTCCCTTGCGGACGCCGAGGCCGTGGCTGAGGCCGCGCGCGGGGGTGCGCTCCGGGTGCAGGTCGCGCACACTCAGCGCTACTACCCCGGTTTGGTGGAACTGCGGCGGCGGGTGGAGGCGGGGAAACTGCGCCCCCATCACCTCGTCTTCCGGTGGTTCTTCCTTCGCCGCGAGAATGTGAACTGGAAGGGCCGCCGGCGCACGTGGACCGACAACCTTTTGTGGCATCACGGCGGGCATGTGGTGGACGCGGCCCTCTGGGTGCTCGGGCAGGAGCCCGACCTGGAGAGCGTTCGGGCACAGTTCGGGCCGCCGCACCCGGAATTGGGGATCCCACTCGATCTGGATGTGCAATTCCGCGCGGGGGGTGTGCTGGTCAACGTGGCGATGTCCTACAACAGCCCGTGGCCGCGCCACGAGTACCTCGTGATCGGCGAGGAAGGCTGCCTGGAGTACCGGGACGGCAAACTCTGGGGACCGGAGGGACTGGTTCACGATCCGGCGCCCGCCGACGCGATTCTTGACCAGGATCTGGAGTGGTTCGCGGCTATCCGGGAGGGGCGCAGCCCTGCGGCCTCCCCCGATGCGGTGCTGCCGGCGATGCGAGTGCTCGGCGCCGCGCAGGCACAGTTGGCGGCAGGCGCGTAGATCAGTTCTTTCAACAAGGAGACACAGATGATTCGGATGGGTCTGATCGGCTGCGGCGGAAACATGCGCGGCCACATTCGCCGGCTACTCACGATCCCGGAGGTGGAGATCGTGGCGGTGGTGGAGCCGAGCGCCGACAACGTGAAGGTAGCGCGCGAGACATTTCCGTCGCTGGAAGGTGTCGCCGTCTACTCCGACCACGGGGAAATGCTGAAGGCGGCAAAACCCGACGCAGTCGAGATTTCTACGCCGCACACGCTGCACTTCCGCCAGATCATGGATGCGCTTGACGCCGGGGCCCACGTCCTGTGCGAAAAGCCGATGACCTGCACCAGCGATGAAGCCCGCCAGGTGTGTGATCGGACCGCGGCGACGGGGAAGACGATGATGGTGAGCTATCAGCGGCATCAGCAGGCGCTGTACCGCTGGATGCGGGGCTTCATCGCGGCCCAGGAACTGGGCAACTTGCAACTGGTGACGGCGCAGCAGTACCAGAGTTGGTACGAGGGCCGGGTGGCCGGGAAGGGGTGGCGGCACCTGGCGCACTTGAGCGGCGGCGGGCAGTTGAACGACTCCGGCAGCCACATGGTGGACATCCTCCTGCACGTGACCCAGTTGAAGCCGAAAACGATCTCGGCCTTCCAGCAGAATCTGGAACTGGAAGTGGATGTGAACATGGCGATCAACGTGCAGTTTGAGGGCGGCGCCATGGGTGCGATCACGATTGTGGGCCAGGCGCCCGGGATCGGCGGTTACGTCTACGAAGATGTGACCATCACCGGGGATCGGGCAGGGCTCTACTACCGGACCATGGGGACCCCGGAGCCCCGCAAGCCGGTGCTTGAACTGCGTCGCCGGGGCAATACGGAGCCGGAACCCGCACTTCCCGGGCTCCCCGAGGGGAGCGATCCGGATCACGCCTTCGTGGATGTCATTCTGGGGCGTGCCGACAACGAAGCGCCCCCGCTCTGCGGACTGCGCACGATCCAACTGAGCGAAGCCGCCTGGCAGAGCGCAGCGGCAGGCGGCGCGCCCGTCGAAGTGCGGGACTGAGGCGTTCTGCCCTGCGCCGGCAGTAAGGGAACGGAACGACGGCAGGGGGTGGGCCAGCCGGTAGCTTGCCGGGCTCCCAGCGGAAGCCGTGCCGGGCGCCCTCTGCGGAGACAACCATGCTCATTCGTCCTCAGGAACTGTCCGCCGGTTGGCACGTGCGCATCGTCCGACGACGCAGCGCCCCCAACTCACCGGCGGCTCTCCCGGAGCCGCGGATGGGGGCGCTGGGACGTCTGTGGTCCTGGGGTTCGGGGCTGGAGGAGTCGCGGTCGGCGGCACTCCTGTCCGCGGCCGGTCCGTCGCTCCAGGTTACCTGGTGGGGAATCATTGGATTCATCGGCGGAGTGTGCTGGCTGATGGCCTTCGCCGCAGTGGCGGAGAAGTCTGCGCCACCGGGAATCCTGCTCCTGCCGCCCCTGCTCACGCTTCCCGCCGGCATCGCAGCGGGAAATCTGCTGTTCCGGAGTCTCAGCCGGCGGCCGATCCTCGCCGTGGAACTCGATGCAATGATCGCCGCAGTTGCAGATCCGGTTGAAAAGGAGTTCCTGGGTCTGCTGCGGGATCTCACGCAGCAGACCCTTCCGCCGGAGATGGAGCGCAGCCTGCGAGAGTCTGTCGTCGCACTTGGGGAGGCCGTCGAGAGCCTGCCGGAGCCCCCGGGGGAGCCACTCGACGATGCGACGCTCATGGCGGAGGTGACCCGCCTCCGCGAGGTTGCGGCGACAGAGTCTGATCCGGTTACCGCACAATCATTGCAGCGACGGGCGCAGGCATTGCTGGATCAGCGGCAGGCGCAACTGCAGCACGGGGTGCGGGAGCGGCGGACGCGGGCCATTCGCGAGGAGATCCGCACTCAGATCGGCGGCCTGCGCAGGGCGCTGTCCGGGGCCTCCGCTGCGGATGCCGGCGTCGGCACGCTGGAAACGGCGGCATCGGCCGCCCGCCAGGCTGCTCTCGATGCCGGCGCCTATGTGCATGCCCGGTCCGAGTTGGAGGAGAGTCTCAGCGCGCCGCTCCCACCCAGCGATTCCGAAGACGCGCAGGTGGTGCGATTGCGGCCGGGGCAGTAGGCTCACAGCAGTACATCTGCCGTTGGGTCCGACGGCGCCGGATTCGCCGGGTGCATGGTGGAGTGGCGACCCATCCTGCGCCGAAACCTGAAACCCCGCGCCCCCTCCGATTGACAAAGAGTCTGGAAGTCGTGCGAATAGAGTGGGAGGCGGGGTGAGTAGCCGAATGACACGCGGAGTGGGCCGCCGGGGGCAGGCCGGATGGTGGGCAGCCGGAGCGGCGGTCTGGACGCTGGGCTGTGTGGCCAGTGCCGCGCCCCCACGAAGCACCGTTGGGCGCGCAGCATCGCCGCCCGCGGTGACGTTCGAACACGATGTTCGGCCCATCCTCAAGACGTACTGCTTTGATTGCCATGGGTCCGAGGAGACGCTGCGCGGGAAACTGGATGTGCGCCTGAAGCGGTTCTTGCTGCGGGGCGGGCAAGCCGGCCCCGCCATCGTGCCCGGCCGGCCGGCCGACAGCCTGCTCCTGAAGCGTCTGCGAACCGGAGCGATGCCGCCCACCGAAAAGAAGGTGCCGCCGGAGCAGATCGCCGTGGTGGAACGCTGGATTGCGTCCGGCGCCGCAGGGTTACGCCAGGAGCCGGAGAAGCTGCCTGCGGGGATGGACATTTCGCCCGAAGATCGGGCCTACTGGTTCTATCAGCCGCTGCGTCGCCCGGTTCCCGGTGCGTTTCGTCCGGCCGACCGCGTGCGGACCCCGATTGATGCCTTCGTGCTGGCCCGCCTCCGGGAAAAGGGGATTGCCTTCGCCCCGGACGCCGACCGCCTCACGTTGCTCCGCCGCTCCGCCTTTGACCTGACCGGTCTCCCCCCGCAGCCGGGCGATGTGGCGGACTTCCTGGCGGACGGACGCCCCGACGCCTACGAACGAATGGTGGATCGCCTGCTGGCGTCGCCGCACTACGGCGAGCGCTGGGGCCGTCACTGGCTGGATGTGGCCGGGTACGCCGATTCGGACGGCAACGGCAACGATGACACGCCCCGCCCGCATGCCTATCGCTACCGCGACTACGTGATCCGCGCGCTGAACGCGGACCGGCCGCTCGATCAATTCGTTACGGAGCAACTGGCCGGCGACGAACTGGTGCCTCGTCCGTGGAAGAACCTGACACCGGAGCAACTCGATACGCTGGCCGCCACCGGGTTTCTGCGCATGGCGGTGGACGCGACAGCCGGTGGGGAAACCGAACCGGCCGCCAACCAGGTGGTGACGGACACGGTGAAGATCGTCAGCTCGAGCCTGGTCGGGCTCACCGTTGGCTGCGCGCAGTGCCACGACCACAAGTACGATCCGATCTCCCACGAGGACTACTACCGGTTCCGCGCGATCTTCGAGCCGGCCCTGAGCCCCGCGCGTTGGAAGCGGCCGAACGAGCGCCTGTTGTCGCTCTATACCGACGCGGATCGGGCTCGGGCCGCCGAGGTAGACGCCGCGGTGCAAAAGCTTCAGGCCGCGTTCAACGAGAAGCAGGCTGCGAAAGTCGCGGAGGCGTTTGAGAAGGAGCTCCTGAAGCATCCGGAGGACCAGCGAGAACGGCTTCGTGCGGCCATGCTCACGCCGGCGGGCAAGCGGACCCCGGAGCAGAAGCAGATTGCCGCTTCCAATCCGAGCCTGAACATCTCGCCGGGAGTGCTGTATCAGTACGACCCGAAGGCGGCCGAGGAACTGAACAAGGAGCAGGCGACGATCAACGCCCGGCGTGCCCAGCGTCCGCCCGAACAATTCGTGAGTATCCTCACCGAAGATCCGGACGTGGCGCCCGCGACACACCTGTTCTACCGGGGCGACTACCGCCAGCCCAAGCAGGCGGTCTCACCGGGCGACCTCACCATTGCGGCGCCGGAAGGGGGGCGTCTGGACATTCCCGCCGACGATCCGAAGCTTCCCACCACCGGGCGGCGCCTGGCGTGGGCGCGGACGCTCACGTCGGGTCGCCATCCGCTTTTCAACCGGGTGATGGCGAATCGGATCTGGCTGCATCACTTCGGGCGCGGCATTGTGGATACCCCCGGCGATTTCGGCAAGCTGGGTTTGAGACCGTCGCACGCCGATCTCCTGGATTGGCTGGCGGAGGAACTGCCGCGCCGGCGCTGGAGTCTCAAGCAGATGCACCGCCTCATCATGACCTCGACCGTCTACCGCCAGTCGGCCGTCGTAGCGGCGCCGGTGCGCGCCGTAGATGCCGATGGGGCGCTGTACAGCCGGTACCCGGTCCGCCGGCTCGACGCCGAGAGCCTGCGGGATCGCATCCTCACCACCGTGGGGCGTCTGGATCGCACCCAGTTCGGTCCTCCCATTGCCGTCGCGGAGGACATCGTGGGGCAGGTGGAAGTCGCCAACGACACGCCCCGGCGGAGTATCTACCTCCAGACGCGGCGGACCCGCCCCGTTTCCTTCCTGACCGCGTTCGATGCGCCGGTCATGACGGTGAACTGTGACCGGCGGCAGCCGACCACCGGGGCGCCCCAGGCGTTGATGCTCATGAACTCCGACTTCATCCTGAAGCAGGCGGGCTACTTTGCGGAGCGCCTCCGCAAGGAAACGCCCGGGGACCTTCCGCAGCAGGTCTCCCGTGCGTGGCAACTTGCCTACACGCGGCTCGTGCGCCACGACGAATTAGAGGCGGCGCTCCGCTTTGTCCGGAGCCAGCAAGACCGCCAGTTGTCCGCCGCCGGCGCGCAAAAGCCGGACGACCTCGCGAAGGCGGAACTGGCCGCCCTCACTCATCTCTGCCAGCAGCTTCTGAGTTCCAACGAGTTCCTCTATGCAGATTGAACGTCCGATCCCGACGCGCCGCCAGTTCCTCTCCCGGTCCGCTTTTGGGATCGGGAGCTTTGCGCTCGCGCACCTGCTCTCGCAGGACTCCCTGCTGGCTGCCCCCGCCAAGCCGGCAGAGAACCTGCCGCTGAATCTGACGCCGCGCTTTCCGCAGCGCCCCGGCAGCGCCAACGCGATGATTTCGCTCTTCATGCATGGCGGGCCGTCCCACGTGGACCTGCTGGACCCCAAACCGGACTTGCAGGCCGGCCATGGCAAGGAGTACGGCGGCGACGTCCACTACAGCTTCGTGAACCGGGCGAGCAAGAAACTCTTCGGCTCCCCGTTCCAGTTCGCGAAGCATGGCCAGTGCGGCACCGATGTGTCCGAGTTGCTGCCGCACGTGGCGGGCATCGTGGACGATCTGTGCGTTGTGCGTTCGATGCACACCGGACACAACGGGCATGAGGTCTCGATTCGCTACTTCCACGGCGGGATTGCGGGCGTCACCGGCCGGCCGACCCTCGGCGCCTGGGTCGTCTACGCCCTCGGCAGCGCCTCGCAGGACCTGCCGGCGTACATGGTGCTGTCCGACCCGGGGGGCCACCCCGTGGACGGCACGGTGAACTGGTCGAGCGGCTTCATGCCGCCGCTGTATCAGGGCACGGTGCTGCGGCCACAAGAACCGCGCATCCTGAATCTGGATGCACCCGCGCATCTCCGTGGCGCCGCGCAGGCTGAGAACCTCGCCTTCCTGCGCGACCTGAACCGCCGGCATCTGGAGGCACACCCCGGCGAAGCCGACCTGGAGACCCGCATCGCCAGCTACGAACTGGCTGCACGGATGCAGGTGGCGGCCAAGGAAGCACTGGACGTCTCGCAGGAGCCGGAGTATGTGCGCAAAATGTACGGCCTCGATCAGGATCACACGCGCGAATACGGCACACGCTGTTTGCTGGCCCGGCGACTGGTGGAGCGCGGAGTGCGCTTCGTGCAGCTCTTCCTGGGGGGGCAGCCCTGGGACAACCACAGCAACATTCGCAAGTCGCTCCCGGACATCTGCCGCCGCACGGACCAGCCCGCTGCCGCCCTCGTGCAGGATCTGAAGCAGCGCGGCCTGCTGGATACGACCCTGGTCCACTGGGGGGGCGAGATCGGCCGGCTGCCGGTGACCGAGGGGGCGCTCGACGGCACAGCCGGCCGCGACCACAACGGGCAGGGCTTCTCGATCTGGCTGGCCGGCGGCGGCATCAAGCCGGGCATGACGTTCGGCCAGACCGACGAGGTAGGGCATCGCGCCGCGGTGGATGTGGTCACCCCGAACGATTACCAGGCGACCATTCTGCACCTGCTCGGGCTGGATCACGAGACGCTGGCGTACCACGCCAACGGGCGGGCGCAGCGCCTCACCGACGGCCGTCCGGCGCGCATCGTCCGCGAGATCCTCACCCATCCGCCGGCTTCCGTTTCGCCCGGATCGGCGGAGCCTGCCTCGCGTCCTGCGTAAGTCTTGCGTCGGCTGAATACCTTCCACTCCATGCGTACTTCACCTGCTCCTGGCCGCCCGTTTTCCGCTTCCGAGGGACCCACCGGCCGGACGCGGCGTCACCGGCGCCGCGTTCCGTACCTGTTGGTCCTGGGGGGCGTTGTCCCGGTGCTTCTCCTGGCCGGCGTCCGTCCGCGGGTTGCCACCGCGGCTCCGTCGCCGGGCGCCCGGCCGGGGGCGCAGCTCGCGGCATTGTTGGACCGCCCGCGGGTCGCGCCGGAGCCGAAGTCCGAAACGACGCCGGACGGTGAGTTCACGGTCGAGCGGGGATCCTTTCGCAGCGAGGCCCAGGAGCGAGTCCCGTTTCTGCTGATGAAGCCGGCCGGATCGCGGGGCCGCCTGGCCACCGTCATCGTGCTGCACGGAACCGGGGGCAACAAAGAGCGCATGGCGGATACGCTCCGGGATCTGGCCGGGCGAGGGCTACTCGCAGTTGCGATTGACGGGCGCTACTTCGGCGAGCGTGTGCCGGGCGGCGCGCAGGGCAGTGAGCAGTACCAGGCGGCGATCTTGCGGGCCTGGCGGGAGCCCGACCGGGCGAAGCAGGGCCATCCGTTCTTCTATGACACGGTGTATGATGTCTGGCGGCTCCTCGATTGTCTCGAAACCCGGCCGGATGTGGACGCGAAGCGGATCGGCTGTATCGGCTTCAGCAAGGGGGGAATCGAGACCTGGCTCGCGGCGGCGGCGGATTCGCGGATTCGGGTGGCAGTGCCCTGCATCGCGGTCCAGAGTTTCCGGTGGAGCCTGGAGCACGACGAATGGCAGGGAAGGGCGCGCACCATCCAGAAGGTTCACGATGAGGTGGCACGCGAAATCGGCGAGCCGGGTGTGAATCAGACTGTCTGTCGCCGGCTCTGGAACAAGATTCTGCCGGGGATTCTGGATGAGTTCGATGGCCCGTCCCTGATCCCGACCATCGCGCCCCGTCCCCTGCTGATTGTGAGCGGGGAAAAAGACCCGAACTGTCCGCTGGGAGGCGCCGAACTGGCCTTCCAGGCTGCCCGGCGGGCTTATGCACAGGCCGGGGCGGCGGACCGGCTGGTGATCAACGTCGCGGCCGGGGTGGCGCACCAGGTGACCGAAGCGCAGCGCCGGATGGCGTATGACTGGTTGGTACGCTGGCTGAAATAGGTGCGTCCGTCTGTCACGCTGCCGCGGGGGGCGCTCCACATGACTTGCGGACGGTGAACGTGGGAGGGAGCACTACATGGGGCTCCTCGATCGGCATCCCCTCGATCTGCGCCAATAGCAGGTCTATCGCGGCGACTCCCATGCTGTAGATCGGCATGTGGACGCTGGTGAGCGGGGGGTCCCGTTCGGCGGCAAACCACGTGTCGTCGTATCCCACCAGCGCCAGATCGTCCGGGACCCGCACTCGATGGGTGCGGCACGCGCGCAGCACCCCCTCGGCGATGAAGTCATTGGCCGCGAAGAGAGCGGTGGGTCGGTTGCTTGCGGGGAGCGCCAGCAGAGCGCTTGCACCGGACTCTCCTGCCTGGACGGTGAACGCTCCAGGTATCTCCCATTCGGGCCGTGCCTCCGCCCCCGCCTCCGCGAGAGCGACGCGATAGCCGTGCAGCCGTTGTGCTGTCGAGGAGATAGCCGGATCCCCGAGGATGTGCGCGATTCGCCGATGGCCCAGGCCGAAAAGATGTCTGACGGCGAGTTGGGCCCCCAGAAAATCGTCGCAGTTGACGGTGTAAGGCGCTTCCCATTTACGATCAAAAACCACGGCAACCACGGGGAAGCCCGTCTCCCGGCAACGGGGCATCACGGGGCTATTCCGCGCGGGCAGAATGAGTGCAAGCCCGTCCGCGCGGCGACTTAGGGAACCGCGCAGAATTAATCCTCCCGTCAGGCGGGGACCACTCCCGGGATGGTCACGAACCACTTCCCCAGTGCCGGGAGACGCTCGATCTGCGTTTCCAGGGCGGCCATCTCGGGTGCGAGGAGCCGCACGC
>SXGS01467220.1_pt1 | contig 13529 bp, 11 predicted proteins | sample 3174681 | NCBI WGS metagenome assembly SXGS01 (sample SAMN11356861, study PRJNA531348) | freshwater metagenome | isolation source: freshwater sample F1-80 | place: China: Fuxian Lake, Yuxi | collected 2017-12-25
AGCTTGAGGAAGGTGGACTGGGCGACTTCCTCGGCCAGTTGCGGCGAGCGCACCTACCGCAGCGCGGCGGAATGGACGAGCGCGAGATGGCGGCGGACGATTTCCGCGAAGGCATCCTCGGCCCGGACTCGGGTGTAGCGTGCGAGCAGTTCAAGGTCGGTGTCGCTCATGTTCAGAAGGGTAACGTCGCCGGGCGCGGGAATCCGCCAAACTTTGTCGCGGCAGCGAAGTCTCCCGACGATGCCTCTCGATGATGGGCAAGATCCCTGTAACTGCGGCTGTCGCTCGAGTGTCAAATGAATGCATGCGTCCAGCGTGACGCCTGTTTGCCAATCCAATGATCATGAAACCACAGTTCGTCAGCGTCACTTTTGCATCGGCTCTTCTTTTGGCGGCTGCGCTGTACGGGCAGGAGCAGCCTGATTTTCCTCCGCCTGGCGGGCCACCGGATCGTGATCGGCAGGAACCAGGTCGCCCCGGCGGCCCCGGAGGAAGAAACCCCATGCGCAGCGAGATCAAGCTGGTCGCCAAGTTTGATCGCGATGGCAACAAGCGGCTCGACGCCACCGAGCGGAAGGCTGCCCGCGAGTTTCTGGTCAAGGACCGCGCTGAGGGCCAGGGTGGTCGTCGGTCCGGCGGGCCCGGCGGGCCTCCTCGGAATCGGAACGAGAACCAGACTCCGCCGGAGCCGGGGCCGCGACTCACACCAGCCGAGGTCAAAAATTATTCGGACGCTCCGCTCTACGATGCAAAGACCTTGCGAACCTTGTTCCTGGAATTCGAAAGCGCGGATTGGGAGAAGGAACTGGTTGATTTCCATCACACCGATGTCGAAGTGCCGGCGAAACTGACGGTCGATGGCAAGGTGTACCCGGAGGTCGGCGTCCACTACCGGGGCGCGTCGTCCTTCGGCGTGGGCGAGGGGCGCAAGCGTTCCCTGAATCTGTCGCTCGACTTCGTGAAGGAAAACCAGCGGCTGGGCGGCTATCGCACGCTCAATCTACTGAACGCGGCGAACGATCCGACCTTGCTCGTGGCCGTGCTCTACTTTCACATCGCGCGCGAATACATCCCCGCGCCCAGGGCGAATTACGCGCGCGTGGTGATCAACGGCGAGAGCTGGGGCGTCTATCCGAACGTGCAGCAGTTCAACAAGGACTTCCTCCAGGACTGGTTCGGCACCACCCAGGGCGCGCGTTGGAAGGCGCCGGGCAGTCCGGGCGGACGGGCCGGCCTGGAGTATCTCGGTGATGACGTGGCCGAGTACAAGAAGCTTTTTGAAATCAAATCCAAGGATGAGCCGAAGGCGTGGACCAACCTGATTCACCTCTGCCGCGTCTTGAACCAGACGCCCGCTGATCGGTTGGAAGCGGCGCTTGCTCCGTTGCTCGACATTGACGGCACGCTCAAGTTCCTGGCGCTGGAGAACGTGCTTATCAACACCGATGCGTATTGGTCTCGCGCCAGTGATTACACGCTTTGCCAGGATGGGAAGGGCCGGTTTCATATCATCCCGTACGATGTCAACGAATCCTTCCGCACGCCCGAGGGAGGTCGGAATCGCGGACAGCAGGGCCGGGGCATAGAACTCGATCCACTGGTGGCCGCGAACGACGCCAAAAAGCCGCTCGTGAGCAAGTTGCTCGCTGTGCCGGCGCTTCGCACTCGATATCTCGGTTACGTCCATGACATCGCGGAGAAGTGGCTCGATTGGGATCGACTGGCTCCTCTCGCGACGCAATATCAGGCGCTGATCCAAGCGGATGTTAAGACCGACACGCGGAAGCTCAGCAGCTACGAGGGCTTCACCAACAACGTGGCCGGGACCATCCAGGCTGAAAATCAGGAACGGCGTGGGCCATCCATGACGCTAAAAAGTTTTGCCGAACAACGGCGGACGTATCTGTTGAAACATCCCGAAGTGGTGAAGGCCGTCAGCAGGGCGAAGAAGTAAGAAAGCGAGGAACGCTTACGAAGCTTTTCCCCGGTTTGGCCCGGCTCACCAACTCACGGCCACCGACAGCTTCGCCCCGAACTTGTTGGTGTAAAAAAGCTGACGATGCGTGGCTCCGTACTCATGCACGAGCTTGGTGATCTTCACGTCGTAGCAGCAGTATTCGGCGATCTCGAGGAGCTTGCCTTCTTTGAACCATCGGAGGGCCTGGAGTCCCTCGGCGGTTTTTTCCACGCCGAGGCTGGCGTGGGGTCAGCCATTCGCGCTCCGGAGGAACTTGCGGGACTCCCCGTTCAGACGAAGTCCCCGCTGGCATTCGATGTCGGGGCGTTGTATAGAATGCGCGAACTCCAGCCCGGCAATCCGGCAATGCGTATGCACTCAATCATCGATCGTCTCGCGAAACACCTTCCCGGCTCGGCATTCTTGTCGCTCGTCGCGGCGACTCTCCTGCCGCCGGTGGCGGCTGCCCAGAATTGGCAGGAAATCCTCGATACACCGGACTACGAATGGTATGCGGGCTGTTTCGGCACCGGCTGCGGCAACCTTGGCGGCTATTGGGATCGCAACGGCCTGCCGGATCTTTACACCGGTCCGACGGGGGATGGTGTCGCGCCCTTGAACAGCCGGAATGCGAACTTCGGCATCCGCTCGATGTGGGTTAGCAAGGCGGGAGTCGATGGGCGTCCGACGAACATGCCGGGCCACATGGACGACTACTACGTCAGCTACGAGAGCACGGCAGCTGACCCCTATGTCACCGCCGGTCGCCCCGAGCACCCGGCGGATTCCATTGGCGACTTCATCGGGCTGAATCAGCGGAAGTGGTCGAACCTCGGCGGCGAGTGCGCAGGCAACATCGACGCGTTCTCGTTCGTCTTCTGGGACAAGACGGGCAACCGCCGCTGGAATTATTCCCACACGAACGCCGGGCAATACATCCCCGACATTCAGTCCGGCCTGAAGGCGTGGATGCGCTATCGCGGTTACGACGCGGATGTCTTTACGCAACTGCCTTACTACAGCACGGAGAAGACGACGTCCGCGCCGGGCTTCACCTATGCGGACATGAAGGCGGAAATTCTAGCCGGCAATCCCGTGCTGCTCTTTCTCCAGCCGCCCGGGCCGCTCTACCGGAACTTCCCTGGACTGACGAATGCGAACCCCGAAATCCACGGCGTGATGGCCTACGGCATTTGGGAGTTGCCGGACTCCGACTATCCCAACGGCATCATCATTCGCACGAGTTGGGGATCCGGCGGCACCTACTACGAAGACTTCTCGAACCGCCCGATGGGCATCCTGCCGGACTACCGCATTCGCGGCGTCATCGTGGTGCGGCCGCGCCCGAAGATTCGCAACATGACGCGGAGCAACGGCAACATCACCATCGACTGGGACGGCCCTACGTCGCAGGTCCAGAACATGATGACAGCCGAAACCACCACGCCACAGCGTTACCTTCTGGAGCGGGCCACGTCGCTGAATCCCGGTGCGAAGTTTACCGCCGTCGGCAGCGCCACCACCGCGCGGACGATGACCATCCCGGACATCGGGCAGGCCTACTACCGCGTGACCTTGCTGCGGTAGGCGGGCGATGGTCTAAGCCGGTTTCATGCAGATGAAACTGATGGATGCGTCGCGCAAAATCCGTTCCATCCCTGCCGCAGTGTCCCGGCTAAGAGGGAATTCAGTTCAACAGTAAGGAGCGCCGGGCATCGCTCGGCCTTTCCGCCACACGCGTCCGACTTGGTCGAGCAATGCTCGGCGCTCCGCTGCTACGCCATCCCACGACGGCGGCGCAGGCCCCACTCAGCCACGAAGCACGCCAGCGCGAAGAGGAACACGCCCGCCTGATGCCAGAGCGGCGACGTCCAGTTCTCCGTGATCGGCGCCTTCTTGTTCGGCAACGCCTTCGCGAATTCCTCGAGCCGCGTCGATGCGATCACTTCGCCGCCGGTGGCCTTGGCGATGGCTTCGAGCAATGCACGGTTTGGCTTGAGGGAACGAAATTCATCCGACGCGGGATCGGATGTCCACCCGGTCTCGGCCCGGCCGGAGTCCATTCCGCTCGCGTCCACCGCCACCGCCTCCACATGGTAACCGCCCGTGTCGCGCGGCACGTACGTCGCCTCGTAAACACCCGCCTGCGTCAGCGATGCCTCGGCGGTCAACCGGACGAGGTTCGTCGCACCGGCTCCGACTGGCCGCACGTTCAAGGTCACCGTCGCGTTGTCCAGCGGCAGGAATTTCTTGTCGCGCACGCGAACCTGTAGGCGGATGGCCTGGTCCGGATCGCCGGGCTTCGGCTCGGCGACGAGTTCGGTGCGCTGCGGCACGTCCGCAACGAGCCAGCGCATCGTCTGCCGCCAGGCCTTCGCCATGTCCTTCTGGCTTGCCTCGTCCCTGAAGCCCCAGTGCCAGACATCGCCAATGAGCATCGCGCCCACGCGCCCGTTGCCGTAGCGCTGGATGGCCAGGGCCGCATGCTGTTCGCGGCCGTCGGCGACGGTGGCCACGACGCTCGCGCCCGGCTTGATCGAGCGCGCCTTGTTGAGCACCGCGAACGGCGCGACGCCGGACAATCGGGTGCGCTCGTCGGATTCGTTGGCGCGGAGGCGAACCCACGGCTGCAACCAGCCTTCGCGCGTCAGGGAGATTTGCAGGTTGGTCAGCGCGATTTCCTCCGGCGGCACAGGCCGGTCGAGATACACGGGCAGCATGTCGCCGACGGGCGTGCGGTTGTATTTCCCTTCCTGGAAGGACTCCGCGCCACCGAGCATCAGAAAGCCGCCGCCGCGTTCAGAGACGAATTTTTGCAGCAGAGACAATTGCTCGGCCGTGAAGAATCCCGCCTCCAAGTCATCAAGAATGACCGCGTGATAGCTGTAAAGATCCTCGGGAAGTTTCGGGAACCCGCCGGCCAGTTCCGCCTGGTCGCGGGTGTTCAGGCGAATCAGCACCGGCTGGTCGTAGCGTTCGATTTCTTCCTTGGATTGATTGCCGAAGCCACGGAAGAGGGGATTGCTCGATTCACCCGCGCGGCCGCGGAACTCGAACTTCGGCTCGCGGTTGGCGATGCGCAGAAGGCCGACAAGTTGAATCTGATCGTCCTCGATGACGGCGCGCTGGAGGAATTTGTATTCCCAGTTCGGCCGGCCGGACACGTAAAGGATGCGATACGGCCCGCGCCCGCGATCCACGACGACCACGCGGCTGTTGTTCGCCAGAGTGGCCTCAGTGTTCGCAGCGGCGTTCGTGCCCGAGTCGAGCGCGTCTTTCGGCGAAACTTGAAGTCGATAGAAGGACAGCCCGCTCTGCTCTGGCTTGAATTGAAACCGGAAGCTCGCCGGAGCGCCTTCCTCTGGAGCGCGCTGTCGCTGTTCGGCCACGGTCTTGTCGGGCGGAATCCCTGGCGCGGCGACGACGACCGCCGGGGCGTTCGTGCGGGCGGCGGAACGAGCGCGGCGCGGCGTATTCGTCGGCGCGACAACCGGCGCAGCCGAATTCGTCGGCGTGACGAGATGCCCGACCTTGATGAGTTGCGCCACTAGTGTCTCGCCGGAGTAACCCGTTACGCTGGCATCCGCCTGCAAGGTGACCGGCGCGTCCTCGAAGGAGGTCTGGCTCACGGCCACCCGTTGCAGGGCGACATCCTGCACCGGGTCATCGGTGCCCATTACGACGGGATACACCGGCGGCAGGCCGGACATATCCGGCAGTCCTTCACCGAGATCTGTGGCGTTGCCGTCGGTCAATAGGATGACGCCGGCCAGCGGTTGGCCCTTGTAACGCTCGTTGAGGTTTCGCAGCGCGGCCATCATCGACGACACGCGCCCGTCGAACGCGAGTTCCGCGAAGTCGCGCGTGGACTGGAGCCGGGCATCGAACAGATACCGGCGCACCTGGAAACTCTCGTCGAGCTTCGGCTGCCATGACTGCTTTTCGCCACCCACGAGCGTCTGCAAATTTTCGCCGCGCGACTTCGCCGCCCCGCGGTCCTTTATCTTCATGCCCTGACTGTTGTCGGCGAGGATCGCGAAATAGTTCGCACCCGGCCGTGCGCGTTCGCGGCTCCAGATCGGTTCCAGCAAGCAGAGGGCCAGGGCGAGGAGTCCGAGCAGTTTCAGCCCGAGGCACAGCGCGCGGTGACCGGGACTGCCGGAGCCGGTGCGGTAGGACCAGACGAGGAGTAGCAGTCCGAGGGCGGAGAAGACGATTCCCGGGATTAACCAATCCCGCGCCGAGAACATGACCGCTGCGAGGAGCATTTCGGCGGATGCTGCCAGCGGCACCACACGATGGCCAACGCTTTCTCCACTTTGGGTCCATCAATTTACAAAGCTTGCTGAGAACCATCGCTTTACTTCGGACTCGCGCACCGTTAACACCACACCAGTCTTTCGCGCTGAATCGTGGTCGCCGAACCTACCGGCTGTCCACGCACGGCTGATGACTAATACAATTTTCATGAGCAACCGAAGCGCCGTCATTGCCCGACAGTCCAGGGCCCCCGCCCGTGGCCCGAAATCTCCGGCGCCCGCGCGTGTGAGCCGCCCGAAGAGCCCGCCGGCACCCGGACGCTGGGAGTTCTTCAACGCCTTCCTCCGCGAACCGCTCAAGGTCGGCGCGTTCTGGCCCAGTTCCCGCGAGCTTTCCGAACGCATCGTCGCCGGCTGCGATCTTCCAAAGCGCGACCTCGTCGTCGAGCTCGGCCCCGGCAGCGGCGCGTTCACCAGCCTGATCGTCGAGCGGATGAACAAGCAGAGCCACTTCTTTGCGATCGAACTCAGCCAGACCAACGCGCGGCTTCTGCGCCGGCGTTTCCCGCGCGTGCAGGTGTTCGAGGATTCCGCCGAACGCCTGACGAGCTACCTGGACCTGCGCGACGGCCAGCGGGCCGACTGCATCATCAGCGGGCTGGCCTGGGGAAACATGATGCCGGCGACGCAGAATAAGATCTTCGATGCCGTGCTCGATTCGCTCGCGCCTGGCGGCCTCTTCACGACCTTCGCCTACATTCACGCGCGCTGGCTGCCTACGTCGCTGCGCTTCCGCAAGCGGCTCTTCCAGCACTTCAAGCGCGTCGAGACCACACCCATCGTCTGGAAGAATCTCCCGCCCGCATTCGTCTATCGCTGCTGGAAGGACTAACGAGGCGACCGGGAACACCCTTCCCGGCTGCTTCGCCGGTTTTGCTTCCTCCCGCCGCGCGGTTTGCGGTTCAATCCGCTCCAGCATGAAACTCAGTCACGGTCTGCACCTCGCCTACTGCACGAACATCCATCGCGGCGAGACCTGGGCGCAAACCTTCGACACGCTCCAGAAATACACCCTTGCCGTGCGCGAGAAAGTTTCGCCCGGCAAGCCCTACGCCATCGGCCTGCGCCTCGGTGCGGATGCCGCGCGTGAACTTAGCGACCGCCCGACGCTCCTCGCCTTTCAGAAATGGCTCGAACGCACCAACTGCTACGTCTTCACGATTAACGGATTTCCCTACGGCAAGTTTCACGGCGGGCGCGTGAAGGAACAAGTCTATGCGCCGGACTGGACCACGCCCGAGCGGCTGGACTACACAAATCTGCTGTTCGATCTCCTCGCGCAGATCGTTCCGGCTGGAATCGAAGGCAGCGTCAGCACCGTTCCCGTCTCCTTCAAGGGCTTCAAACTGGACGACCGGGCCGTGCGCGCCGCGCGCTCGAACCTCTGGCGTTGCGTCGACCACATCGAGCAACTGACCCGCCGCACCGGACGCAGCCTGCATCTCGGCCTGGAGCCCGAGCCCTGTTGTCTCCTCGAAACCACCGGCGAAACCGTCGCGTTCTTCGATCAACTCCGCGCGGATCGCCCCGGCGACCTTCGGCTCGATGAACATCTCGGCGTGAACTACGACTGCTGCCATCTGGCCGTGGAATTCGAGTCTCCCGGCGAAGCGCTGCAACGCCTGCGCCACGCCGGGATCAAACTCAGCAAGATTCACCTCAGCAACGCGCTCAAGGTCCGGCCGACGCTCGAAACTCGCGCCGCCCTCAAGGCCTTCGCCGACGACACCTACTTTCACCAGACGATCGAGCGCCGACCCGATGGCGAACTCGTCCGATACGGCGACCTCGACGAAGCGCTCACCAGCTCGGTCACGGAATTTCCGCAGGCAGAACTGGAGTGGCGCATCCACTTTCACATCCCGCTGCACGCCCGGCCCACGGCCCTGTTCGACACCACGGCGGATCACCTGCTCAGCGTGCTCGATGAAGTGAAACGCCATCCATCAGCCTGCGCGCATTTCGAGATGGAAACCTACACATGGGAAGTGATGCCGGCCGAGATGAAGAACCGCAACGTGGTCGATCAGTTGATCGCGGAATACGACTGGACGCTGGCCCGCCTCGCGGAACGCGGCTTCACGCGCGAGTGACCGCGCGGCGGCTGGCAATCTTTCAAGTTGATCCGCAGACGCGCTTTGCGCTTTCGTCTCCCGCGATGGCCGATGCCCAACGATACCTCCGCGCGCTGCTGGTCCTAGGCCGTGTCTCGAACCTGCCGACCGTATGGTCGAACTGTTTCGCGGGCTGGTGGCTGTCAGGCGGCGGTTCATGGACGGGTTTCGCGCAACTCTGCCTCGCGGCCACCTGCCTTTACATCGGCGGCATGTATCTCAATGACGCCTTTGACGCGCAGTTCGATTCGCAACACCGCCCGGAGCGGCCGATTCCCTCCGGCGTCATCAGTTCGGCGGCCGTTTGGAAATGGGGCTTCGGCTGGCTCACCCTGGGATTCCTCCTCGTTCTGCCATTCGGCACCGCCGCGTTCGTCAGCGCGCTGCTGTTGGTGATCGCCATCCTGATCTACGACGCCATCCACAAGATTGTCGCCATCGCGCCCGTCCTCATGGCGGCATGCCGGTTCTTCCTCATCCTGCTCGCCGCCGCCACGGCCCGCGATGGCATCACGGGCCACACCCTCTGGGTCGCACTGGTTCTCGCCGCATACATCGTGGGCCTCAGCTACATCGCGCGGCGCGAGAGTGCCCTCGGGCCGCTGCAATACTGGCCAATGCTATTCCTCGCCGCGCCGCTGGTGCTCGCGCTCATCGTGAACCAGGGCCAGTTCTTCATTCCTGCCTTCCTGCTCTGCACCGCTGCGAGCGTGTGGATGCTCCGGTGCCTGCGTTACGTGATGGGCGGAGGCCAGCGCAACATCGGCCGCAGCGTCTCCGGCCTGCTGGCGGGCATTCCTCTCATCGACCTGCTCGCGGCATGGGACGGCTCCACGATCAACGTCGTCACCTTTGTCGCACTCTTCTGTCTTTCACTGCTCCTGCAAAGGTTCGTTCCAGCGACGTGAGGAAGCGGAGACGGGACCCGGAAACACAAAAGCCGCGCTGTGTACAGCGCGGCTTGTGAGAAACAACAGATTCCCGGCTTACTTGCCGACCGACAGGCGATCGGCGAGACGCTGCGGGAGGCCCGCTTCCATGATCTTCTTCTGCGCGGTCGCGATGTCGTAATCCAGCCGGCGCAGTTCGATGGTACCTTCGTTCAAGTCGTAGATGACGTAGCCGGCCTTGGGATTGCCATCGCGCGGCTGGCCGACGGCTCCGACGTTGACGAAGTATTTCTTGCCCGGCTCGACCCGGAACTTCGAGTAGGTGCCGCCACGCACCACACTGTCGCGGACGAAGGCGACGGGGACATGCGTGTGGCCGAAGAAACAGACGGAAGTGTTCTGGTAGGTGAAGCTGGCTGCGGCAGCGAGCTTGTCGAAGACGTAACCCCAGCGCTGCGGACCATCCAGCGTGGCGTGAACCATCGAGAAGCTCGCGACGAGACGGACGTATTTGAGGTCACGCAACCATTGGCGATCTTCCACACTGAGTTGTTTGCGCGTCCAGTTAACGGCCTCGGCGGCATGGGGGTTGAAGCCATCAAGCTCCTCTTCGCTGGAGCAGTATTCGTCGTGGTTGCCTTTGACGACGGGCATCCCCATGGAGCGGACGATGTCGAGGCACTCCTTCGGGTTGGCGTTATAGCCGACGACGTCGCCGACGCAGCAGTAGTGGGTGCATTTCTGCTCTTTGGAATCCGCCAGAACCGCCTCGAGTCCTTCGAGGTTGGCGTGAATATCAGCGATGACCGCGTATCTCATGTCGTGCAACTCTAACGAGCTATTTCAAATCCGCGAAATTCATTGGAGGCGGTGCTCCATACTGCATCTTCCTGGCGGACAAACCGGCCCACCTCGGAATCCTGCACTGCCTTCCGAAACTCTTCCAACTCTGCGCGGTCGCCCTCGGCGACCAATTCCACGCGCCCGTCCGGCAGGTTCTTCACCGTGCCAGTGACTTCAAATCCACAGGCCAGTTTCGTGGTCGTATAACGAAAACCGACGCCCTGCACCCGTCCCGTGTAGAGAATATGCAGACGCTGTCGGTTCATCAGGGTTTTCCCATGACCGCCATCACGCAACTTGCTTTCAACTCGTGATGGCACGGATTCATCGGCGCAAACGCAGGTTGATGAAGCCACAGTTTTGAGATGGGGTGCAACGATTTATTCCGACGCCCAATGCGTTGAGGCAGAACCGCCTCACAATTGCTTCATCGCTTCATCCAGGGCCGCATACAGCGATTGCATGGTCGCCGGCGTTTCGTCGCCCATGTTCGACAGGCGGAAGGTCGTGCCCTTGATCTTTCCGTAGCCCCCGTCGATCAGGAACCCCTGTTCCTTCACCAACTTCTGGAGCTTCGCCGCATCCACCACGCGCCCGCCGGGCTTCGCGCCATTATTCACGCAGCTGAGGGTGATGGACTCGAAGCCCGCTTCCGGGAACAGCGTGAAGCCGTGCCGCGCCGCCCAATCGCGCGTCATCCGGTTCGTCTGCGTGTGCCGGGCATAACGAGCCTCCAGCCCTTCCGCGAAGAAATCATCGAGCTTCGATGCGAGGCCGTAGATGTGCGGAATGGCCGGCGTGCTCGGCGTCATGTGATCCCTCGCGTTCTTCTCGAACTCCACGAAGTCAAAGTAGTAACCGCGATCGTTGATCGTCGCTGCCTTCGCCAGCGCCGCCGGCGACGCCGTGAAAACCGCCAGGCCCGGCGGCATCGCGAATGCCTTCTGCGTGCCCGCCAGCAGAACATCGATACCCAGTGCGTCGAAGTGAATCGGTAGCGCCGTCAGCGAACTCACCGCGTCCACGATGAACATCACGTCGGGATACTTCTTCTTGAGCGCGGCAATCTCCACCAGCGGCGACATCGTGCCGGTGGACGTTTCATTGTGGATGAGCGTCAACGCGTCGAACTGGCCGGTGGCGAGCTTCTTGTCGATCTCCTCCGCACGAATGGGCGAACCCCAGGGGACCTGCAAGCCCTCGGCCTGTTTGCCGCAGCGCAGGCTCACGTCGAGCCACTTGTCCGAGAACGCGCCGCACATGCAGTTGAGCACCTTCTTGGCGACGACGTTGCGAATGGCACCTTCCATCACACCCCAGGCCGACGACGTGGAGAGGTAGACGAGTTGCTTGGTGCCGAGCAGCGTCTGGAGCTGCGGCTGCATCTTCGCGTAGAGGTCTTTGAAGCCCTGCCCGCGATGGCCAATCATCGGCGTGGTCATCGCCTTGAAGGTCTTTTCGCTGACTTCAACGGGGCCGGGAATGTGCAATTTCACGTGTGCCATAATTCAAAAATCAGGGCGCAGACGGTTTCACACGCGGCGGCGGGAGGCAAGGTTCGATTCGAGATTGATGCACGTCACAAGCGCACCCCGGACGCTTTGCCAGCGATGCTGGAAGGCGGTCTCCCGCCTCCTGTGGCCGAGACGCCAATGGCAAGGTTGACTTCGGCAAACTCTCGAAACACCACACTCCGATCAGCCAACAAACTTCTTCGCGATGACGGTGGCATTGTGGCCGCCGAAACCGAAGGAGTTGTTCACGATCGCGTTCACCGCAATCTCGCGCGCCTTGTGCGGCACGTAGTCGAGATCGCACTCCGGATCCTGGTTCTCGATGTTGATCGTGGGAGGAACGATGTTCTGCTCAATGGCTTTTACACAGAAGACGAGTTCCGTCGCACCCGCCGCACCGAGCATGTGACCAGTCGCGCCCTTGGTGGAGCTCACGGCAAGCGTCCGGGCGTGGTCGCCGAAAACGGTCTTGATGGCCTGCGTCTCCGCGATGTCGCCCTGCGGCGTACTCGTGCCATGAGCATTGATATAGCTGACTTCCGTCGGGTTCATCCCGGCGCTGCGCAGTGCCATCTTCATGCAGCGGGCCGCGCCTTCGCCACCGGGCGCCGGAGAGGTCATGTGGTTCGCGTCCGCCGTGTTGCCGTAGCCGCACAGTTCCGCGTAGATGCGCGCGCCGCGGGCCTTCGCGTGTTCAAGTTCCTCAAGGACGACAACGCCCGCGCCTTCGCCCATGACGAACCCGTCACGGCCGGCGTCGAACGGACGGGAGGCGCGTTTCGGATCGTCGTTGCGTGTGCTCATGGCCCTCATTGCGCAGAAGCCGCCGATGCCGATGGGGACGATGGTCGCTTCGCTGCCGCCGGCGAACATAACCTGGGCATCGCCCATCTTGATCGTGCGCCAGGCTTCGCCAATCGCGTGCGTCGAAGTGGCGCAGGCGGAGCAGGTGGCGACGTTCGGGCCGCGCAGCTTGTAGAACATGCTGAACAGACCGGAACCCATGTTCAGAATGAGCATCGGGATCATGAACGGCGAGAGCCGTCCAGGGCCCTTGTTCATGAGGATGGTGTGCTGTTCCTCCACAGTGAAAAGCCCGCCGATTCCAGAGCCGAGAAAAACGCCGACTTCGTCGCAGTTCGTCTTCGTGAGATCGAGGCCGGAATCGAGCAGCGCCTGGTGCGCTGCGTAGATGCCGAACTGCGCAAACTTGTCCGAACGCCGAACGTCCTTGGGCGATGGGAACGCCTTCACGGGATCGAAGTTCTTCACCTCGCCGGCGATCCGGGTGTCGTACGCGCTGGCGTCGAAGTGGGTGATCTTGTCGATGCCGCATTGCCCGGCGAGGACGTTTTGCCAGGTGGTCGCGACATCATTACCCAGCGGGGTGACGGCACCAAGGCCAGTGATAACGACACGCCGTTCGGACGGATTGCTTGCCATAAAATCAAACGGGGCAGCTTGGGCTGGCTACAGCCGGCGCTGCCCCGGAAAGGGTTGAAGCAGACTACTTGTTGCGCACTTCGTCGATGTACTTGATCACGTCGCCGACGCTCTGGAGTTTCTCGGCTTCCTCGTCGGGGATCTCGTGACCGAATGCTTCTTCGAGCGCCATGACGAGCTCGACGGTGTCGCGCGAGTCCGCGCCAAGGTCTTCAATAAACTTCGCCTCGGGAGTAACCTGGTCGGCGTTCACGCCCAGTTGCTCCACGATGATGTCCTTAATCTTTTGTTCGACGGATTTGTCAGCCATGTCGTTACTCCGGTTCTTCTAGTTGGGTTCTTGCTGGGTCGCTTTCCACGGAGCATCAAGCTCCCGATCACGACGGTTATTGGTTCGTTGTCTGGTTGCGAACGCTGGTTGTTCTGGTCAGTTCGCCGCTCTGTCTATC
>SXGS01164505.1_pt1 | contig 13528 bp, 13 predicted proteins | sample 3174681 | NCBI WGS metagenome assembly SXGS01 (sample SAMN11356861, study PRJNA531348) | freshwater metagenome | isolation source: freshwater sample F1-80 | place: China: Fuxian Lake, Yuxi | collected 2017-12-25
AACTAATTAGCACTATCTGCATAGTAACAATTAATTGCAACGAATGCTCGCCCGAGACTGGTTGTTCGGCACAGCCCGATAGGCCAAACAGATAGCGTGACGGTCTTCATGGAACGCTTTGGTCTCGTCGGTCTGCCCAACGCGGGTAAGTCATCTCTATACAACGCGCTGACGGGGTCGAATGCGCTCGCGGCTCCCTACCCGTTTGCGACCAAAGACCCGAATATCGGCATGGCCAAAGTACTCGACCCGCGACTCGACGCGCTCGCCGAAATGTCGAAGACGCAAAAAACTGTCTATGCCACGGTCGAAGTCGTCGACATCGGCGGGTTGGTCGAAGGCGCGAGCAAAGGTGAGGGTCTTGGCAACAAGTTTCTCGCCAACATTCGCGAAGTGGATGCAATCGTGTTCGTGTTGCGGGCGTTCGCCGACGACGATATTCCGGGGCCGAGTGATCCGCTCGAACATTTGCGTGTACTCGAGATCGAACTTGCACTCGCCGACCTCGAATCAGTCGAGACAAAACTCAATCGAATGCAAAAAGCGGCGCGAATGGATAAATCACTCGAAGAAGAACTTGGGGCTCTCACTCGTGCGCAGGCGCATCTTGCAGAGGGTCGACCTCTTTACCGTGCGACGCTGTCAAAAGACGACACAGAACTGCTCGCGCCGCACTTTTTGTTGACGACCCGTCAAGTGTTGGCTGTTGTCAATGTTGCCGAAGATGACCTGGCACGAATTCCAGAATTTGAAGAACTGGTGCGCCAAGAACTCGCGCCTCCGGGTTCGGCGAGTGCGAGCCAAGTTGAAGTTTTGGGCATGAGCGTGCAACTCGAAGCAGAAGCGGCGCAGTTAGAAACAAAGGATCGCAAAGAAATGCTCGAGGCACTTGGTCTTGGTGAAGGTGCCCTGCCGCGCATGGTGCGCTCGGCCTATCACCTGCTTGGTTTGCGAACTTTTTTCACGACGGGTGAAAAAGAAACTCGCGCCTGGACTTTTCATGCAGGCTCAAAGGCCCCAGAATGTGCGGGCAAAATTCATAGCGATCTGCAACGCGGCTTCATTCGCGCCGATGTCATCATGTGGGATGAACTGCTACGAATCGGCTCATGGAACAAAGCCAAAGACCTGGGCAAGATTCGTGTGGAGGGCAAAGACTACGAAGTGGTCGACGGCGACACACTAGAGATTCGCCACAATACATAACAACTCAGAGATGTGGCGTTGGGTCAAACGCAATACTCTATGAACATGAGCAATGCCGTCGAATTCAAGACTGGTTGGCTTGTTTGCCAGGCGAAGGTGCTCTCAAGTTTGAACATTGCTGATTGCGCGCGAACTCGACGACGCGGGTTGAGCGGCCAGACCGAAATTGAAACACCACTTCTGATCGACTCTTGTAAGTGGATTCATACTTTTGGCGTGAAATGCACGCTTGATGTGGCGTATCTCGACGCGACGATGCAAGTCATCAAGGTACAGCAGGTCAAGCCGTTGAGAATTGCAATGCCCGTATTCAAAGCCAGGCATGTTCTTGAAGCAAGTGCTGGCACTTTCGAAAATTGGGGGCTCGTAATTGGCCACACACTTGAGGCGCGCAGAACATGACGGGTGCACTCGTGCTCGTGGCGACACCAATTGGCAATCTCGGTGACATGTCACAGCGAGCAATCGACGCGCTTAACCAAGCCGAAATAATTTGTTGCGAAGACACACGACACTCGGGCAAACTGCTCAGCCACTTCGGTGTCACAGGCAAAAAACTAATCGTGATCAACGAACACACCGAATATGACGCCCGCGAAGAAATCGTCGGCTTGATCGCATCGGGCAAAATAATTGCGTTAATCACAGATGCAGGGACACCTGGCATCAGCGACCCGGGCGAAAGACTTGTCGTCGCGGTGATCGATGCAGGCCTGCAAGTTTCAGCAATACCTGGGCCGTCGGCGTTGACAATGGCTCTCGTGACTAGCGGTCTGCCAACTTCACGATTTGTGTTTGAAGGATTTTTGCCACGCAGTGGCGCCGAGCGAACCGAGCGACTGGCGATGGCAACTACTGAGTCTCGAACGACAATCTATTATGAAGCACCCCATCGACTGATTAAAACTCTGAGTGACCTGACGACTGCATGCGGGGCTGTTCGTCGAGTCGTGATTGCTCGTGAACTCACGAAACTTCACGAAGAGTTTTGGCGAGGCACTTTGCAGGACGCCAACATGCACTTTGCCAAAACCGAACCACGGGGCGAGTTCGTGATCATTCTTGAACCGGCAAAGCCACCCACCCCACCAACAAATGAAGAACTTATCGACGCAATTCGTGCCGAGATAAATAAGGGAGTCAGTCGCAAAGATTCTGCTGCTCGCGTTTCGGCGCGATTCGGCGTCGCCAAACGTCATGTCTACGAACTCGCTCTGCTACTTCGCGACGACACGTAAGATATAACAGTGAAAAAGTTCTCGGCGACGACACCTATTTACTACGTCAACGCCAAACCCCATCTGGGGCATGCCTATACAACGATTATCACTGATGCGGTTTGCCGCTGGCACAAACTTTGCGACGAAGATGTGCACCTATTGACGGGCACAGACGAGCACGGTTTGAAGATTCAACAGTTCGCCGACGCCGAAGGTGTTTCGCCTAAACAATTCTGCGACAAAATTGCGCCGTTGTTTGCCGACGCTTGGCGACGCCTGAACATCGACGTCAGCGACTTCATTCGCACCACAGAAGAACGCCACAAAGTCGGCGTACAAAAACTTTTACAGGCTTGTTACGACGCCGGTGACATTGAAGTCGACACTTATCGTGGCCACTACTGCGTGGCGTGTGAGGCGTATTACACCCCCGAAGAACTCGACAATGGCAAATGCAAAATCCACAATACGAAGGCCGAGTATGTCGAAGAAGAAAACTATTTCTTTCGTCTTTCACGCTACGAAGAAAGACTTCTCAAGTGGTACGCCGGTCATCCCGATGCGATCAAACCCGACCACCGCGTCAACGAGGTAACAGGATTTATCAAACAGGGCTTGCGCGATTTTTCTGTGAGTCGAAAAACTTTGACCTGGGGCATCGAATTGCCGTGGGATAGATCACATGTCGCATATGTTTGGTTTGACGCGCTGGCCAACTACATCACGGCTCATGGCTACGGCACCGACGAAAAGCGGTTTTCTGCTAACTGGCCGGTCGACTATCACTTCATTGGCAAAGACATTATTCGGTTTCACTGCGTTTATTGGCCGGCGATGTTGATGTCAGCAGGCTTAGAGCCACCAAAGGGTTGGGCAGTTGGCGGTTGGCTGTTGGTTGGCGGCGAAAAAATGTCAAAGACTACGGGCAACGTCGTGAACCCACTCGACTTGATCGACGAAATCGGCGTTGACGGTTTTCGCTATCACGTTTTGGCCGACACGAACTATGGCAACGATGGCGATTTTTCTTACGAAGGATTACTCTCGCGCTATAACTCGGATCTCGCGAACAACTTCGGCAACCTAGCCGCACGTGTTGCCACAGTCGTCGAAAAAAAGTGTGGCGGCATCGGACCTGTGCCCTCGGCAACGAGCCCACTTGCCACAATCGCTGCGCACAGCGTCAGCGAAACAATTCGCGAATGGCAGAACGTACAGCCTGGTCGGGCACTTGATGCCACTTGGTCGTTGATCCGTGCGACAAATGCATTTCTTGAAACCAACGAACCATGGAAGATGGAGCCAGGCAAGGAACTCGACATCATCATGGGTGACGCGCTCGAGGCATTGCGCATCGTGACGATTTTGGCCAGCCCAGCAATGCCAAAAACTTGTCAAGATGTTTGGCAACGACTCGGAATGACGGGTGAAGTCGCTGATCAGCGCATTGGAACTGACACGAACTGGGGGCGCTACCCCGGCGGCACGAGCGTGACGAAGGGCGAGCCTCTGTTTCCGCGAAAAAAAATCTAGTTGTCGGCGCGATGCAGACTGAAAAGCCAGAGTGGGTCGACACGCACTGCCACGTAACTTACGAGGATATTCCTGGTGGCGCTGACGCGGCGTTAATCGCGGCGCGCGAGGCAGGCGTCAAGCGAATGATCACGATTGGCACTGATCTAAAGACATCGAAGGCGGCGATCGATTTGGCTGCTTCAAACGACGACGTTTGGGCGACAGTTGGTTTGCACCCACATGACGCAAAGAACGGACTTGACGGCCTGCACGAGTTGATCAGCCAACCTCGTGTTGTGGCGATCGGCGAGTGCGGACTCGACTTTTTTTATGATCATTCTGATCGCGTGGTGCAACGGGAGATTTTTGCTGCACAAATTGCGCTCGCCCATCAACACGAACTCTCGCTAGTTATTCACACGCGCGACGCATGGGATGAAACTTTTGACATTTTGCAATCATGCGGCGTACCCGAGAGAACTATTTTTCACTGCTTCACAGGTTCGTCAGTTGAGGCAAAAAAATGTCTTGATATCGGTGCATATATTTCGTTTTCCGGCATCGTCACATTCAAAAAAGCCCAAGATATTCGCGATGCGGCAAAAATTTGTCGCCCTGAAAAAATGCTCGTTGAGACTGATAGTCCTTTTCTTGCGCCTGTGCCGCATCGCGGAAAGCCGAATCAGCCCGCGTTCTTGGTCGAAGTCGGTGCGTGCCTCGCCGAAATTCGAAATGTTTCGATTGATGAAATCGCAAGACAAACGACACAAAATGCGACGATTGCTTTCCCAGGTATCGCTGCCTAACCTAAAGATGTTGCTATTTTCAACTTTTGAACGACGGCGAATCGCACTCGCTGCGCTTATAACGATCCTTGTGCTGCCGTTTTTATTGGTCAGTCGGGGCAATGATGACGCCGATGATGCGGGCGTCGCGGCTACAACGACACAACCTGATTCGGCACTCGGTGAATCAACCGAAGACGGTTCGCTCGAACCAATAATTTTGGGTGGCCCAGCACCGATCGTGCAAGATGGCTCGGCGCAAATCGCCTATCCCGCCAGCAGTTTGATCGGCATTCAAGCCATTGCGTCGTTCAGCAATTTTGATAATGCTCCAGAAATTGTGTGCTATGTGCCCCAAGCTCCATTGGGCATCAAGATCTCTGTGCAAAATTTGAACAATGGACGAACGACGACATGCACAAATGTTTTTCGCACATCTTTGCCATCGGGTGCGACAATGCTCTTGCACACAAAAGTTTTCGAAGCGCTGGCCAATCTTGTCGACGCACCGATTCCCGTGACTGTTTCATGGTGATCAACAACTCGTGACTTTCTCTCGCACCGAAATCGTTGCGATGCTCGAACGTCACGGGCTCGCGCCGCGCCGCGCGTTTGGTCAAAACTTTGTCGTCGACGCCAACACTGTTCATAAAATTGCACGACTTGCCGATGTCGGTAGTGGCGACTTCGTACTCGAAATTGGTGCCGGCCTGGGCTCACTGACGCTTGCGCTGGCTGAGACTGACGCAAACATTGTGGCTGTCGAAATTGATAACGGTTTGGTTGAAGTGTTGTGCGCGAACACGAAACATCTGGCGAATGTTGAAGTGCTTCACGCCGACGCAATGCAACTTGACTGGCAACCATTGCTTGCTAAGTCAAAGAACTGGCATGTGATAGCCAACTTGCCTTACAACGTGGCGACAATCATCGTCGCCGACCTACTTGATGGCATCGCCGAAGTTAAACACATGTTGGTGATGGTACAAAGTGAAGTCGCTGATCGGCTCGTGGCGCGAGCGGGCACCGACCCTTACGGCGCAGTCAGCGTAAAAATCGATTATTGGGCGAGTTCTAAAATCGTCGGACAAGTGCCACCATCGGTTTTTTTTCCGCAACCGCGCGTCGAGTCGGCACTCGTTGAAATTAGTCGGCGCACTGAACCCGGCGTAAGTGGTGTCGTTGCGAAAGAGCTGTTTGCGTTGGTGCGTGCGGGCTTTGCCAAGCGTCGCAAAATGTTGCGTCGCGCGCTGGTTGATATCGCAACGTCTGATGATTTTGCAACCGCTGATGTCAACCCCGAATCACGTGCCGAACAACTCGACTTGGCGGCATGGGGTCGCTTGCGCAAGTCAATAGACAATCGCCTAGCGGGCTCAACGCAATGAGCCCTCAAATCGTTTCGCTAGTCGCCCCAGCCAAACTTACGCTCTCACTTCGCGTCACAGGCATTCGTACGGATGGCTTCCATTTGATTGACGCTGAGATGGTCACACTTGAACTCGCCGACGAGTTGACTGTCGACCCGGCGCGAAGTGGCTTCGAAATAAATGGCAAGTTCGCTGGTGACATTGAGGCGGACGAAATTTCTAACAACCTGGCAGCCAAGGCTTTAAAACTCGCCAACCGTCAAGCCCATGTTTCAATAACCAAGAACATCCCCTCTGGTGGAGGCCTCGGTGGCGGTTCTGCCGATGCGGCAGCAATTTTACGCTGGGCTGGGTTCACCGATCTAGCGAGCGCGGCGAAACTCGGCGCCGACATCGCATTTTGCATGATCGGTGGCAGGGCGCGAGTCTCCGGCATCGGCGAAGTTGTTAATCCGCTGAAAAAAATTTCACGCGAAATCACACTCGTCGTGCCTCCGTTTCGAGTTTCGACACCTGCGGTTTATCGTGCGCTGGATCAACTCACAGATTTCTGCAAGACATCGCTCAAGCATTCAGGTGTCAACGAATTGGAGCCGGCGGCGATCATGGTCGAACCGCGTCTTGAAATCTGGAAGCAAAAAATTTCACAGGCATGCGGCGTCGAGCCAACTCTTGCGGGCAGTGGTTCAACATGGTGGTTGGACGGCAACTTCGTCAACCTCGCCGCGCAACTGCCCGACGCCACAGTCATCACCACCCGTACGAATTAATATTTGTAATCTCATTTTTTAAATTAGGCTCTTTGATTGAACATGGCGCCTGAGTCAACTGACTATTTCCGCAAAGACATTCAAGGCCTGCGCGGAATCGCCGTTTTACTCGTTGTCATTTATCACACTGGCATCGCTCTGCCCGGTGGATACATCGGTGTGGATATTTTCTTCGTGATTTCAGGTTTCGTAATCACGCAGTTGTTGATGCGCGAAGTAGACACGACGGGCAAAATTAGTCTGACAGGTTTCTACGAAAGACGAATACGGCGTATTTTGCCTGCAGTTGCATTTGCAATCATCGGCACCTTACTGCTCTCAGTATTTGCGCTTTCTCCATTTGGCGAACAACAGCAAGTCGCGCAAACTTCTCGGGCTTCGACTTTATTCGCTGCAAACTTTTACTTTTACTTGCAAGACAGCTATTGGGCGCTTGCCGAAAACCCTTTTCGACACCTTTGGAGTCTCGCCGTGGAAGAGCAGTTCTACATCTTTTTCCCCGCACTCTTGTTGACTCTCAACCGCCTAAAAATACGAATCAATTCGCGTCTCTCGGTAGCGATTTTGATTGCGATCTCGGTCGTCTCGTTCGTCATTTCGTATTTTTTATCCCTTGGTGAGCAAATTCTGCCAAAGCCCGAACTATTTGCGTTTTTCGGCACTCCTTGGCGAATTTGGGAGTTTCTCGTGGGATCACTCATCGCCCTCATACCAAATGTCAAAAAGTCTCTGTTAGCGGCATCATTGCCTGTTTCAATATCGGCGGTCATCGCAATTGCGTGGTCGTCGCTCATGTTTGACTCTTACACACCCTTTCCGGGCTCTGCAGCGTTGATTCCGGTCGTGGCGACTGCGGCACTCATCCAATTTGGAACTAACAATCATTTTTTGACAAAACTCATTAGTGTCCGACCGCTGACCGCAATTGGTGACATTTCATATTCGTGGTACCTCTGGCATTGGCCATTGATTGTTTTTGCAAAGCGTGTTTTTCCGGGATCTGATGTCGTCGCCCCGATCGGCGCAGCTTTGTTGTCGATTCCGATTGCCGTGCTCTCACTTCGTAAAATCGAAAACCCGATTCGACGCAACCCACGAATTCGTGGAAAACGCGTCTTACAACTCGGCGCCGTCTGTCTTTTGTCGCCGTTTCTTTTTTCGTTCGCCACACAAAAACTTGGCGACACCCGCCTCGGCCTCACCGAACTTCGCAACGACAACCAAATTCGAACTTCATGGTCTGATGCAAGAAATTGTCAAATTGAGTCAACAATCATAAAAGAACAGAAAGAATGTACGTCAACAACTTTTGCGGTTAGTGATAAGACAATGATGCTTGTCGGCGATTCTGCTGCCAGCGTATTCAGCGATGCGATTTCTGTTGTCGCAAGGCAGGAAGGATACGACTTCGCGACCTACTATGCGAACGGTTGCCCAATCTCCTATCTGCCGATGAATTACCGCCCAGATTGCGCACCAAACTTTGCAGTCGTACAAAAAAAAATTAGCGATCTCGACCCAGACATTCTGGTTATCGCCAATATGAGCGATCTCTATGTTGATGGTTCTGGACTAGGCGCGGTAATTCGTAATTTTGATGGTCGAGCCGCAAGAGACAGATATGAGGGTCTTGAGTTTTGGATTGAAAACTGGCGACTATTGCTCAACAGCAACCTCTCGACGCGCAAGGTGCTTGTAGTTCAGCAATCACCATTATCGGCAATGCGCGAGCCGATTTTGTTGCAAAAGTTTATTAATACAATGCGCGAGCCGCTTTTATTGCAAAAGCTGTTTGACGAGTTGGTCTCGCTTGACAATTCGGATACACGCAATATGATCGTCGCGGCCGAGGCGGAACTGTTCAAAAATAATAAAAATATTGCCGTTTTTGACCCGGCAACTGTGCTGTGCGACGACAAAAATTGTCGACAAACGCTGAATGGCGATGCCCTTTATTATGACGGGCGGCATCTAACCGTGAAGGGAAGTTTGCTGATGGTCGACGAAATAACAAAGGCGCTACAGCCGCTGCTTTCGGGAGATTAGTTATTTGTTGCGTTGATGACGCGTACGGCGAAGCATCTTCTTGTGCTTTTTTTTGCGCATTCGCTTGCGGCGGCGCTTAACCAGTGATCCCATGTCTCGAATTACGATATCTGACACAGATGGGAAACGACACACAAAATTCGCTACCGTAGAGGAGTCAGCCGATACCCATTCCGGGGTCGTTCAATGGCAGGACAACGGGTTTTGGTCCCGTATATAGGGGTTCGAGTCCTCTCCCCGGAACTTTCACAGACGCCGCATTAGCACCCAGCTAGATCGTGTATAAATATTGCGTGCCGGTATATGCAATTGTCCTCGCTGCAGGCGAAGGCACGAGAATGCAATCAACCCGACCAAAACCACTGCACATTATTTGCGGGCAAGAAATGGTCATTCATGTGATCGGCGCGCTACGCGAACTGCAACTCAAAAAAACCGTGATCGTCGTCGGTCACGCCGCCAAACAAGTCACTGAAGTCGTTGCCAAACAAGCACCAACGTGGGCCCATGTTTCATTCGCCGAGCAAAAAGTTCAGCGTGGCACGGGCGATGCAACAATCGTGGGATTGGCCGGTGTCGACGCTGCAGTCGGCGCCACTAGCGAAGTTTCGGATACTTCGACAATTATCGTCATACCAGGTGATACACCACTGCTTAAAGCAAGCACGATCTCGACGCTTGTCAACGAGCATCAAAACTCGAACAACGCTGCGACGGTGCTGACAAGGTTTGTCGACTCTCCAACTGGTTATGGTCGCATTGTGCGGGCGAAAGACGACCGCATACTAAAAGTTGTCGAAGAGCGCGACGCATCACCAGAAATCAAATCGATCCACGAAATCAACACCGGCGTTTATGCATTTCGTCGAGACCTCCTCGGCCCCGCATTGCGACGCATTTCAAACAACAACTCGCAATCCGAGTACTACTTAACTGACGCGATAGAGGTTTTGGCCAGCATGGGCCACCAAATCGGTTCACACACCGCGCCGGCCAGCGAAGTCATCGGGGTCAACGACCGCTGGCAACTGGCGATGGTCGAGCGCGAGTTGCGAAGTCGTACCAACACGGCTTGGCTGAGGTCTGGCGTGACAATGTTCGACCCACAACAGACATTTATCGATGTCACAGTGAAGATTGGCAAGGATGTCACCCTGCTACCGGGCACGATTCTGCAAGGGCTCACCGAAATCGGCGACGACTGCGAAATCGGACCAAATACGCGCCTTATAAATACGGTCGTCGGCGCGGGGTCACGTGTCGAAACAACCAACAGCAAAGATTCAAAAATCGGCATTAAAGCAATCGTCGGCCCGTTTGCGAACCTCCAACCGGGCAGCGTCGTATCTGACGAGGCGATCACCGGTTCGTTCTATGATGGCTCACAGTGAATAAAACCATCGACAAAGTCACCACCAAAAGAATGGCTATCTATTCGGGCCGCACACACCCCGCTCTCGCCCAAGAAGTCGCACAACATTTAAATGTTCAACTCGGCGAAGCCAACATCGTCGAATTCGCCAACGGAGAACTACGCCCAAGATTCGGCGAAAGCATTCGCGGTGGCGATGTTTTCATCATGCAAACACATTGCAGTCACGATGGTCGCAGCATCAACGACTCGATCATGGAGCAACTGATCATGATCGACACCGCATATCGCGCGTCAGCAAAACGAGTCACCGCAGTTTGTCCGTTTTATGGGTACGCACGACAAGACCGCAAAGCCGAAGGACGCGAACCGATTACTGCCCGCCTGATCGCAGACATGTTCAAAGCAGCAGGATCAAAGCGCATGGTTTCGATCGATCTGCACAGCGGACAAATTCAAGGTTTCTTCGAGGGTCCGGTTGATCACTTGACTGCGATTCCGGTGCTTGAGCGATATGTTCGCGACAATGCTCGCGAAGGTCTCGTGATTGTTTCGCCAGACGCTGGCCGAGTGAAAGTTGCCGAACGATTCGCTCAACATCTCGCGGATATGAGTGCCGATGTTGCGTTCATCAACAAGCGCCGACCAAAGAACACGACGAATGTCGCCGAAGCCAAAGAAGTCATCGGTGATGTCGAAGGTCGACTGTGCATTCTTGCCGATGACATGATCGATACCGGTGGCACAATTTGCAGTGCAGCCGAGTTGCTTTATGCCCGCGGAGCCAAAGAAGTATGGGCGATGGCGACACACGGCGTGCTGTCTGGGTCGGCGGTGGAGCGTCTCAGCGAGTCACGCATCGCGCGAGTCGTGCTGACCAACACGCTGCCACTCTCGCCCGAAAAACGCCTCGCCAAATTTGAAATTCTTTCGGTGGCCAAGATCTTGGCCGATGCCTTATCGGCAGTGTTTGAAGACGCCAGCGTTAGCGATCTGTTTGGTGGCGAAAACCAGGCGTAATCATCGCGGATATCGCCGATATTTTTGTGGCAACCATCGGCTTTGACCCATAGACTAAAAAGCCGTCATTCAGTTGACGGTTTTTACGATTTTCGGAGTCATCATGCCTACATCACTTAAGACAAAAATTGGTCGCTCTGTCGGTAGCGCAGAGTCGCGTCGACTCGTTTTAGCCGACCAAATACCAGCTGTTGTTTACGGTCACGGCATGACACCAGTCAAGATCACAGTCGATCGCCGCGATCTGCGCGTTGCGCTGGCCGGGCCCGCAGGTGCAAACACAATTCTTGAACTTCACGTTGGCGACGCAAAGTATCCGGCGATCATCAAAGAGATGCAGCGCGATCCTGTGAAGCGCGTCGTTCGCCATGTTGACTTCATGCAGATCTCGCTCACCGAATTGATCACGATGGATATCCCAGTCCACCTCAAGGGCACCGCAAAAGCAGTTTTGGCCGACGGCGGTTTGGTAGATGCGACCGTCAACACGATTCAAGTGCGTGCAACCGCCGCAAATATTCCGAACGAAATCTTGATCGACATAACCGACATGGGCATGGAAGATGTAATCCATCTTTCAGAAATAGAATTGCCAGCGGGCGTCACCGCAGTTGGCGACCCAGATTTGGTTATCGTCACCGTGCTCACCACAAAGATCGAAGAAGTTGCGCCTGTTGTCGCTGCTCCGGTCGAGGGTGAAGCAGGCGCCATCCCAGTTGACGGCGCAGCTCCTGTTGCCGGTGCTGCTCCTGCGGGCGACGCCAAACCTACGGCGTAACTCTCAATGGCGCTGTTCGGTCGCGCGAAGCGACTTGAGCGACGCGGTGCTGAATTTGATTTTCTAGTCGTCGGATTGGGCAACCCAGGTGCCAAATACTCGCGTACACGGCACAATGTCGGCTTCGAGACAATAGAAGTTCTCGCAACTCGCCTGAATGCGTCACTCAAAGTAGGTCGTGATCGAGCGCTAGTGACCGAACTCAACATAGCGACAAATGCACAGACTAGACATCTGCTGTTGGCGATGCCGACGACTTTTATGAACGAATCAGGCAATGCGGTGGGACCACTCGCCCGTCGCTACGCGATTGTTGATCCGTTAAAAATAATTATCGTGCACGATGAACTTGACTTGGAACCCGGCGTCGTCAAAATTAAATCAGGTGGCGGGCTCGCGGGTCACAATGGACTGCAGTCAATCAATCAACATCTAAAAACTCTAGATTTTTTGCGGGTGCGAATCGGAGTCGGAAAACCACCGTCCAAAGAACAAGGCGGAGACCATGTGCTGTCAAAGGTTCCAGCACATGACCGCGAATTACTCGACATTTCCGTGCAGATTGCCGCGGATGCAGTGCAACTAATCGTCGCCGAAGGTCTCGATGCTGCAATGCGCGACATCAACGCCCGCTAGGCAACCAACACGATGACGACTCTCGGCGCTCTCAGCGAGCTTGCGCCAACCCTCAGTTTTGAGCCGGCGCTAAGCGCCGCACTCGGCGAACAAAGCGCAGCAATAATTTGTGCCGACCACGCGTGGCCATTGCTGCTGGCGGGTCTTGTTCAGCGCACCGAAAACGAAATCGTTGTCGTCGCCACACCCACCGGGTTGATGGCCAATCAGTTGCGCGACGATCTGGTCGCTTTTTTGCCCGAGCGCGATGTTGCACTGTTTCCCGCATGGGAGACCTTGCCGTTTGAGCGTGTCAGCCCAAATTGCGAAACCATGGGTCGGCGCCTCGAAGTTTTGTGGCGAATCAAAAATGACCGACCAAAAATAATCATCACTGGTGTGCGCGCGTTGCTGCAACATTTGAGCAACACGGTCTCTCCACCGCTCGAAATCACACCGAAGTCACAACTCGACACCGATGAACTCATCACGACACTCGCCAAGTTCGGTTATCGGCGCGAAGAAATCGTCGAGCATCGCGGAGAATTCGCCCGTCGGGGCTCGATCATTGATGTGTTTCCGTCGACTAGTGACACGCCGATTCGCATCGACCTGTGGGGCGACGAAGTGGACAGACTCACGACTTTCAACGTTAACGATCAACGCAGCACGGAAGATCTGCCGAGCGTACGCATCTTTCCCGCACGAGAATTGATCATCAACGAAACAGTCGCCAAAAAAGCACGGGCGCTCATCGCCAAAGAACCATGGGGGCAAGAAAATTGGGATCGCATCGCCCAATCAATGACCTTCGACGGCATGGAGTCTTGG
>SXGS01362190.1_pt1 | contig 13525 bp, 15 predicted proteins | sample 3174681 | NCBI WGS metagenome assembly SXGS01 (sample SAMN11356861, study PRJNA531348) | freshwater metagenome | isolation source: freshwater sample F1-80 | place: China: Fuxian Lake, Yuxi | collected 2017-12-25
CAATTCATTCTTGAATTTCACATCTTCTCTGGGATTTTTCCCTCTCGGCCTCGTGCCCTTGATGGGGCAGGTGACGATTCGATCACCCTCAATCGTCACGAAACGTTCGGGGGAGAGCGAGAGAAGTGCGAAGTCTCCGTCCTCGAAGTACGAGGTACCGGAAGCAGGGTTCTTGCGTGCGAGGGCGCAGAATAATTGACGATGATCGCACCGAGACTGTGCATGAAGTTGATATGTCAAATTCAATTGGTAGTATTCGCCATGAAGAATGTCGTGCTGAATTTTTTTGAATGCCTTGCCGTACTCGGAGCGGGTGATGGAGGAGGTCCACTCCACACCCACCTCATCCCCTAACCCCTTCTCCCGCTGCGGCTGGGGAGAAGGGGAAACTCTGTCATGAATCTTTTGAACCTCAGCAATAAATTTCTTCTCTCCAATGACGATATTTTTTTTCCCATCCCACAGAAGAGCATTATCGTAGACATGAAACATCCCGCCGTTCTTCTCGACATCGTAATCCAAAAATCCAATCGCTCCGCCAAGAAAAGGCAGATTGCTTTTCCCCAAAAAGAATCTCTTCTTTTGCTCTTTCTTCAGGGCTGAAAATATCTTCCTATTTTTCGATCGAATCGTGCGTTTCGGATTCCAAGCGATGATGACCCACGTGCCGCTTGTGAAGTATGCAGGCTTTTTTTCACCGGGGCTGAGCTTCGAAAAGAAATCGAGCGGATGAAAGCCGGCGAGAGAAATAGAGTGAATATTCATTCTGGATTTCGGAGAAAATTTTTCATCAACTGCTCTCCATGCTCCGTCAGAAACGACTCAGGATGAAATTGCACACCAAAGAGCGGAAGCGTCTTGTGCTTCATTCCCATGATCATCGGCATGACGCGCGAAGCATCGCGCTCCCCTGTAATGGTTTTGGATAAATGGGAGCGGCATGCTTGCCGCGTTTCATCTGTGGTCCAACACAGCAATTCGAAATCCTTCGGCAACTTCTTCACGATCAACGAATGGTATCTGGCTGCAAGAAACGGAGAGGCGATACCTTTGAAAATACTTGTACCTCCATGAAAAATCCTGCTTGTTTTTCCGTGTCGTACTTCCGGCGCAAGGCCGATGAACGACGCACCTCCGAAGACATGCGCCATGCACTGATGTCCGAGACAAACGCCTAAAGTAGGAATAGGCCTGCCCACCGTAGCTTTAGCGAAGGTGGGGGTTGGGGATAGGGAGGATGATCGAAGGAGATCGTTCGCAAGCTCCGCATCCTTCGGATGACCCGGACCCGGTGAAATCACGATGCGGTCGGGCCGCCAGCTCTTGATCTCAGCAAGCGACGTCTCGCGATGATTGCGCACTTCGCACACGGCTCCGAGTGAGCGGATCTGCTGCGCCAGATTCCAAGTGAAGGAATCGTCGTTGTCGATGAGGAGGACGCGAAGACGCATGCTCGATGAACGTATCCGATTTGCTTTCGGGATTCCACCAAGAAACACTCTAGAGTGGTTGATCCCCATTCAGGGAATCCATCGGGGATACTGCCGGCTTCTTGATGCTCTTTTTCAGATCGTCGATCACGTCCTGCGCACCCTCGAGCTGTTCGACCCCCAGGGCCTGCCTCGCAAACTCTCTCGTTCCCTTCGCGCCTTCGTACCTGTTGTCTGCGGCGATGGAGAACCATGCGAATGCAAGAAGGGGATCCTTTACGACTCCCTCTCCGTTCAGATACATCAGGCCGAGATTGAATTGCGATCCGCCGTCATCCTGCAGTGCGGCTTTCGTAAACCACACAAGAGCTTCAGATAGATCCTTCTCCGTGCCGATGCCACGCACATAGGCAAGGCCCGTATTGTACTGAGCATCCCGCTCGCCTTGCTCAGCAGCTCTGCGGAACAGTTTCAGTGCACTCGTTTCGTTCTTCTTCACCCCCGCTCCCTGCAAATAGAGGTACCCGAGCGCAACCTGTGCCTTGGCATTGCCAAGATCGCTCGCGCGAGAGAGGTATTCCACTGCCTTCTGCTCATTTTTTTCGACACCATTCCCCTGCAGGTATCTGACCCCCTGCATGTAATCGGAAAGACCGACGGTTGCATTGCCGGAACAAGCAACGAGGAGAACGCTGACAAGAGAAAGTGCTGTCTTCTTCATGCGGGCAGAATACCACAAAGACGCTACTCGCTGATCCTCGTAATCTTCACTTTCTCGTCTTTCTTCGGCACGAAAATTTTGAGGATGCAGTCCTTATTGAAGGTCGCTTTCACATGTCTCGGATCGATGGAGCAGGGGAGTGTGACCGAACGCTGAAATTCACCCCAGAAACATTCCTTCAAATAGTACTGGTCATCTGGGATCGTATCATTCTGGCGACGATTGCCTCGAATCGTGAGCACGTTGTCATTCACTTCGATATCGAGGTCGGAGAGACGAACGCCGGCGATCGGAGCTTTGAGAATGTAGTAATCGTCATACTCAAAAATATCGAGAGCTACCTGTCCGACTCCGACGGAACGTCCCTGCGGCGCACTCTGCTTCGGCAGAGGAAATGTCTGAGCTGCTGCTTCTTTTTTGTGGTGCGTACTGTGCGGCTCCTGCACGGGAGCATCGGCATGAGCACGACCCTTCGGCGCCTCGCTCTGACTGTCCGAGCGAAAAGCTGACGAAAAAATTCCGTGGAATGAGGAAGGGATCATTTCGCGAAATTGTACAACTTTCCCTAAGCGCTCAGCAAAAAGACTCTCTGGCGGAAGAGAAACAAGAAGTGTGTAGTATAAAGCTCAGGATGTTCCCTTGCCTCCCTCGTTCATCACGGTACAATCGCCTCCGCACATTCGAACCTTCTCACTGCCTCCCCCATGCCAGCCAGTCTCCAAAATAATATCCGCCGCCTTCGCTTCGACAGAGGAATGACACAGGAAGAATTGGCTCTCAGAGTAGGTGTCAGCCGTCAGACGATCATGAGCATCGAGCGTGGTGCGACGAATCCGTCGGTTCTTCTCGCCTATAAAGTTTCCATGGCATTGCAAGCACCCATCTCGGAAGTGTTCCGGATGGAAGGGGGGTTGATGCCTGTATAACTCGATGGAAGACAAACTGTGAACACGCGCGAAGCATCGCGCTCCTTTTTCATAATAATTTTCCTCAAAGGGAGCGGCATGCTTGCCGCGGTCGAAAAGTGTGAGCAATGCTTCCCCACGCAGGAAGAATCCTGCTCCCATTGGTGGGAGCAATTAATGCGCACGAATATCCTCAACAAAAAGCTGCACCGTTTCTTTTCCGTTCCATGCATTCACCCCCACTCTGCATGCGATGTCGTACGGCGCTCTTTCACTGAGATGTTCGATGATATTCCCAAGACGAAAGCCGATCGCTTTGGTACCTCCGACACGAAGCTGAAGGTGTGCACCTTCGGACCCGACGGGCCTGAAATCCGAAAGTGTTTGTGAGGAAAGAAGGAACACCGGTTCATCGTTTCCCTGTCCGAATGGCGAGAGTGCCTGCATGGTTTTTGCAAAGGAGAGTGAGAGTACTTGAGGATGCATCGCCGCATCGATATCGAGTGTCGGAACCATGAAATCGGCAGTGATGCCGCGCTCCGTCATCAGTGCATTCAGCGCTTGCTGCAGGGCTCCCATATTTTTCGGAGAAAATGTGCATCCTGCCGCCTGCGTGTGTCCGCCGAAGGAGGTGAGGAGGGAAGAAACCGACGGATGACTGAGGCAGTCCATCGCATCGATCTCCGGAATGCTTCGGATCGACGCGACCGCCCTGTCCTCAAGCAGTGCCGCAACCAAACTCGGCCGAAAGAATCGTTCCGTGAATCTGCTTGCGAGAAGTCCTGCCGTACCCGGCGTGATGTCGCAGTGGCCGAGCACGATGAACGGATGCAGGAGGTCGATCGACGGTTCCATCGCCGCATGCAGATCGCTCACAAAGGTCTGCCTGTCGCTGTTGAGGTCATGAAGAACCCTGAGTGCATCGCCGCCTTTCATCAGTGCATCGAGAGCAAGAATCGGATGCGACATGCGACCCGCAGCATTCAGTCTCGGTACGATTTTGAACGCGACATCGGTCGCCGAGAGCGGGGTGCTGCCACCTACACTTTCGACAAGATCTTTCAGAGGAGACTCTGGTAGATTTCCAAGGCACTGCAGACCATGCATCACGAGTGTGCGATTTTCTCCGACAAGCGGCACCAAATCACCAATCGTACCAATGGTTGCAAGTGCAATATCGATCTCGATGTCCTGCCAGGGTTTGCCATGCTCGAGCGCGCGAACGAGCATGAAGGCGACTCCCGCGCCGCAGAGATGAGGGTTAGGAACGGGGGTTGGGACGAGGGGATGAAGAACGGCAAAGGCATCGGGTCTGCCGCCCTTGTCTCTGTGGTGATCGGTTACGATGACATCGATTCCTCTTTCTTTTGCATGCGATATTTCCTCGTGCGCAGAAATCCCGGTATCGACGGTGATGATGAGTGACACGCCTTTTTTCTTCAGGGCATCGATGCTTTCTTTCCGCATGCCGTAGCCCTCTTTGATTCGATCGGGCAGATGAACAAGCGGCTCGACTCCGTGACGACGGAAGAACCGAACCATCTGCGCACTCGCGGTGATGCCGTCGCAGTCGTAATCTCCAAAGATAGCGATGGTCTCTTTTTTCTTCATCGCAGATTCAATTCGATCCACTGCTTTCTGCATCTCCGGAAACAGGAACGGGTCGAAGAGTTTGGCCGAAGTATCGTCGACGATGCCCCGCTCCGTGCGGAGGATGTCGATTATCGAAACGTCGTGAGGGGCAGGACGATGGATGTTCCAGAGTTTTCCTGTGAGAGAAAGTAGGCCAGACAAGTGGTTAGTGATTAGTGATTAGTGGTTAGCTTGGTTGCAAAGGCATTCATCATACGTGCTGCCTCCTGTGTGAGTGCGACTGTACCCTGAAAATCATTTTCGCCAACATACCCAATATCGTGAGCAAGTATTAATTGGGTTTCTAGCTCAGCAAGAGAACCGCGAGCAATCCCGATAAAATCTGAAAAATCTTTGTTCGTCCCTCTCTGACTACCCTCTGCAATATTTGATGGTATTGAAACAGCTGCACGTCTCATCTGTGAAGTGATGCCATATACTTCCTGTCGTGGAAATTGTGAAGTAATTACATATATTTTCTTTGCTAAAATCATTGTTTTCTTCCAAATATAAAGCTTTTGATAGGGTAAGTTGAGCATGCGTTAACTTTATTGCTGCCAAAAATAATATTCTAGCCACTAACCACTAATCACTAGCCACCCCATCAACTTTTCCTCTACAGCTCAATCTCCGTATATGTTCTCAGGTGCTCTAGAACCTCACCTTCCACCGCCTGTAATTTTCCCTCGCTCCTCGCCTCGATACAAATGCTCAGACATGGACTTGTGTTACTAAAACGAATCCCCGCCCATGCGCCGTCGCCGAAATCGATACGCGCACCGTCGAGTGTGTTCGCCGGATAACTCTTCTGGAAATGCTCCGTTGCAAGACGCACGACCTCGGCCTTCTTTTCATCGGGACACTTCGGACGACGTTCTAGAGACTGGAAGACGACCGGAAATGCGGCGATGAGATCGGAAAGTTTCTTCTCTCCTCCAAGAATTTTAAGGATACGAAGGCCGGAAACCAAAGCATCGTCGAATCCGAAATACTCTTCACCGCAGAAGAAATGTCCGGACTGCTCCCCTCCAAGCAGAGCTCCGTGCTCACGCATCGCATGCTCCACATACGAATGTCCGACCTTGCACATCACGGGCTTTCCTCCCCACTTCGTCACTTCGGTCTCAAGAAGACTTGAGTTACTGACCGTAAAAATAACCGGAGCGTCTTTATGGCGCGACAAGTGATCCTGTGCAAGAAGGAGGAGTGTCTGGTCCGCTGTGACGATCTGCCCTTTTTCATCGATCAATCCCAAACGATCACCGTCTCCGTCGAATGCAAAACCGCAATCTGCTTTTTCGCTCAATACTTTCGCCTGCAATTCTTTCAGTGTCGAATGCTTACTCGGGTCCGCCGCGTGATTCGGAAATGTTCCATCGGGCTCGGTATAAAGCTCGATCACTTCACAGCCGACTCCTCGCAGAACCTCGCAGTAGCACGGTCCCGCAACGCCGTTGCCGCCGTCCACGACGACTTTCTTGCCTTTGCCGACATTCTGAAAGAGTTTTGTGAGGTGCGTGATGTAAGGAGTGGCTGCATCCAATGTTCGCGCACCCACCTCATCCCCTAGCCCCTTCTCCCGCTGCGGCTGGGGAGAAGGGGAACTTTCGATTCTTATTCTCAATTTCTGTAAATCCTCTCCTGAAAATGCATCTGCATCGCGAGTACAGAGCTTGATACCGTTATCCTCCTTCGGATTATGACTCGCGGTGATCTGCATCCCCGCATCGAATTTCTCAGTGCAAATGGTGAAATAATTCACCGGACTCGGCGTCTGTCCGATATCGAAGACCTCACACCCTGCCGCAAGCAAGCCTTCAACTACTTTTTTTTGAAGAACCGGGCCATGCGTTCTCGCATCGCGCCCGACGACGACCGTCGGATGTTCCTTGCCGTACTTTTCGATCAGCACCTGCCCAAAGGCGAAACCAATTTGCAGGCACGCCTCCTCCGTCAGCTGCGTCAATGCAACGCCGCGGATGTCGTAGGCACGAAAAATGCGTGGGTCGATCATGGGGGAAGTATAGGGTTGGGAAGGTAGGGAAGGTAGGGAAGGTACAGAGAGAATCATGTACTTGCACATTGCAACACAAACGGTTACAATTGGTACATGAAGAAATCCACTGCCAACTTGCATATTCGACTTCCGGCAAAACTGAAGCGAGAGGCGGAACAGGTTTTATCCGATTTGGGGCTCGATACATCATCGGCTATTCGACTGTTCTATACGCAAATAGCGCTGAACCAGACGCTACCATTCTCTTTGCCTGCTCTGCGAAAGGCCTCTCCAAAGACATGCAAAGTAATCGCGCAAGCCCTCACCGATGAAGGCGCGCTTGGTCCATTCGACGATGCGGAAAGTGCTCTCAAAGCTCTCTATGCCGCAACTTGAATTTTCCAAGCAATTCCTGAGGGACGTGAAGAAATGGAGAAAATCGGGAAACAACATGGCTCTCTTCGAGGAATTTTTGACTGTCGCAACCCACACGTGGCCTCCTCCCGCGAAGTTCGAAGCTCATCTGCTTATCGGTCCGTTTGACGGCATTTGGGACATTCACCTCCGCCAAAATTGGGTCCTGCTGCTGCGATTCCGTACCGGAACCGTCACTTTCCTCAGGATGGGAACACATGCGGAATTGGGACTGTAATGTGTGGCGGTATTGAAAGGATGCCGTTAGAACTGATGAAGGTGGATTTGGCAGTGGTTATCCAGGCATTAATCGGAATAGAGAGTTAGCGGAGGTTCGCAATTTTCTTCGCAAAACTTTATCGGGCGAGCGTTTCCCTTTTTTCAGATAGAGGTCGCCTGCAGATCGGTCAATAATTTGAAGGTTCGATAGTTTTTTTAGAAAGACATCCGCTTGTTTGTTAATAAACAGCTGAATGCAAGCCGCGAGTAGATAGCGTAGGAATTTCTTTGCTTTATCTTTGACCTTGAAATGATGATCATAATATTTCCCGGTTCTGCCCTTTGTCTGGCTGGTCGTGGACATATATTTCACGTACTTGAAAGTCTTTCCGTGTACATAGTCATTGCGATATTTGTAGACATACTTAGAATTTTTCCTGATGCCCTTGAGAAAGGTCATCATCCTGTTGAGGACATTCGGTCCTTTTGCAGGTTCATCTTCGTAAGTAAGAAGCATTTCAAGGATGATGCGAATATCCAAATATTCTCTATGGATTTTCAATGTATCTTTACTGATGTAATGGCGTAAATCTTTAAATAGCGCACAAGCCATAGCTAAAGCATGCTTTTCCTCTCTCCATCCCCTGATGCGATGATAATCGTAACTGAACAATGGACACGCTGGCTCAAGTGCATGGAAGAACTTCACAAACCTATCCGTTTTAAAAAGAGAAGACTGATCTTGAGTATAACTCGGTTCATGCCAGTACTCAGGCAAATCTCGTGAATGATCTCTCATTCCCATGTCACTCGTAGAGAAATGTGGATTGAGAAATGCTGGGGAAAAAAGGTTGAGTATGAATAGCACCTCTTCGACATTATTATTTCCGTGCTTATCTGTAGGAAATGGCAATAATAGACCCCAAGAACAGCGTTTATAAATAGGTTCCATAGGTGGTACAAAGCGACTATCGCCAAAGTAAAATGCATCCATGATATTTACGTTGAGCGGCGGGATTGCTGATTTTATCTCAATAACAAACTGTGGCAGTGTCATCTTTTTGAGGTCCCAACACTCAAAACCAGGTGCAATAACTAACCTTGTCGAGCTTTGAGTTATTGGCACCCCGCCAAACCCAAGAAAAACTGCTTTTTGCATATTCTAAGTATATTCTTATGGCGGAGCCAACGGGATTCGAACCCGCGACCTCTTCCGTGACAGGGAAGCGCTCTAACCAGCTGAGCTATGGCTCCATATTCGAACGTGTCACCAAAACTGTGTCACAAAGGATCAAGACGTGGCTGCAAACCCTACCGCAGCTATGAAAGAGTAGCAAATCAAGGTGAGAATCACAATCTCACACCCTCACCTCTCCGCACCCGTCCACAGACACTCGAAGAGTGTCTTCATTGTGGCGGCCATCACGGAGCTTTCGCTTAAGACCGCGATGTACTCGCCCTTGTTTGCGGAGAAGTAGAGGACGTACTTTCCGTAGATGAAGAAACTCCCCGGGAGCTTTGCGCCTTTCTGAAGAAATCGATGCTCACGGAGCTCGCTCTTCGGTCGGCCCGCCCAGTGCTCCGCCTCTTTGTTCCTTTCCATCAGCACGCGCATGCGGATGCCGCGGCGGATGCGGTTTGGCATATAGTCCCCGACGTCGTACTCCCGCACAGGACCCGTCTGAAAGAAGTCGTAGGATGTGAAGAAGAGAATTTCTTTGGCACCGCTGATCAGGCTGTGGTTGAACGCCTCCATGATGCCGCGCTCACCCTCGAAGTACCGCACGACCGGAAGATGGCTCCCGCTGTTCCTGAGCGCTTCGATCGACGGCGCGAGTGCGCTGATCATCTCCGCCTGACGCTTTTTTAAAAGAATCTCACGCTCGACCGAGCGGACGAGTGCGGAGGCGGGGAGACATGAGTAGTACTGCGTGCTGCCCCTGTAGATTTTGTCGACGATGCCTTCCATGCAGAGCTTGTCGAGGATGCTCCGGATGGTCGTCCTCGGAGCATGACTCTTCTTCCCGAGCTGCGAGGCTGACATCTGACCGTTTGTCAGAAGGGTGAGATACACCTGCGACTCATGATGATTGAGTCCGATCTGCTCGAGTGCCTGCAGGAGTGATGATGAGTCCATAACTGGCGAATATTGTTCGCCATATTGAATGATTTTGCAACTATTTGTTTACTGACCTTACAAAGAATGACGTAGGTACCGACGACATTCTTTCGCCTCTAATTCCACCCCTCCCCTCTACCATGTGCAACGGACTCCCATTTTCCATCCCCGATGGCATTCACCATTTCGAACCGAAAGACGGTGAAGCGGCTGAAAAAATCGCAAAGATCGTCGCTGCCGCATCACCTTCTGTTTTCCCTCAATCAGTCTGCCCCCATATCCGCGACTGTCACGCCGCATGCATGTCGATCTTCAATCTCCACCCGAACGTCTACCCGAATAGTTCTGTCTCCGCTGGTCCGGATGCGATCGACCCGAGAATCTGCGATGTGTTCATCAACTGTTGCGAGCACGATGAGTGCCTCGGGGGTGAGATCGTTTCTATTCCCCACGGACTCCTCGAATGTGACCAATAACAAAAAGTGAGGGTCGGTGGACGCACCGGCCCTCCGCCTGAGAGTATGGACAGAAATAAAAAAATGCGTAGAGTAACTCTATGAACGAAAGACGATTTTCACTGGAGCCGTATCTTGATGATGAACCGGTACGAAAGGACCGTCTGCATACGCGCGTGCTCTCTCTTTCAAGCGGAAAAATTGCAAACGACCGCGAGCTGCAGGAAGTCATTGCTCTCGGCGATCCTGTTTCGACGATTACGGCGATTCGCCGAAGCGATCTGGACCCCGAGTACCTTCGCTTCATTGCGGAGGATGCGGAGAACAACGGACGGGGGAAACAGACGATGTACACGCACTGGAACCAGACAGGGGGCATGTCGCCGATCAATGCGATGCCGCATCTCCACCACGGCATCAACGTCCACGTTGCGCCCGATCCTTCCGAACTCCCGACGGCCTTCTTCTCGACGGATGCGGTCAGGCAAGCCGTCCTCAATGCAAGCCTGCGTACCAAACACTGTGTCAGCATCCGACGGCAACTGGATAACGCACTCCGGTATGAGCAGAGAAAGGGTCGGCGACGCGAAAACACTCTCTACCAAGGTCTTGTGACGGTCGACAGCTCGAGAGAGGGGCAACTGCCGCTTCTGGAGTGCATTCAGGAAATTCAGCGCGATACACACGAGATGGGTGGCATGCTGGAAGTCCCGCTCTCGGCATCGGAGAACGGCATGGTGATCATCCCGCGATGGTCCGCCCATGCGAGAAGCTTGCTTCAAGAGCTTTTCCGAACAGACTCGCAAACTGCGTGGAGATATTTTAGGACACGATAGGCCGGGGATCAAAACATCTGCAGAAGATACTCGATTGCCACTTCGATCGGCTTGATGATCGTATTCTCGATCGCCGTATCGGCGCGCCTAAGGAGCTTGATCAAACGATTCGCTTCGGCCTCCTGTTCTTGCTGTGACTTGAGTGCCTCGAGTGCGGAAGCAAGGCCGAGGGCTGTCACGTCACGCGATACGCTGAAGGCTGCGATACGCTGGCTCTCTTCGAAGGTTGCCTGCATCGCACGCTTGGCATCCGAGAGTTCCATCTGGCGCTTGAGGAGCACCGCATCGAGCGATGCCACCTGCGACTTCGTCCCGCGCATCGACGTCGGGGGCTGAACGATGACGGCGAAGGCAAGCACGCTTGCGACGATCACATTGCTCATCACCGCGAAGAGACCGCCGATCACCACCCACTGGTACCTGCGCATCCTGAGCGAATTGTATTTCTCGACGAGAGCGAAACGCAGGTTGGTTTCGTCGGCAATGCTGAGGGACGGCTCGAAGACGAGCGACCCGAGCTTCGTCTCCAAGCCTGCGATCGGCTGCCATCGTGAGAGGAGGAGCTCCTTTGCTTGAGCGAGCTTCTTCGTGACAAGGTCCGCTTTCACCGACAAAATTTCTGCAATACGTTCGTCGGACAGACCAACGAGCAGCGAGAGAATGAGCAGGCGCTGCGCCTCAGCTTGCAGTGTCCAGAGCCCGTCGTGCAGGGAGCTGACGGACTTGCGCTCGGCTTCCGACAACCATGTGAGCGTGGGGATATACAGGGTATCAAGATCGGCCTCCGTTCCCTTCTGTCGTGAGATCGCCTCTTCGGCGCGCTCGAGGAGCATGGTCATGCGGAGCTTCCCGAACCACCACAGCGAGAGCGCCTTGCTGAGGACATCCATGTAGATCTCCGAGAGCAAGGTATTGGCAAGTTTTGCCGAGCCCGTGCGGTGGTAGAGGTACGCGTAGAAAATTTCCTTGGTGTCGTCGGCGAAGTCGAGGAAGTCCTTCGTTCCTTTCTTCAGCACCGCAAGATCGATCGCCTTCGGCTGCGGTGCCGCCACCGCAGCGACGATCTGCTGCACCGAGGGTGCGGCGATCTGCGTGCCGGCGGATGACGGGAGAATCTCGCTCATTGTCCGATGCCGAAGTAATCCTGAAGACGCCCGATGAAATCGGTGAACATACTCTTCGATCGCGCCGCATCTTGGATGCCCGAGAGGAAATCTTCGATGCAGCCGATCGCATCCGAGATGGAATCGTCGCAGAGAGTCTCCGTGTCCTTCGTGATGCCCACGTTCTGAATGTGTTGCTTCAGCACGTAGAGTCGATCATCGAATTCATTTTTTCCTTCCGCGCGGAGAGCCTTCAGCACTTCCTTCAACCTCTCGTCGTCATCCAGAAAGGCGATCAGTGCGTTCTGCTGATCTTCGAGGGATCCCTTCTCAAATGCTTCTCGGTACTTCGCGGGTGCCTTGTCGCTGAGGCCCGTAACGAGCGAGCGAATGTCTCCCGCGGTATCGACCGACTCTCCCGTCGCATCCAGAATGCGGGCGGCTCTGGCCGCAGGACGGAGTGACGCATCATCTCCAAGCAAATCCTGAAGACTGACGATATTCTGGCCCAGAAGGAAATCGATAAGCTGATTGATCGCAACCACCACACCGTACGCATTCTGCTCGGTGGCGTTCTGCAAACTGTCCTCGATGGCGGCGAGCACGGCCTCGAATGTGGCGGCGTCCGTACCGAACTCCTGTTCCAAGACCGGAAGCGACTCTCGAAGAAGCGCGATCTGCAAACGAATGACCTCAAGCGAGAGCGGCAGGTCCGTCGTGGCACGCTCCTCGGCACCTTCTTTGATGGCTTTCAGAACGGTGAAGACATCGATGGGTCTCGCACCTTCCTTGAGGGAGTCGAGGAAATTCTTCGGGAGAATTTTGGAGAGATCGATGCCTTGTCTCTGGAGTCTCTCAAGATTCAACATCACCGTATCTTTCAACTCTCCGCGCTGGATGATAGCGATGGCCCGGTTCAGCTCGTCGATGGCGATGGGCACGGTGACATCCACAAGTGAGTCTGCCTTGAGCCCTTTCTCCGTCACGACGGTCGCGCTGATCGGCGTTGCGATGAATTCCTCCAACATATCGGTGTACCGCGCGCGCTCCTCGGACCTCGCCGCCGTCAGAATCTCGAGAAGTTCCTGCGCCCAGATCTTCTCCTGATCCGAGAGCGGCTCGCCGTTTTGCATCTTGCTGAGGATTTGGAGGATCTGGCCTTCCTCGGCCTCCGTCAGGTGTGCGCGATACTCTTCGCTCGCAGGGTCGACGAGAAACTGAATCGTCTCGATGACCTGCTGCAGTACCGGACGGGCCGGTGGCAGAGGCGTGACCTTCGTCTCAAGGACTTGCGAAGCAGGAGGTTCGGATTGTGTCGGCTCGGGTTCGGACGGAGGCTCCTCATTAGTAGGATCCTGACCAACACTCGATGCAACGGAAGACGCGGAAGAGGAGCGAGGCAAAGTCTCGTCCTTGCAGGACGATGAACAACCGTCACCCGAGAGTCCATTACCGTCATCGCACTGCTCCGAAAGCCCTGCGGCAACCAGCGTATCCCCGCAGAATTCTATTCTGCAGAACTTGCTGCAACCGTCACCGGAAAGGGTTCCGCCGTCGTCACACTGTTCGCCTGAATCAACCGTGCCGTTTCCGCAACGCTCTCTCGTACAGGAGAGCGAACACCCGTCGCCATTGCTCAGGTTTCCATCGTCACACTGTTCAGGCGTTTCAATCGCACCGTCTCCGCACACGCCG
>SXGS01465441.1_pt1 | contig 13523 bp, 13 predicted proteins | sample 3174681 | NCBI WGS metagenome assembly SXGS01 (sample SAMN11356861, study PRJNA531348) | freshwater metagenome | isolation source: freshwater sample F1-80 | place: China: Fuxian Lake, Yuxi | collected 2017-12-25
AGCGTGCTGAGTTTCATCCACTCTGGTTCGTTGTACAAACTCGGGATCGGTTCACGCGAATTTTGTGTGCCAGGAATTTGTCGTATCGGACCATTCTCTGTTGTCAGATCGATCATTGGAAAATTAATCGTCACTGCGGGTACTGGCATTTCCCGCATAGTTATTCGTCCACTCGGATCGTGTGGCTCTGCCCAGGTGTTGTCTGAATGAAGACCTTGATATTCAATTGACCCTGGCATAGCGATATCGCCGCCACCACCAATCACGATGTAGTTAGGTGAACCGAAAATTGCAGTGACAATTGGTGTAGTCGTCGGCATATCAATTAATTCAACCCATTCGTTGACATGCATCATGTGTCGCGATGCCGAACTGCTGCCGAATGAATATCGATGCGGCAATCCCCCTGCACCGCCACCCACTGAACAATCTGGATCAACCGCCAACATCTCGTCTAATGCACAGTCGGCAGCAACACGCATTCGTGCGAGTTGCTCGGGCTTAATCGCATCAGCCACCACCACAAAGCCGTCGCGATGAAACAGTTCAGCGGCTCGTTCAACTTCTGTGTGCGAAACAATCTCAAGACCGCGGATTCCGTTGAGGCGTTTTAGTTTCTCGCGCAGTTGCACAACATTTGGATCATCATGTTTGCGTGCCCAACCTGCACACGACGGATCTCCGGCAACTAAATTTCTGTGCTCTGGGGTTGTCTCAATTTCATTTTCTGGAGTATCGAGGCCCAATGGATTGTCGTTATGTTTGATATTTTCTGCAGCGGCTCGGTTTGCATGGCCATTCGGAGGCACAGATGAATGCCAACCACGTCGACCAATTTGGATTACTTTTTTTGTGGCGTCATCCCATTTATCACTGATTCTGTAATCGGTGCTCACATTGGTGATCGTAGACGAAATCTAATTTCTCGCCAATTTGAAATTAAAGTGCGAGTGTGGCGCGAGCGACGAGGTCGGTACCGAATGCAGTGAGAATTGCCAGATAACTCAGACCGGTCGCGGCCATCACTGCCGAGTAACTTCGCTCTTTCAACGCTGCGCGAGTTAAGACCACAAGCGCACCGGTAAGCGCGGCGCAACCCAACCAAAAATATCCAAGAACGCCATTCCAGCCGTCATCAATTGAGCCATTCAAGACACTGATCATGCCAGTCGGCAAAATCATCACCAAAACTTCGAGCGGCCAGATCACAAGTACCGCATTCGTCAACTCGTTAAGCAACTTGCGTGTCATACCTGGCTGCACCAAATACCAATGCCCGAGCAACATCAAATCGGTGACCGCACCAAGAAACGCCGCACCGACAATCACACGCAACAAGTCAACAACGCTGCCGCCATTGGCGACAACCGAACCAATCAAACCAACTGCGCCGACACCAACGGCGACCAAATCAGTTCGTGAATCGCGTTTGGCGAAAGTCGAAAATGCAATGCCCGCCACTGCAATGCTGGCAATCTCACGAATGAGCACGCCGTCAAAATAAAAACCTGCAACAGCACCAAGCGCCGCCAAAACGCCATAAGTTGCGCGCAACAACTTCGAATAACCCAGAGAAATTTCTTTGCTGCGCAACGTGAACCACAAAAACGCGAGGCCACCCGTCGACCATTGCAATAAAAAAGTTGCGGCGTCGAGACGCATTAATTCAAAATCACTAACGAATGATCGACATAATTCATTGATAGTGGACCGTTGTCGGTGGCGACAACGATGTCTTCAAGACGCATTCCCCATTTGCCCGGCAAATAAATGCCCGGCTCAACACTAAACGCGTGGCCCGCCGCGATCGGCAGTTTGTTGCCACTCACCATGTAAGGCTCTTCGTGCGCTTCCATTCCGATGCCATGACCTGTGCGATGGATAAAAAAATCTCCAAAACCAGCATCATCAATGATCTTGCGTGCCGCCGCGTCGACCGACTCACAAGTTGCGCCGACGACACCAGCCTTAACACCAGCGGCCTGGGCTGCGTGCAACACAGAATATGCACTGGTTATTTTTCGAGATGGTGTACCGATAAAGACGCATCGAGTGATGTCGCTGCAGTAGCCGTTCATCGTGCCACCGAAATCGCATAATACAATTTCGTTTTTTTGTATCACTCGCGGGCCAGCATGATGATGCGGACTTGCCGCGTTCTCGCCAGCAGCGACAATTGCAAAATTGACGACATCATGACCCTGATCAATTAGTCGTGCTGAAATGTCAGCAGACACTTGGGCTTCTGTGCGACCGACAAGATCAATTTCGCCCGCCTGAAGTTGCATTGCCACCCGATCTGCTGCGGCACCGGCCAGACGGAGTGCCTCGATTTCGTTTGCATCTTTGGCCATGCGCATTGGGCCGACAACATCAACCGCGCGAACAAATTTTGCTTTCGTTATGAAACTCATCAACTCAACCAAAAACCGCGCCCACATTTGATCGCCGACGGCAATAGTTTTTGCGCCACCAAGAAGTTTGGCAACTATCGAAACTGGGTTTTCGGTTTCACCCCATGGCACGATGCGAAAGACATCATCAAACGGTGTGACTCGAGGAGCTTCAAGTCGCGGTACGACTAACGCCGCCACCGACTCATGCGTGACGACAAGCATCGTCAGTCGCTCGAGAGGCATCGCGTAATAGCCAGTTAAATACGGCAAATCATGACCGACGCTGAGCAGTGCTGCATCAATCGATTGACTTCTCATCACTTGGCGAACTCTCGCTAAACGTGACGCATAGAGCGCACCCGCACTCGTGGTTGCGACCGAAATGCTCACTTTACTAACACTCCATTTTGATAATCGTTGACTGCATCGACAATCTCTTGACGCGTATTCATCACGAAGGGACCATAACGCACAATCGGTTCATTCAGGGGTGCGCCGCCAATAATCAAAATCTGAGCAGTTTCACTCGATACAAGATTTGCTTCTATCTTTATTGCACCGGCGCTTCGATCAAAGACAACCATCTGGCCAGACACCGCACGCTGCCCGTTGACAACAACTTCACCATCAAACACATGCACTAATGCAGTGTGCGTTGCGTCTGGCGACCATTCGACCAGATCATTGGATTGCATCACGGCGTGGGCGTAAGTCATCGGGCTTGTTGTCTCTACTGGTCCAGTTACGCCGTGTACTTCACCGGCAACAATTTTGATGTTTCCGCCGTTTGCAAGTTTGACTTGAGCCAGTTCATCGGCTTCGTAGCCCTGATAACGGGGTGGAATCATTTTGCGATCGGCCGAAAGATTCACCCAGAGTTGAAAGCCGTGCATTCGGCCACCGAGTGCGAGCATGTCGTCAGTCGGCAATTCGCTATGGATCACACCAGAGCCCGCTGTCATCCATTGCACACCGCCATTTTTGATCACCGCACGCGTGCCAATTGAATCCTCGTGAACCATTGCACCGTCCATTAAGTATGTGACTGTCTCAAAACCACGATGCGGATGCGACGGCGCACCAACTGCTTTATGTGGTGCATAATCGGCCGGACCCATCTCGTCTAGCAACAGAAAGGGATCAATATCTTCGACTTCTGAAGTTGGAAACGGACGGCGAACTTTGAATCCTCCACCCTCGGTTGTGCGTTGCGAATTAATTACACGATTTATTTTGCGCAAAGTTATATTCATTGTCGAATACTCACGAGTTGAACAGAAACAGTTTGCTCGGCTGCATGCTTGGCATGATAACTAGATCTTGTAAGTGGGCTCGCTTCAACATGTTCGATACCAAGTTTCTCACCAAACTCGGCATAGTTGGCAAACTCTGAAGGGTCTGCCCACCGAACGACAGGTAAGTGGTCTGCTGACGGGCGCAAGTATTGACCGATGGTGACAATCTGCACACCTACTGCTGCAAGGTCGATCAGTGTCGCTTCGACTTCGGTTTTTGTTTCACCAAGACCCAACATAAAACCAGATTTCGTCACCAAGCCTGCGGCTTTGGCGCGCGCCAAAACCGAGAGGCTTCGGGCATAACCTGCCGACGGGCGAACTTGGCGCTGTAAGCGTGCCACTGTTTCTATGTTGTGATTCAAGACATCTGGTCGCTCGAGAAAAATTGCATCAAGCGCGTCGGTGCCTTTGGCATCTGAAATCAAAGTTTCCACGCGCGTATTCGGTGAAAGTCGGCGAATTTCACGAACGCATTGTGCGACATGGGCCATTCCGCCATCAGCCAGATCATCGCGTGCGACCATCGTCAAAACAGCGTGTTCAAGTTGCATTTTTAGAACTGCTTGAGCAACACGAAGTGGTTCGTGTTCGTCGGGGGCAAGTGGTTTGCGCGTGTCAATTAAACAAAAACCACAAGCACGAGTGCACCGCTCACCCAACACCATCATCGTTGCGGTGCCGTCGGCCCAACATTCTGACAAATTCGGGCACCCCGCTTCTTCACAAACAGTAACAAGATTCAAATCACGCAAAGTTTTTTTAGTTGCAAGAACTTCTGGACCATGGTTGACGTGGGGTCGCAACCACTCAGGCTTTCGCTCGGTGATTTGGATATTCGAAGTTGCATTGTGATTTTCATTTGCTGCTGTCCACGAAACATCATGGCGATCAAGCGAACCGTTCGCCCAGCGCTTGGCCGCCAATTCGGCAACCACATCGGCGACTTGCTGAACCGTAAAGTTGAAACCAAGTTCGGCTAGCGACGTGACTGGGTACTCGGCGATGCCACAAGGCACGATGTGCTCGCGCATAAAACTGAGATCGGTCGAAACATTTAACGCAAACCCGTGCATCGTGCGTCCACGAGAAACTCGCACGCCGATCGCACAAATCTTTTTCGGTGTCGCTGTCTGGGGATCAATCCATACACCGGGGTATCCGCCGAGGCGACCGGCATTCGTTACGCCAAGTTCGACAAGTGTGTCAATTATTAGTTGTTCTAAACCGCCCACATAAGCCTGCATATCGGCTGGCCCACCAACGCCGTGCTTGGCTTCGAGCGAAAGAATCGGATAGACAACTAGTTGACCGGGACCGTGATATGTGATGTCGCCACCACGGTTGACTTTTACAAGTTCAGCGCCAACTTGTGTCGGGTCACACTTGAGATTGTTTTCTAAATCTGTGCTTGGTCCGTAGGTGAAAACATGCGGATGCTCGAGCATCAACAAATGCTGATTCGCCGATTGCGAGAACATTGCGGTTTGCACTGCAAGTGCTTCTCGATAAGGCACTCTGCCAAGCCAACGAACATTGAGTTTCGCTACGCCTTTTGCATCTTCTTGAAACACGAATTAGAGCTCCGCCGACCAATCCTGTGTTTCAAGAACTCGTTTTACTTTTGCGAGAAATCCTGCCGCGTATGCGCCGTCAAATGCGCGATGATCCCAACTCATAGCAAGATTACCTACAGGATGAATCGCGATACTTTCTGAACCATCGCTGAGTCGAGCAACAACCGGCTTACGCACAATTGCATCGGTCGAAATGATCGCAACCTGAGGCTGATTGATGATCGGCATCGTGAGAACTGAACCAGCAGAGCCATTATTTGAAATCGTAAATGTTCCACCTTGAATCTCATCCGGAGTCAATTTTCGGGTGCGAGCACGAGTCGCAAGGTCTGAAATTTCGCGAGCAATTGCGCGAAGGCGCTTGGCATCTGCGCTACGAACGACCGGTACGAGCAGACCTTGAAACTCAAGGTCAACCGCAATACCGAGATCTACATAATTGTGTACAACCAACTTGTCGGCTTCGATGCTCGCATTGAGATTTGGATACTCTGCCAATGCATCAACAATGGCTCGGGCGATAAACGGAAGATATGTCAGCGTGAAGCCCTCGGATTGCTTCCATTGATCTTTGACTTCACTTCTGGTTGCGTCAACATTTGCATAGTCAACTTCAACAACGCTAAAAGCATGCGCACTAACCGCCTGCGACATAATCATGTGTGCGGCAGTGAGTTTGCGAATTTTCGTCAGCGGGATCACAGTTTCGCGCTCAGAACCCTGCGTGAACTTTGGTGCTGGTGGCGCTGTTGGTGACGCTGCGACTTGAGACTTTGTGGGCGCAGCAGCAACTGGTAGCGGCGCAACAACCGGTGCAGCAACTGGCGCTGGTGCAGGTGCCGCAGCAACCGGTGCAGGCGCAGCAACTGGAGCAAAATTTTGTGGCGTTGATCCATGTTTGTCGATGTAGTCCAAAACATCTTCACGCGTGATTCGATTACCAGGACCAGTGCCAACAAGAGAGTTGACATCAATACCGTGGTCAGAAACCAGTCGACGCACCACTGGCGAGAGTAATTTGTTTGATGCGGTCGCCGAGATTGGTGCTCGTGATGCAGCTACAGGTGCAACACTGGCAACAGGCTGCGCGACACGAACTGGAGTTTGAGCGACTGGTGCGGGCACGGGTGCGGGCACAGGTTGCGATACGGGTGCGACTTGGGCGACGGGCGCAGGCGCAGGCGCGACAGGTGCGGGCGCAGGTTGCGATACGGAAGTGGAACTTGCCGCACCAACAACGGCAATCACTGTGCCGACTGAAACAGTTTCGCCTTCTTTGACACGAATCTCGGTCAGAGTGCCAGCAACGGGAGATGGAACTTCTGTGTCGACCTTGTCTGTCGAGACTTCGAACAACGGTTCGTCAGCTGCAACAGCATCACCAACTTTTTTAAACCAACGCGTGATAGTTCCTTCCGTGACAGTTTCGCCAAGTTGTGGAAGTGTGATGTCAGCCATTGAATTTTCTCGCTATCTCGTCGTTACTAAGTTTGTCATGCGTTGAAACTTCTACCGGTCAACGAAAGAATTGTTTCGCCAAACAGTTCACTAAGGCTCGGATGTGGCATCACGAATTCGGCGATCTCGTCAACGGAGGCCTCCCAGTTGACCGCCAGATAACCAGCAGCCAACTGCTCGGTCACCCAAGGCCCGACCATGTGGACACCAAGAACTTGACCCGCTGAGCCGTCACGATTTTTTTTGGCGATCACTTTGACCAGACCGTCGATTTCGCCAAGAATCATCGCCCGAGAGTTGGCACGAAATTGGTGTTTTGCGACAACGACATCATGGCCTGCCTCGCGTGCTTGGTCTTCTGAAGGCCCAGCCCATGCAACTTCTGGATGGCAATAAATCGCCCACGGCACGCGGTCATAAATAATTGGTGTCGCGTTTTCGCCACGCAGATGCTTGATCGACAAGATTGCCTCGGCATAAGCAACGTGTGCGAGTTGCGGGGTATTTATCAGGTCACCGATTGCATAAACTCCAGGTTCACCAGTTTGGCAATACTCGTTGACGACGACAAAACCCCGATCGTCGACTTTAACATTCGTGCCAATCAGACCCAATGGGTCAGAAAAAGCACGGCGACCAATTGACACAATCACGACATCAACAATCAACGGATCGCCAGTCGCAAAAGTAATCTGCGTCGACCCATCTGGCAACGAGTTTTGACCCGTTACAACGATGCCTGTTTTGATGTTGATTTTCTTTTTGGTGAAACTCTTGACGACAACATTTGCAACGTCAGGGTCGAGACCGGGCAAAATCTTCGGGGCACCTTCAAGAATCGAAACCTCCGAGCCGAGATCGGCGAATGTCGAAGCGAACTCACAACCGATTGCACCACCACCGATTACTGCGATCCGTTTTGGAATCGTGTTCAACATCAAAACTTCATCCGAAGTCATGATTGATCCACCAATTGGAAAGCCCTTGATTGTGCGTGGCACCGAACCGCTCGCCAAAATTACATTCGCCGCTTGGATTTTTTTCGCCGTGCCATCAGCAAGTTGCACATTCACAACTCGACCCGCTTCGAGAGACCCAGTGCCCAGCAAATAGGTAACTTTCTTAGATTTTGTTAAGCCCGTGAGCCCTTTGACCAGGCCTTCAACGATGCGCGATTTGCGCGCTTGGCTGACCGAAAAATCAATGCCGGTTGAGTTCGCGTTGATACCAAATTCTGAAGCGTGAGCGACATGGCGATTGACCGCTGCGGTTTCTAGAAACGATTTTGCAGGGATACATCCACGATTTAGGCAGGTTCCGCCGATTGTGTCGCGTTCGACCAATGCCACGGTCATCCCACAAGAAGCCGCATAGAAGGCTGATGCATAGCCACCAGGACCTCCGCCGATTACAACGAGATCAAATTGGTCTGCCAAGGTTTCTCTTTCGAATGAATACCTATTTAATGGTAGCCGTTCGGCCCCTTGACCGAGCCGTGACTTATCGCGATTTACCGTGACATTAAGAACAACTGCAGCGAGCCGGCCAACAAAATAGCGACTCCGCAGAGAAGCGAGACAAAAATCAGTTTTCGCGTGCTCACTTCTCTAAATACTAGGGCGCAAAAGACATATATGCGCCGACTCGTCCGCGGCTCTCCGAGCAATTATTCTGTTTGAAGGATGAACACCCACTCAAAATTCATGCGAAATTCAGTTTTAGTTTTTTCACTTCTCGGTGTTTCAAGTTGTGGCGCCGATGGTTCAACTAAAACATCACAAATTGCGGTGAACGAAACAGTCGCCGCGTCTGAAGTTGCGCAAGAAGACTCTGCCAACAATTCCGAGAATGAAGCTAAAGCACAATTCACCGCAACACTGTTGAGTGGTGCAATATTTGACAGCGCGAAAGTTTTAGAGACGCAACCACTTGCACTCTGGTTTTGGGCTCCTGGTTGACGGGCTTGCAAATCTGAGTCTTCCTCGGTCGAGGCTGCATACAAAAGTTTTAAGGGCAAGGTTCAAGTCACTGGTGTCGCATGGAGCGGCAGCGGCGAAGACATGCAAGATTTTGTAAATGAAAACGGTATTACGTTCACGAACATCAACGACGGGCCCGGCGAGATATTCGCACGCTTCAACGTGCCATATCAACCGGCATGGGTGTTTATCGCCAAAGATGGCACTGTCACCACAAGAATCGGCGTGATTTCAGATTCAGAATTAGACGAAGAACTAAACAGACTGGCAAACACCTGATGGGTATTCGATCATTCGGCAAGCGATTGACAGCCGACAATCTCGAAATTGATTCAGAGAGACTCTGCGAGCGATTTAAAGAATATGACTTCATCAATATCGCTGACTCACAAAGTCGCACTCGCACAAAACTCGCTGGCGAAATCAAGCGCATGCGCATTAAACCGCGCAGTGGGGTGCCAGCCGTCGAACTCGTGATCAACGATGGCACAGGTGAAGCCACAGTTATCTTCAGCGGTCGACGCAACATTCCCGGTGTTGATCATGGCAAGTGCATCATGGTTGATGGCGTGCCACATCGCGACGGCGGTCGCACTGTGATTTTGAACCCGGCGTACACCCTGCTCGGATAAAAACTTTCAGCCAATCAATATTTTTTGAATTGCTGCCTCAGCGTCTTCGGTGATCAACACCATGACTTCGTCACCTGCGCGTAAAATAGTGTCACTTTCAGGCACCAGCACAACTTGATCACGCACGATCGCCACCACTGTTGAACTTCTCGGAAACTTCAAATCTTTCAAAGTCTTATCGCACGCCGGCGATTCTTCGGCCAGGGTAACTTCGGCGAGTTCGGCTTTGCCGCCCTTGAAGTCCATAAGTTTTATGAAGTTGCCAACTGAAACTGCTTCTTGAACCAGGCTCGTAATTAAGTGAGGTGTCGACACGGCAATGTCGATGCCCCACATCTCATTGAACATCCAGTGATTTTTTGGATTGTTAACGCGCGCGATAACTCTTGGTGCGCCAAACTCTTGTTTTGCCAAGAGCGAAACAACCAGGTTGTCTTCATCGTCGCCCGTGACGGCGGCGACAACTTCTGCGTCGGCGGCACCAGCGAGGCGAAGCACTTCAACATCACACGCGTCACCGAGATGCCAGCGAACACCTTTGGCTTCTTCTTCTTTGCCATAGTTGCGAACGACCGCGCGATCGTTTTCGACGACAACAACATCGTGACCTGAAGCGACAAGTTGCTCGGCTGTGAAACGACCAACGCTGCCACCACCTGCGACGATAATTTTCATGATCTGCCCTGTTTTAAGAACTCATCCAGTGAGTTGACAAAGTCTTTCTCGACTGCAATGTATGCGATATCACCCTGCTGAATCAGAGTTTTTGAGTCTGGAATAACCGATGCACCCAACCTACGCAACGCCGAAATTCGAGCACCTTTGATTTCAAGTTCGAGAATCTTCTCGCCTACCAAACTGTCGGGCAGAGTGCGTTCAACAAGAACGACTGACGAACTCGGGTCTGTCCACTCAACTGCCGGGAGATCAGGCAATATTCTGCGAAGAATTCGATCTGACGTCCACTTCACAGTGGCGACAGTCACGATGCCCAGACGCTCATAAATTTCGGCGCGCTTCGGGTCTGAGATTCGAGCGACAACTTTTTCGATGCCGAAACTTTCGCGTGCAACTCGGGCAACAAGAATATTTGAGTTGTCACCGTTCGTGACGGCGGCAACTGCGCTGGCTTGTTTGATACCTGCCTGCTCAAGAACATCTCGGTCAAAGCCGATGCCAGTGATTGTTTGACCAGCAAAATTGTCGCGAAGGCGGAAAAAAGCATCTGACTTTCTGTCAATAACCGCAACGCTATGACCAGAAGAAACAAGGCTTAGTGCGAGAGTTGAACCAACTCGCCCACAACCAACAATTACTACATGCACAGTTTTAAGCCTATGCCAATGACTGTGTCAAATAATGCCAGTTGTGCGAGGATAGTAGTCCGAAATGGTGATATCTCCCTCCGCACTAAAGCGTTTCTTCATTGGCAAGCCAATTGCCAGTTCTGAAGACGCACATCACCGACTTTCAAAAAAGATTGCACTGCCAGTTTTTGCCAGCGATGCGATTTCGAGCACCGCATACGCGACCGAAGAAATTCTGATTGTGTTTTTGTCGCTTGCCGCAGTCGGTATGACGGCCTTCGACAACTTGGTGCCAATTTCGATTCTTGTTATTTTGCTTTTGGCGATCGTTGTTAGCAGTTATCGACAAACAATCTACGCCTACCCGAAAGGTGGCGGCAGTTACGTGGTATCGCGCGAAAATCTTGGCCGCTCACCTTCGCTCGTAGCCGGTGCGTCAATGCTCGTCGACTACATCTTGACGGTTGCAGTGTCGGTAGCAGCCGGCGTGGCGGCGATTGTTTCGGCATTTCAAGATTTGGTGCCATACCGAGTTGAACTCTGCATTGGTTTTATCATCATCGTCACACTCGCAAACTTGCGCGGCATCAAAGAATCTGGTGCGCTCTTTGCGCCGCCCACCTATTTATATGTGCTGAGCCTCGCATCGCTGATTGTCGTTGGTTTATATAAGGTCTACTTTCAAGACCTCGGGCCGATTGACCACTCAGATGCGTATGCCCAAGAATTGTTATCTGGTCAAAAAACCTTGACTTTATTCTTTTTTCTTAAAGCATTTTCGTCAGGTGCGGTTGCATTGACGGGCATCGAAGCGGTTGCCGATGGTGTGCCAGCGTTCGAGAAGCCAGAGGCAAAAAATGCTTCGAAGACTTTGATGTGGATGGCCGTGATCCTCGGTACGTCATTCTTTGGTTTGAGTGTTTTGGCACAAAAAATTCAGCCAATCAAAGACCATGAAGGCGAAATCAAAATTACGGCGCTGGCTCAAATGGCCGAGCAGGTCTACGGCGGCCGCAACATATTTTTCTATATAACCCAATTTGCGACATTTGGCATTTTGATCTTGGCAGCAAACACCGCGTATGCCGACTTTCCGCGATTGTCATCGATTATCGCCCGAGACAACTATTTGCCGCGCCAATTAATGAACCGAGGTGACAGACTCGTATTTTCGAACGGAATCATCTTCCTTGGCATAGCAGCCAGCGTCCTTGTAATTTCATTTGGTGGCATCGTCAACGCCTTGATACCTCTGTATGCAGTGGGCGTGTTCACCGGTTTCACGCTTAGTCAGTTCGGCATGCTGGTTCGACATCGAAAACTTAAAGAACCTGGCTGGCAGATGCGCGCCTTCTTTTCAGGTGTCGGCGCACTGACTACTTTTTTTGTTGCAGGCATCGTCGTTGTTGTGAAGTTCACCGATGGCGCGTGGATTCCGGCGGTGGTAATTCCGACGATGATGGTGATCTTCCTGGCGGTCAATCGCCACTACACGCGAGTGCGATCATTTTTGCAAATCGAAGAGGGCTATGTTGCCCCGCGTCGCACGCACACTGTGCTCGTACTTGTTGGTTCGGTGAACAAAGGCGTTCTTCAGGCCGTGAAATACGCCGAGAGTTTGCGACCCGACAGGCTCTTGGCGCTTTCGGTTGTCGGCTCGCCAGAAGAAAAAGCAAAGATTTCTGACGACTGGGCGAAGTACGGCATGACAACCGAACTCGAAACGCTGACTGACGATTTCAGGAACCTTACCGACACGATCGTGACTCACATAAACCGAATCGACGACGAAGACAGCGATGACATAATCACCGTTGTCATCCCCGAATTCGTTACAGCGCTTCGCTCGCAATGGTTGCATAACCAGTCGGCGCTGGCGATCAAGGCGCGATTGCTTTATCGAAAAAATACTGTTGTAACGTCGGTGCCAATCGTTATCGAGTAACTAGCATTGCCGCTATATGAAAATCATTATTTCTGGAGCAAGCGGCCTGATCGGTACACCACTCGTTGCGAGCCTTCGTAAACACGGCCACGAGGTGGTGCAACTTGTACGCCGAAGCGCAAAACAGAATGAGAGTCAATGGAACCCCGCAACGGGTGTAATTGATAGAGCCATAATTGACGGTGCTGATGCCGTAATTCATTTGTCGGGTGCCGGAATCGGCGACCGCCGTTGGACGGCGAAATACAAACAAGAACTGCTTGACAGTCGAACAAAAAGCACCGCATTGTTGGCGACAACAATCGCCAAATGCAACAAAAAGCCGAGTGTATTCTTGTCTGGCTCGGCAATCGGCATCTACGGTGCGCGTGGCGACGAAGAATTAACCGAACAGTCAAGTCACGGCGATAGTTTTTTGGCCGAAATTTGCAAGCAATGGGAAGCCGCAGCAAAACCAGCAGTTGATGCCGGCGTGCGGACAGTTTTTTTGCGAACCGGAATCGTACTGACACCGCTTGGTGGTGCGCTCAAGAAGCAACTTCCGCTTTTCAAACTTGGTCTTGGCGGAAAATTTGGTGACGGACGGGCGTGGCAAAGTTGGATATCGCTTGATGACGAACTTGCAGCAATAGAACATCTACTAACTGCCAAGGTCTCAGGTGCAGTAAACCTGACCGCACCTAACCCTGTAACAAACGCCGACTTCACAACAGCGTTGGCTCGCGCTCTCAAACGACCCGCAATATTACCGATACCGAAATTCGGACCATCACTCTTGCTCGGTGGCGAACTTGCCGATGCTCTGTTGTTCTCTGGGCAACGCGTGATGCCAACTGAATTGCAAAAGTCTGGCTTTGCTTTTCAACACTCGACAATTGACGTTGCGTTGCGCGCTTTGCTCAACAAATGAACCAACTGCCAACGCGCGTTGACG